>ENA-OQCZ01000417-OQCZ01000417.1-human-gut-metagenome-genome-assembly--contig:-NODE-417-length-11337-cov-5.890633_pt1 | contig 11337 bp, 10 predicted proteins | sample MGYA00242505_ERZ504594 | MGnify/ENA primary metagenome ERZ504594 (study PRJEB26092, sample SAMD00036329) | human gut metagenome | host: Homo sapiens | study: EMG produced TPA metagenomics assembly of... | reverse complement strand
AACCACGAATAATAGGCTTTGACAGTCTGTGGGATGGCGTTCACCATTGTGTGGCCCCATTCTCACTTCGTTCTTTGAAAAAATGTGGTCTGGATGAGATGCTATCTGTCATTGACTCAAACGGCAAAGTTTGCTTCGCTCAATCTATCAAGGCTGGTCAGGAGAGTATGGAAATTTCTACAAGCGGAATGCCTGCCGGCATGTATATCATTCGTGTTACCGATGGAAACAAGGAAGTGGATAATTGTCGCATAATTATCTGTTAACCTTCCGCTGAGGCCAACCTATTAGCCGACATTTTCCAAGTAAATAATATAGTAAGGGGCGACTTGAATAGCTAAGTTCAAGTCGCCCCTTATGTGTGTGTATGTATCAGTGTTGCGTTATCTCAGTCCGTCTCAGAAATCCGGAAGAATCAGTACGCGGATGTAGTCTTTCAGATGGACAGGACCTTTGCCATATCCTCCTTGAGAGTCGCTGATGAGGAGTAGCGTCTGTCGGCCGTCGTTAAGCTGTCGGCCCAGGCACATGCCTTCGTAGTTGGCGAAGTTTTGTTTGAAAGGCGTCATGTGCGTGGTGAAAGTGGCGATAAGCCGCTTCGTCATGAATTTATTCGGGTCGAGTTTTTGCAAATTTGTCGACGAATCAATCATCCACGACTCCTGCGGATTAACCATGAAAATCTTGCAGGTGCATTGCGAACTGAGGTAGCCGTTGGAGATGTCTGCCTCGCGCTCCATCACGAGGAGGCGTCCATCGGGCAGTGTGGCAATTTCAGACACGCCGTAGACATAGATTTTTCCGAAGTCGTCGGCCTTTCCGCGGTCCATGCGGTAGGCATATTGTGCAATCGGGAGCAGGTCGTCTCTGAAAGATTGCAGGCGCAGCAGATTTTGTTCTCCAGGGTGCATCGGTCCTGCGGCGTTTCCGTCTTTGAGCAGTGTGCTCTCAGTGGTGGTCCAAAAACGATGTGTGGCTGGGCAGTAGGCGAGCGATTCAAATCCGTAGTTGGGGACGATGTTGCCGAGGCCGAAGATTTTCGGCACTGTCAGTTCGCGCCCCGTTGGCTGCCCATCCATATTATATTCCAAGATTTTCTGATCACCTTCGCCAGCGATGAATACCGTGCCTGCTGAAGGAAAATAGGCGATGCCTTCGCAGTCGCGGACAGAGATGCCCGTGGCTGCCGACACCTTTGGCGAGGAATTGCCCTTGAAGCTTTCCAGATAGACACTCTCGATGGCACCCGTTGTGGCGTTTTGGTCAATGAGGAAAGTGAAGAAGCCATCGGTGATTTCTTTATCGGAGACAACGGCGTAGCGGTTGTTGCCGAGAGAGGCGATACCGCTGTAGTTGCCTGTTCCGATGCGCCATTTGGAGAGCGCCACTTGTCCGAGGTCAACGGCTTGCTGCGCTGAGGAAATGAGCGGCATGAAGAGCAGGCTCAAAGTGAGGAGAATTTTCGATTTCATGTTGTTGCGTAGTTGGGGTTGAAGAAGATTGGATTTACTTAGCCCGAAGGCTTTCACCATTACTTATGCCCTTATTCGTTGAGCATCATTTCGATGAGCGTTGGGTGTGCTCCTAAGAACATGGCTGCCAGACCGCCTGGCGTGACGATGCTATCGGGGCGTTGGTCGGTTAGTTGCACTTTGCCTTTTCCGACGAGGTAGAAGCCGTTGTTCTCTGGCACGTCGAGGTCGCCGTCCACTCCGATGTGTATTTCAAAATCGGGATAGGCCTTAACCACGGCCGAAAGGAAATGTTTCACGTTGATGACGCGGGCCATGGCAAATGGCGTGGCACCATTCACGGCGCCTGGCGATGGTACACGAGCATAGATGTGGTCGACACCAGCGAGCTGCTTGAGCTGGCGCACGAAGAGGTCTTTCACTTCCTGATGCGTCACGAGCAGACTGCGCATGAAGACGCGGCCATCGGCTTCTGGAACAGCGAGACAAAGACCGACGATACGGCGTTTGCGGCGCGCCACGAGAACGTAGCCGTTGTCGTTGTCGCAGTCGGCCAGGGCCGCGAAGAAATCGTTTTCAGAGGGGTGGAGCATAAAATCGAAGCCCGAATAGCGGCGGAAGAAAACGTAGAGTTCCATTGGCCATTCATCGGGTTGCTGGATTTCCACGTGCGGGTCGTCTTCTCCCTTGTCTTCCATCTCCACCTCTTTGCGGTAGGTGGCAGTCCAATAGGCACCATGTTCTGGTTTCTCATAGAAATGCCGTAGGCCTTCATCGGCTGGAATCACGAAACTCAGAGCGGCCCCCTGCCGGTAGAGTTCCCGATGGGCCTGCCGCAGCAGTTGCGAGGCGACCCCGCGTTTGCGGTGTTCCGGCGAAACACAAAGGCCAGAGACATAGCCCGTGAAGATCATCAGGCGATGGAAGGTCATGGGATAGGGGATGACCTGCATGGCGCCGATGACTTTGCCGTCTTCGCGAACGGTGATGTTCTGTTGGTCGGCATATTTCTCTTCGAAATAGATGTCCATGAATTCTTCGCTGTCGTGGAAGCATTCCTTCCAGAGCGCACGTGTCTGTTGTTTTATTTCTTGTGGAGTGAGTATCATAATATATATATGAGTAGGCAGTATATGAGTAGGCAGACTGAAAAATGTCTTGCTATACCATTACTTATTTACTTATTCTGCAAAAGGATGTCGCGTCATTACGGCATATTTGTGCAGCAGGACGCTTGGGTGGTAGCTAAGTTTCGATTGTCTGAGTCCTGGAATGCCCAAATCTTCTTCGCGATTGATATATTTGAACGATTCCGGCAGGTGGCGTACAAATTCGCGGTTGATCATGGCAAAGGCCCCTTCAAATTCCGTGTCTGCTTTTTCTGCACAGACGTCAAACGTGTCGTAATTGACGGGCGCACCATAAGTGAATGCCACCAGTTTGTTGTCAACGCGGAGGAGACCGCCTTGTCCGCCGAGGTGTTCCCAGTTTTCAAACACGTAGGCCATTGAGCGCCGCTCATCGTTCATTTCGTGGCGCATTTGCGGCGTGTAGTCGTCGGCTTTGTCTTCCGCCCATTGCTTTTCGAGCGCCAGGCATTCTTCAAAGACGTCAGGCGAGAGCGCTTCGTAGGCGAAATGCGGGTAGGCCGCCTCAAATTTGTTGCAGTGGTTACGTTTGGGCTGGAGCTTTTTGCCCGAGAGCGTGGCGAGCACTTCGCGGTGGTAGATATAATCGGTGAAGTCACGGTCCGCCGTGGCATAGAAATAGCCCGGCATGGCTTCGTCGAGCAGTGCCAGATTGTTCTCGCACACGCCAAGCATCAAGAAAGGCGCTCCCTGCTGTTCGGCATCTTCCATGAGGGTCGGCACGATGTGGTGTAGGTTGCCCTTCCCCACTGGCATGAGGTAGGCCAGATGTCCGTTACTTTTGAATCGAAAGAGCTGCCATCCTTCATGGTGGGCCGTTTCGGTGTCGTAGAGAAATCTCCAGCTCATCAGATTCATGAAGTTGAGGTCGCAGTTGCGGCATTCCGTTTGACTGACGGCACTTCGTATGTCGTTTTTGTCGTTGAGCGATATGGGGTGGAAGTTGACGTTTGGCATGGTGTTGGGGACGTATTTGGAGTGTTCAAGAAACATTTGATGATGCCAGCCAGCACAATTCTGGCACGTGGCTTCTCTTTTTAATTTAATAGGCAAAATGTCGGATGGAAAATCCGTTGCCAGTTGGGACGGCGATGGACACGGAGTCGCGTTGTGGCATCAGGATGTCGTTGTATCCGCTGAGCAGGCATGAGATGTAAGAACGCGTGGTGTATGTCCTCCCGTCATTCCGTCTGTCGTGCGTCAGTTTGATGTGCAACATCTTTGCGCCGTTGGCTTCAGTGGTGATGCCGTCTTCCACAAACATGATTTTGTGTTTCTCAGCCCCAGAAGTTTTGAAGGATACCAGCAAGTTGAGATAGCGGCCAGAGCGCCAGATGGCTTCTGCCGTGATGGCATCCGCTTTCATTTCCGCAGGCTTCTCCGCGAGCGGCGCCATGCAAAAGACGGTTTGCAGACTGACCACCTCCGCCTCCTGTGCTTCCTTCAGAAAGACGGCCCTGACGCGGTAGGCGGTGTCGGGCACCAGCGTTTGTGTGATGGCCTCCTTGTTAGTCACCGCTAAGGTGTCGGCATTGTCAAGAATGAGTTTTGCGACGCGCCCGTTGTGGTCAGTGGCCAGGTTCGGCCAAGTCTTGTCGGTAAGCCACGATGGGGGTCATCGATCCTTGCTGCATGCCGCCAGTGTCATGAGCCATGAGGCGGCCAGCAGCAGGTGGAGAAAATGGCGTTTGATGGTTGTCACGGATTCAGAGCGGTTATTTGGTTACGGAGAGGCATGGCATACATCGTCAGGATGCGTTCGCGCAGGAAAGCCTCGTCTTTATTTGGAACGTCAATGAGCGAAAGTTTCTTCGCCAGATAAGCTTCGAAGTGTTGGCGGTCGTCGGCCGTGTAGTGTGCCTTGAAGTCCTCTTTTCCGTCAAGCATGTCAGCAGCGATGTAGTTGCCAGGGAAAAGGCGGTAGTTGGCATGGATTTCGCGGTCCATGCGTGCGGCGATGGCCTTGAAGATTTCGCCCTTCGGCAGTGTGGCATATTCGTCAATCCATTCGTTGACAGGTTTTCCCGTCTGGTAGTGAACGCGGCCCTTATAGCCAAGAATGCCCGTTTGCATGTTTGCCATGTCGTCGGCTTGCGTTTTCTTGTAGTTCTCATTGTCGCGTTTCAACTGAAACTCCTTAGCTTTCAGGAAGTCGCAGGGGTCGTATTCATAAGAGATGGCCAGCGGCGCGATGTTGAGTTGTTTGAGGCTCTCAACCAGACCGCCTTCACCGCCCATAGCGAGCATTTTGAGCAGGGATTCCTGCGTGCGGTCGTCAGAGTCTTTGGCGCGTCCTTCGCGTTGTGCAATCCAGATGTTCTCGTGCTTTTCGTTGATGGCAAAGTGCATGTAGCGGCTCATGAGTTTAGAGCTTTGCAGCATCTCGCGGATGCCAGGGTTGCGACGCACGATAAACGATTTGTTGAGCTTCACCACTGTCTCAATCCACGGACGGATGAGGAGGTTGTCGCCGATGGCGATTTCAACGGTGGTTGGGAAACCGTTGTCAATGAGCATCACGTCGAGCAGGGCGGCGTCGAGCACGATGTCGCGGTGATTGGATACGAAGGTATAGTTGGCCGTTTTGCTCGGAAGAGAGTCGGCGTTGAGGTCGCAGCCGTCGCTTTTCTCTGCCAGGATTTTCTTCACAATGGCGTAGACGAATTTCTTTTGGAAGTCGAGCGTGTCGGTGCAGGTGTGCAACTGGGCTTTAATGGCTTCGACGGGTACACCGTTGAAGACATGCGGCAGGATGGAAAGAAATTCGGGGTCAGAGAGCAGCTGATTGAACGCTGCGGGGAGCTCTTCTGGCTGGAACGGACGGATGTCGGCGTATTCTTGAGGAATGTTCATGGCTTTGGTATTAATGGAGAAAAAGGGCATGTCAAGACGATGTGTCTTCACATGCCCTTCTTTAAGGGGTGTTCGTTTTGACGGCTGACGGAGAGTGGCTCCTCAGCGCAGTGCTTTTTAAGGGGTTACGGCATTTCCTGAAATTATTATTGTAATATGCTTAGTAATGGTAAAAAAATAACTTGAGCAATTTTGAGGGATAAGGAGTTGTTTCTTATGTCCTGTCTTTTTGCCGCTTTTGAAATTTGTCATCGGTCACATAGCCCGCTATGCTCCCTCTTCCAAATTCCAAAACCAACAAAAATACAGGTCAAAATTGATCAACTTATTCTTTCACCATTACTTAGTGCAGAATTTTCAGGAGGCCTCATTCTAACTTATTCGAAGCGTCCTTCAATGATGTCTGAAAGTACGTCTTTGATGGCGCGTCCGGAGGCGGCTACCTGTTGCGGGATGAAGCTGGCGGCTGTCATGCCTGGCGTGGTGTTGATTTCCAACAGGTTGATGTCTTCATGGCCTTTTTCGCCAGAGAGGATGTAATCGATGCGGATGATGCCGTAGCAACCCAAGTAATTATAGATTTTGGTGGTCATTTCAGACACGCGTGCCGCTGTTTCGGGAGCGATGCGTGCCGGGGTGATTTCCTCCGACTTGTGGTTGTATTTGGCGTCGTAGTCGAAGAAGTCTTGCGTGGTGACAACTTCCGTGATGGGGAACACCACCACTTCCTTGCCGCGACGATAGCAGCCACAGGTGATTTCTGTTCCGACCATGATTTTTTCGGCCATCACCTCGTTGCTCTCCATCATGGCGCGTTCAATGGCAGGACGGAGTGCGTCGGCGCTTTTCACCTTCGTGACACCGAAACTGCTGCCGCCAGCGTTCGGCTTTACGAAGCAGGGCAGACCAACGCGGGCAATGATGTCTTCATCGCTCATGTCAATCTGGTCTTTGCGCAAGAGCACCGATTCGGAAATGTTGAGGTCGGGGTTGGAGCGCAAGAAATTGTTGAGCGCATATTTGTTGAAGGTGAGAGATTCCACGAGGACGTCGCTCGTTGAGTATGGCATGCCGATGAGGTCGAAGTAACCTTGGAGGATGCCGTTCTCTCCCGGCGTTCCGTGTATGGTGATATAGGCGAAGTCAAACGTGTGTCGTCCGTCTTTAGCCGTGAATGAGAAATCGTTTCGGTCGATGGGGCAGACCTCGTCTTTGTAGAGCGCCTTCCAGTCGGTTCCTTTCATTTCAACGACGTAGCAGTCGTATTTTTCGGTATCCATGAATGATAGAATGCCTTCTGCGCTGCGCAGAGAAACATCGTGCTCGGAGGAGTCCCCTCCAGCTACAATGGCAATTGTTCTTTTCATTGTTTTATTTGGATTAAGTAGGTGATCAGAATTATTTTTACATTTGAATAATACAGGCTGCACCTCGGCAAAGCATTCAAACAAGTTTGATGCTCTGTTCTCGGTTTGTGCTGTATTTGAAATGTTCTATCGGGATGCAGATACGCCACCTTGGTTGAAGGAGCAATGCGGGCATTGCGACTGAAAACAAGGTAAGTAGATGCGCCCGAGAGGATATTTCAAATGTGAAAATAATGCTCTTGGCATATATTATAAAAATAATTTTGAACACCTACTTATAGTTGTGTCTGTTGTGTGGAGTCACCATCAGCAGTAGCCGATGACTTTTATTTCAGTCCGGCGGTGAAGGTGCGCCAGCGTTCCAAGAGTTTTTGCATGTCTTCCGCCAGTTCGGAGGTGAAATCCATCTCCTTGCCCGTTTTCGGATGCTTGAATCCGAGCGTCTTGGCGTGTAGAGCTTGGCGCGGGCAGATGGCGTAGCAGTTGCGGATGAAAGCCTGGTAAGAGCTCGACTGCGTGCCGCGCAAAATTTGGTCGCCGCCGTAGCGTTCATCGTTGAACAGCGGGTGTCCGATGTGTTTCATGTGGACACGTATCTGGTGTGTACGTCCCGTTTCGAGAATACACTCCACGAGCGTGACGAAGCCAAAGCGTTCCAAGACGCGGTAGTGGGTGACGGCGTGCTTGCCGATGCCCGAATCGGGAGGAAACACCGCCATCTGCATGCGGTCTTTTGGGTTGCGTGCGATGTTGCCTTCGATGCGTCCTTCTTCGTTTTCCAAATTACCCCACACGAGTGCGTTGTAGCGTCTGCGGGTGGTCTTGTTGAAAAACTGCACGCCGAGTTTCGTCTTGGCGTCGGGCGTTTTGGCCACGACAAGCAGTCCTGAAGTATCTTTGTCAATGCGGTGTACCAATCCTACGCCCGGGTCATTAGGGTCGTAGTCGGGGTTGTCGCGCAGATGCCAGGCAATGGCGTTGACGAGCGTTCCCGTGTAGTTGCCACATCCCGGATGCACTACCAGACCAGCTGGTTTGTTAACAACGAGCAGTTCGCTGTCTTCATAGACAATATTGAGAGGGATGTCTTCCGCCTCAATCTTGTTCTCATAGCGGGGACGGTCGAGCAGGAGTGTGACGACGTCGCCCGGTTTTACGCGATAATTGCTCTTGACGGGTTGACCGTTGACGTGGATGAATCCAGCGCGTGCTGCCAGTTGGATGCGGTTTCTCGATGTGTCGGGCAGATGGTCCTGCAGAAATTTGTCAACGCGCAGCAGTTGCTGTCCGCGGTCGGCCACGACCCGGAAGTGTTCGTATAACTCGTTGTTCTCATCGTCGTTGTCATCGATGTCTTCTTGCAGGCTCGTATTGTTGAGAGGTAGTGTCATTATTAGTTATTCAGCAGGAGGTGTTTGGGAGGGCGTCAGACTTTCGCCGCCGCCGTCCTCGATGATGTCGTTGTCTTCGTTGCCAGGACCGAAGATTTCATAGTCCAGGCTGTCGTTGCCGTTAAATTCCTCGTCGACAGCGCCGTTGCCGATGACGAGCGTGATGCGGGTTGTTACGGGGATGCGAGTGCCGGCTTGTACAGTTTCTCCGTTCGCCTTGACATTGTACACCCAGTCTTGGTCGCCCTGTATCCTTTCAATAATGATGCTCTTGAAGCCCAGCGATTTCAGTTTGGCTTCGGCCTCGCGGCGTGAGCTGTTGTCGGCAAGCAATGGTAGGGTAATGGCCCGTGCGCTGGAGGCGTTGATAGTGAGCTCGATGATTCTGCCGACCTTTATCTTATCGCCAGGTTTGACCGACTGCTCGAGCACCACGTCACCGACGTAAGTGTCGATGTAGCCTGTGTCGACCACTTCGCAGCGGAGCCCCAAGGCTTCCAGCTTCTGTTCAACGACGTCTAATTTCAGTCCTCTCATGTTGGGCATGGTGACGTTGTCGCCGTGGTTGGTGTAACACTGCAAAAATTTCAAGCGTCACGAAAACCAGTGCCAGCGAAACGACAATCATGCCGAGGCAGTTGCCCATCAGAAACGGACTGAATATTTTCTTGAAAAATTGGATAGTGTCATTCTTTCGGGTAGGATGGATGGAAAATAATGGTGCTTTATGCAGAGGCGTGAACCGTTTGGCGGAATCGCATTGGCTGCATGCCAAAGCCTCTTCTCTTCGTGCTCCGAATGCACCAGGGTATGAGGATTGGGCAAATCATGCCGAATCAGTCTCGCAAAGTTAATATAAAAAAACCGTGTCCGCTACTAAAATGCTAAGGGAAAATCGCCTGTGGAACGATTTTTAAGAAAGCTTGTTGGAGATTCTGTGTATGCTTGTCAATGCTTTTTTCGTAACTTTGCATAACATAGGCTTCACCTCGGCATAGCGTTCAAGCACGCTTGACGCTCTGCTCTCGGTTTGCACTATGTTTGCATAACATAGGCTTCACCTCGGCATAGCGTTCAAGCACGCTTGACGCTCTGCTCTCGGTTCGCACTATGTTTGCATAACATAGGCTTCACCTCGGCATAGGTCTCATGGCATAGCCTTTCCCCCTTCTGAGCAATCAGCCGCGGCGGTTCTATATTTTAAATAGTTGGTCAACATGGAAACTTCACAGCTTCAACGCCTCAAGCAACGCTATGGCATTGTCGGTAACGACGATGCTTTGAATCGTGCCTTGGAGATTGCCCTCAAAATTTCTCCAGTGGATTTGTCGGTTCTTATTATGGGCGAGAATGGTGTGGGAAAGGAAATCTTCCCCCGTGTGATTCACGACCACAGTTTGCGGAAAGGCAAAAAATATTTGGCCGTCAATTGTGGTGCCATCCCAGATGGAACTATTGACTCGGAATTGTTCGGCCACGAAAAGGGAGCTTTTACGGGGGCCGTTGAGCGCCGAGAAGGCTATTTCGCCGTTGCTGACGGCGGAACGTTGTTTTTGGATGAGGTAGGCGAGTTGCCGTTGCCCACACAGGCCCGCTTGCTGCGTGTGCTCGAGACCGGTGAATACATTCCCGTGGGTGCCAGCGAAGTGAAGCGCACGGATGTGCGTATCGTGGCGGCAACCAATGTGAATATGGAAAAGGCCATCGCCGATGGCAAGTTCCGCGAAGACCTCTTCTATCGTTTAAACTCCGTCTCCATCAACATTCCCCCCTTGCGTCAACGCGGTGCCGATGTGGTTTTGTTGTTCCGGAAGTTTGCCCTGGAGATGAGTGAGAAGTATAAGATGCCTCCCATTCGTTTGACACCAGAGGCTCAGAAAATGCTTGTCAGTTATGCTTGGCCAGGAAATGTCCGTCAACTGAAAAATATTGCTGAGAACATGTCGGTCACTTCCGAGGAGCGCGAAATCACGCCAGAAATTCTTTCGCTCTATCTGCCTGCCGAAAACACTTCACAGGGACATGTGGTGGCGCTCGCTTCAAAGGAAGAAGCCCACAGTTTCGAGAAAGAGCGCGAATTTATCTACCAGATGCTCTTTGATTTGCGCCGTGAAGTGGCAGAATTAAAGCGGATGGTCGGGGAGAAACATTTGCCGATGGTTGGCAGAGACGCCGATTCGCCGACTTCCTCCTCAAGAGGTTTGGCCATCTACCAACCGCAGCCAGCGCTCGGACGGCCGATGGAAAAAACAGACAACTCCTTGATTCAGGATGCCGAGGAAGTGACGGACAATGACGTCGCGGCCAAAGAAACCGATGAAGAAGATGTCGTTGTTGACGGCTCCTTGGAAGAAATGGAACGGAAGTCCATCAAGAGCGTTTTGAATAAGAACAACGGAAACAGACGCTTGGCCGCCAAGCAGTTGGGAATTTCAGAACGAACGCTTTACAGAAAGATCAAAGAATATGACTTGGAATAAATCAGTCTTTACGAAAATATATAGCTGGCGCTCTGGCATAGCGGGAAGTCGCTGTGGCGGATGGTGGCGTATGCTGGTAGTCGTGGCCTGTATGGTCTTGACGGCCTGCAGTGTGAAATACCAGTTCACTGGTACGAGCATCAACTACGACATCATCAAGACCATCCAGATAGACAACGTCCCTAACCGCGCCCCATACGGCTGGGCTCCGATGGAGGCCATGTTTAACAATAAGTTGCAGGACCTATATGCCAACCAGACGCGACTCAAACTCGTCAAACGCAATGGCGACATGCACATTGCGGGCGAAATCGTTAGCTACGACCAGTATAACAAAGGCGTGTCGGCCGACGGACTTTCCTCACAGGTGCAGTTGAAGATGACGGTGAACATCCGATTCTCCAACGCGAAGACCAATGAAAGTTGGGAGAAACAGTTTACGGCGACTTCGCAGTATGACGCTTCCCAGCAGTTGAGTGCTGTGCAGGAGCAGTTGGTGACAGGAGATGGTGCGCGACCTTACAGAGCAAATCTTCAACGCGACTGTTGCCAACTGGTAGGCTGGTAGAATCCATCCCGATAGTTGTATATTATATATAGGTATTCCGTTGCCACACATGATAATA
>ENA-OQCZ01000415-OQCZ01000415.1-human-gut-metagenome-genome-assembly--contig:-NODE-415-length-11370-cov-6.127813_pt1 | contig 11370 bp, 7 predicted proteins | sample MGYA00242505_ERZ504594 | MGnify/ENA primary metagenome ERZ504594 (study PRJEB26092, sample SAMD00036329) | human gut metagenome | host: Homo sapiens | study: EMG produced TPA metagenomics assembly of... | reverse complement strand
TGCCGTGTACCATGTCGCCGTGAAACCAGAGGAAAACGGAAAAGGCCAAGCAAGCACAATCCAAACGGCCGTCCACGAACCAGCTTCCTTGACAGACACCACGTGTGCCATTGCGGTCGATGACGAGCATATCTAAAATCAAAATGGCAACGATGAAGATGATGAAGCCGCCAAGAAACAGAATTTCACTCATGTCTATAATTATTTTTTTCAGATTATCAAAAGCGTTTTAACAATAGAGGTGGAAGCCCTTAAAACCCAAACAAAAAAAGTTTCAGGCATACAAAGAGTCATACGATTCTTCCACTTGTCGGTAAAAGTAGACAATTTTTCGGACACGCGCAATACTCTCGGTAGCACATTTCTAATGTCGTAATACTTTATTCGGCTTTATAACATCTACACTTTCATTTTTACTGGTGCGGAAAAGGATAAGCACGAGAGATTTTGTAATGGAGAAAACAATTCATAACTTTGCACTGCGGAAAGCCCAACGACGGAAGTATTCTGGCAAAGGGGCGGTTCCACATATCCACATCACGTTTATGAAACTCGACGAACTTCTGCCGCTTTTTGCGGCCCATCCACAGGTGGCGGCTTTGGCGAAACTAACCAAAGACGGAAAAATTGCAGAGACCTACATTGAAGGGCTCCGCGCCTCAGCCACACCGATGATATTTGCCGCCTTGACCTGCAAGGCGCCGCTGAAGCGTCCCTTCCTTTTTGTTTTGAACGACGAGGAAGAGGCGGGCTATTTCTACCACGATTTGGTGCAGATGATGGGAGACGAACGCGTGTTGTTCTATCCCTCCACCTTCCGCCGCGCCGTGAAATACGCACAGCGCGATGCGGCCAACGAGATTTTACGCACGGAGGTGTTAGGACGCCTCTCACGCGGAAATGCCTGCTACATCGTGACGCATCCCGCCGCCCTCTCTGAGCGCGTGGCTTCTGTGCAGGACTACCGTTCGGGGATGATTGCCCTTGCTGAAGGTGAAGCCCACGATCTCGCGGAACTCACCCGCCGCCTCCTCGACATGGGGTTCCGCCGCTGCGACTATGTTTATGAGCCGGGCGAATTTGCCGTGCGCGGTAGCATTCTCGATGTCTACTCCTTTTTCCTCGGAAATGCCGTTCCGCATCGACTTCTTCAGCGACGACATCGACAGCATCCGCACGTTTGAAGTGCAGACGCAGCTCTCGAAAGAAAGGAAGACGGAAGTGACGGTGGTGCCGGATGTGGAAGAGGGAGCCTCGGCGCTCGTGCCTTTCACGGAGTGTCTTCCGGCAGAGACCGTCCTGGTGGTGCGCGACCTCGGTTTCACACGCGATGCCATCAACAAAATCTACGATGAAGGCTTCTCGCGCCAGGCCCTGCAGGAACAGGAGGCGACGTCGGAAATGGAGGCGGCGGAAATCCACGAAAGGCTCTCGCGCGAGTTTATGCTCACGAAAGGCGACGACGTGGTGCGCGAACTGGCGAAACTGCAGCGCATTGAAATCGGCAGCAAACCGATGGGGACACCGCAGGCCACCCTGCATTTCAACATCACGGCGCAACCGCTGTTTCACAAGAATTTCGAACTGGTGCGCTCTTCCATGCGCAACTTGAAAGCTGCTGGCAATCGCCTCTTCGTATTGGCCGACAGCCTGAAACAAACCGACCGCCTGCAAAATATCCTGACGGAAATGGCGGGACGCGAGGAGGGCAACGAGGTGAAAGACTTCACAGCCGTTGAACGCACCATCCACGAGGGATTTACGGACGACGACCTGAAGATTTCCTGCTTCACCGACCACCAGATTTTCGACCGTTTCCATAAATACAACCTACGCTCCGACCATGCACGCGACGCCAAGATGGCGCTTACGCTGAAAGAACTGATGCAATTTGAACCTGGCGATTATGTTGTACACATCGACCACGGAGTGGGACGCTTTGCCGGACTGGTGCGCGTGGCGGGTGCCGACGGTTCGATGCAGGAGATGATCAAACTCACGTATCAAAACGATGACGTGGTGTTCGTCTCCATCCATTCGCTCCACAAGGTGTCGAAATACAAAGGCAAGGAGGGCGAACCGCCACATCTGAGCCGTCTCGGAACGGGGGCCTGGGACAAACTCAAGGAGCGAACCAAAAAGAAAATCAAGGACATTGCCCGCGACCTCATCAAGCTCTATTCCCGTCGACGCGAAGAGAAGGGTTTTGCCTTCAGCCACGACAGTTTTATGCAACACGAACTGGAGGCGGGATTTGCCTATGAGGACACGCCCGACCAGTTGCGCGTCACGCAGGAAGTCAAGGCTGACATGGAGGGCAGCCGCCCAATGGACCGCCTGGTGTGTGGCGACGTGGGCTTCGGAAAAACGGAGATTGCCGTGCGTGCGGCCATGAAGGCGGCTGCCGACAACAAACAGGTGGCGGTGCTTGTGCCAACAACGGTGCTTGCCCTGCAACACTACAACACGTTTGCCTCGCGCCTCAAAGATTTCCCCGTGAGGGTCGACTATCTGAGCCGCGCACGAACGACGCAGCAAACGAAGGCCATCCTCAAGGACCTTGAAGAGGGAAAAATCAATATCATCATCGGCACGCACAAGCTGATTGGAAAGACCGTTAAATGGCACGACCTCGGACTGCTCATCATCGACGAGGAACAGAAATTCGGCGTGAGCGTGAAGGAAAAACTGCGACAACTGAAAGTGAACATCGACACGCTCACCATGTCGGCAACGCCGATTCCGCGCACGCTGCAGTTTTCTCTGATGGGGGCTCGCGACTTCTCGGTGATGCAGACACCGCCGCCCAACCGCCGACCTATTCAAACGGAGGTGCACACTTTCAGCCACGAAATCATTGCCGACGCTGTCAATTTCGAAATGAGCCGAAACGGACAGGTCTATATCGTGACCAACCGCATATCGGCACTTCCCAACCTGGCCCACCTCGTGACGAAATATGTGCCAGATGCCCGCGTGGCTGTTGGCCACGGACAGATGCCGCCAGCGGAACTGGAGAAAATCATCCTGGGATTTGTCAATTACGATTACGATGTGCTCATCTCCACCACCATCGTTGAAAACGGCATCGATGTCCCCAACGCCAACACCATCATCGTCGACGCGGCCCATCATTTCGGACTCTCCGACCTCCACCAGATGAGAGGACGCGTGGGCCGAAGCAACCGAAAGGCTTTCTGCTATCTCCTCGCTCCCCCATTGGCGCTCCTGAAAGACGATGCACGCCGACGCCTCCAGGCCATTGAGAATTTCAGCGACCTCGGCTCGGGCATACACATCGCCATGCAGGACCTCGACATCCGCGGAGCTGGCAACCTGCTGGGAGCGGAACAGAGCGGATTTATTGCCGACTTGGGATATGAAACATACCAGAAGATTCTCTCGGAAGCGGTCACCGAACTGAAGAACGACGAGTTTGCCGACCTCTATGCCGACGAACTCAAAGCGGGGGCGCAACTCTCTGGCGATGTGTTTGTTGACGATTGCAGCGTGGAGTGTGACCTCAAGGCTTATTTTCCCGAGGACTACGTGCCAGGAAGCAGCGAACGCATGCTGCTTTATCGCGAACTCGACGCGCTGAACACCGACGAACAGTTGGCGGCCTTCAGGCGCCGCATGGAAGACCGCTTCGGACCGCTGCCGCCTGAGGGTGAAGAACTGCTGCTCATCGCCCCTCTTCGACGCCTCGGACGACGCGCTGGAGCGGAGCGCATCACGCTGAAAAGCGGACGCATGATGCTTTATTTCGTGAGCAACACCGACAGCCCGTTCTACAGAAGCGAAACTTTCGGACGCATCATCAACTACGCCACCACCAATTTCCGCCGATGCAAACTCGACGAGCAAAAAGGCAAGCGCCGAATGACGGTACGCGACATTAAATCTGTGCAACAGGCGCTCAACATAATGCAACAGCTCACGGAGACTTCCCAACATGAAGGATAATCGGAGTTCAAGGGGCGATTAACAACCAAAGGAAACTATAAAACTCACATTAGTTTCCTTTTAATTGTCCTAAAACTCCGATTCCCCCTATTTTTCTCCGCGCAGCTATGGTTTGCTATCTCAAAAGATATAAATTTGCAACCAGTAACAACATACGTTTAACTCATAAACACACACAAGTATGAAAAAGTTATTCTTATCTCTGATCGTTGCTGTATGCAGCCTCGCTGCAAGCGCACAAGCTTACGTTGGTGGTCAAGTTGGTCTTTGGCGTAACACAGATGCCAACCACACAAGCTTCAATCTCGCTCCTGAGTTAGGCTATAAGCTCAGCGACCAGTGGGACCTCGGCCTCAGCATTGGCTTCGCACACGAGTATTATAAAGGCGTTAAACTCAACGGCTTTGAAGTTGACCCATACGTTCGCTACACTGTAGCAAAAGCAGGCCCTGTTTCATTCTTCATCGATGGCGGCTTCGGCTTTGCAACAGCCAAGGCTAAATATCGCGACTGGAAGAGCGACTCATTCAACCAGTGGCAGATTGGCATCAAGCCGGGCGTGAAGGTTAGCTTGAGCAAGAAGGTTGACTTCATCGCTTCTATGGGCTTCTTGGGCTATCGTGACAACGATGATGTAAAAGTAACTGGAATTGGTGACCTTGACGACTTCGTTGAAGACGCAATCCCATCCGTTTACGGCGAAAAGGGCTTTGGCTTTGACTTCAAGACCAGCAACCTCAAATTTGGCTTGATTTACAACTTCTAATACAACACGCACACACAAATGAAAGGCGGGCTTTTCCAATGCGGAGAAGCCCGCCTTTTTCATGTACAGACACAGAAACTATATATTATAGGAGTGCAATCACCCCAAAAACCACCTCTTTCCTTCTCAGAAAAGCCATACAAGCCGAATATTTTTAGCAAAAAGAATGCCTTATCTCCTCTTTTTTTATAACTTTGCGTGCTGTATTGTCAAGTAGCCAGTTGGTGTCTATCGGCCATACGCAATCATCCTGCAGAAAACAAACAAATAAAAATAATATACTAAAAACAAATGGCAGCATTACAAACACTTAGAAACAAACCGGCGTTGCTGATGTCAGTCATCGGTGGTGCCCTTTTGCTTTTCATTGTTACGCTCACCGACCTTAACTCTTGCTCACGCCCTAACGTGGAAGCAGAAGTGAACGGCCAAGAGCTGACGTATGAAAACTATGAAGCACAAGTGCGCGATGAAGAAAACGTGCAGTCTTTGCTCTTGGACAACTTGAGCGACGACGCCAAAGAACAAATCCGCCAGCAGGTGTGGAACAAGTTCCTCCAAAACCAGATTTTGGCTAAGGAAGCCGACAAACTCGGCCTCATCGTCACCAAGGAAGACATCCAAAACGCCTTGGCAAGCATTACTCCGCAAGAGTTGCAGCAACTCGCACAGATGATGCAATACGGACAGGCCAACTTCAACCAAGTTAGCTACGCACAGCGCATTATGCTTCTCATGGCACGCTATATGGGACAGCCTTCCATCGAAGCCTACAAGCAATTCATGAAGCAGGCCGACCAACAGATGGCACAACTCCAGAAGCAAGACCCGCAATCGGCCGAAATGTTGGCCAACATCAAGCAGGCTTGCCTCTACTGCGAAAGCCAGATTCCAACGGAATTGCTCGCACAGAAATATATGGGACTCATCGCCCAGGGCGCCATCTCCAACCCAATTTCTGCAAAGATGGACTTCGAGGAAAACAACACCAACTGCAACCTCGAAATTGCCAGCATGCCTTACTCTGCCATTGCAGACAACGAAGTCAAGATTTCTGACGACGACCTGAAGGCTAAGTATGAAGCTTGCAAAGAACTCTATCGTCTTCACGGCGAAACACGCGACCTGAAACTGATCAACGTGACGGTTGTTGCCAGCCCGAAAGACCAGGCCAATATCGTAGCTCAGGTGGAAAGCCTCGAAGACACGCTCCGCAAGGTGTCAACTGGCGAAGCTGTTGAAGGCATCATGCGCGGCGCAAAGAGCGACGTTCCATACAACAACGCTTTCTTGCCGAAAGACGTTTACACACAGAGCAACATGAACGACGTGGTTGAAGCCATCGACTCTCTCTCTGTCGGCGCAACGTCAAAGACGAAGATTGAACCTAAGGACCGCAATGGCGTTCAGTATGTTTCAACCTTCAAGCTCGTCGGCGTGAAAACCACTCCCGACTCTATGCAGATTTGCCAGCTCGCCGTTGGCGACAAGAAAATCGCTGATCAGCTCGTTGCTGCTGCCAAGGGTGGCAAGTCACTCAGCGAATTGGCCAAGGATGCCACGTTTAAAGCCGCTGTTGAGAAATACGGTTTGAAGGGCGACACCACCTGGAACGCCACCAAGTATTATGTAGAAGCTTCTGCCAAGGGCGACACCACTAAGAGCGCCTACACCGACATCTGCCAGATGTCTGCTGGCACCATCGCCTACTACACGGTCAGCGACCAGCAAGGACAGCCTGTTTACGTAGTGACCTCCGTGCTCAGCACAAAGGCTCCTTCTGCCAAGTACAACATTGCCGTTGTAAAATATCCAATCAAGTTCTCTACCGAGACTTACAATGAGAAGCGTCGCGCCCTCAACGAGTTCTTGGCCAAGAACACAACGATTGAATCTCTCGAAAAGAACGCCGCCAAGGCTGGCTACACCATGATTGACCGCGCAAGCGTCAGCACCACCGAAGCCATGAACATCCGTTACAGCATTGGCGGTGAAGGTGCCAAGCAGGCATTCATGTGGGCATTCGACGAAGCCAAGGCTGGTGAAGTTTCTCGCGACTTCGAATGCGGCAAAAACAGCGACCAATTGCTCGTCATTGCCGTTTCAGCCATCAACGACGGCGACTATCTCGCTTGGGACAACGCCAACGTGAAAGCCCAACTCCGCCAGCTCGTGATGCAGGACAAGAAGGCCGAAATCATCATGGCCAAGCTGAAGAACGTCAAGTCCATCGCCGCTGCAAAAGCAGTCAAGGGTGTTGACATCAACACGCAGCCTTCTATCGCATTGGCTCAGATGAGCAGCTTCGAACCTGCTTTGGCAGGTGCCATCGAACGCACCGCCAAAGGCAAGTTCACCGGTGCCGTGAAGGGTTCATTGGGCGTCTTCCTTGCTCAGGTTAACGACAAGACTGTCAACGGCACATTCAACGCCGCTTCTGCCATGATGGCTTCTTCACGCGCCACTCTCAGCCGCATCTTCGGTCAGCAAGGCAACATCTTCGATGCCATGATCAACAAGACCAAGATTGTCGATAAGCGCTACAAGTTCTAAAGACCAGTAAGAAAACTTACTTATACACTCAATCGGAAGTCCGCCGCAAGCAATGCGACGGACTTCTTTTTCGTTTCAGCATGACCTTTTATTATGCACACAGAACGCTGATTCTCCCAACGCCGACAACTTGCAGAAACGATTTTTTCAGCATTACGCCCCCTCCATGTGACACAAAAAATGTTTTTTACTTTGCACTTCGCCCACCATGTACTAACTTTGCAGCGCATTTGTTCATTACGCCATTGAAATAAAATGTAAATGCGGAGAACAAACCATCTGAAATTCATGAATCTAACGATAGACATAGGAAATACCCGCACCAAGATTGCCCTATTTGATGGGGAGACTTTCGTGCGAGAGGAGAAATTCGAGAATACAGACGCCGAACATCTGCTCAACGTGGTGAAGGAGAAGGAAGCCGAAGGATTGGCATTCTGCTCCGTTGCCGCAGAAAATCCCCTGCTCGTGGAAGCGCTCAAGCAACTCCCCTACCCCGTACTCGAAGTGAAGGGAACCACCCCCGCGCCAGTCACCGTGGCCTACCACACGCCGGAGACGCTCGGAGCCGACCGACTGGCAGCCGTTGTCGGCGCTGTAACGCTGAAACCTCAAACAGACCTGCTGGTCGTTGATGCCGGCACGTGCATCACCTATGATTTTGTTGATGCCGCAGGAAACTACCTCGGAGGAAACATTTCGCCAGGCGTTGAAATGCGACTGGAAGCGCTGCACAACTGCACCGCCCGCCTGCCACGGATTGAAGCCGACGGAGACACCCCCGACATCGGCCACGACACCGAAACAGCTATCAGAGCCGGTGTGGTGCGCGGCATCGGATATGAACTGCAAGGCTGCATCCGCCATTGGCAAAAAAGACACCCCGACTTACGCATTTTCCTCACAGGAGGCGACCGCTTCACTTTCAGCGATGCACTGCGAAAAAACATCCTGACCGACAGCCACCTTGTGGCACGCGGATTAAACAAGCTCTTGCTAAATTATATACGCTGACACCAGCCCCGAAGTTAGAACTTTACATCCACACCAACGGTGGCATTCAAAAACAAAACAGGAAATCAGACTTTCCTTTTCAAACGCTTTTCTGAATCCCCACCCATTAATAGATACATACGACATGAACATCCTGAAAAAAGGAACAGATAAGAAGGCAGGCAGCTTTCGCCGCAACTGGCAGAGTGTTGCCATCGCTGCAGCCATTTTGGTAGGCGCTCCGTCGGCCGTCGTGGCGCAAACCAACGGCAGTAACTCTCCCTATTCGCGCTACGGCTTCGGCATCCTGAGCGACCGCGCCCAAGGATTCAACAAGGGTATGGCTGGACTCTCAACAGCCATGCGCAACGGCAAAGAGCTCAACGTGAAAAACCCAGCATCGTATTCCGCCATCGACTCCATGAGTTTCATTTTCGACATCGGCTTCTCGATGCAAAATGCCAACCTCGAGCAAAACGGAACGAAAATCAACGCCCACAACTCCTCATACGACTATCTGGCAATGGGTTTCCGCGCTTCGCGCAACCTCGGCGTGTCGCTTGGTCTGATGCCCTTCAGCACCATCGGCTACAACCTGAGCGATAGCAAACCCATGACGGAGAACCCCGACATCACACGCACCAACACGTTCAGTGGCGACGGCGGTCTGCATGAGGTTTACCTCGGCGTGGGCTGGCGTCCGTTCAAGCCAATCTCCTTCGGTGTCAACGGCGGTTACGTCTGGGGCGATGTCACCAACACGGTGCTGGCCTCTTTCAGCGAAAGCAGCATCGCTTCACGCCGCCGCCAATACACGGCCGATTTGCGCACCTACAAATTGGAAGCTGGTCTGCAACTGATGCACGACATCAACAAAAACAACAGCCTCGTGTTTGGTCTGACCTACGGATTGGGACACAACATCAATTCCAACGCCGTTTACTACGACCAGAAGATTGAGAACAAAGCAACACTCGGTGACACCATCGTGGCCCGCAACGCCTTCGCCCTGCCACACAGTTTCGGCGCTGGTCTCACATGGGCCTACAAGAAGAGCCTGCGCGTGGGTGTCGACTACAACTGGCAGCAATGGAGCAAGGTGAAAAGCCCATCGCTAATCCAGACGGCCACCACCGCTATGGACTATACGCCGGCCAAGGGCAACTTCACCGACATGCACAAGGTGACGGTCGGCGCGGAATACATCGGTGACCCCGAAGGACTTCACTGGCGCGACCGCGTTCGCTATCGCCTCGGCTTCTCCTACACCACGCCATACATCATGGCCAACGGCCAAAAAGGCCCTAAGGACTATCTCGTCAGCGCCGGTGTCGGCCTCCCCATCATCAACAACAGAAACAACCGCTCCATTCTCAACCTCGCCGTGCAATACGAGCGCGTGAAACCGCAATTCTCTGGCATGGTAACAGAAAACTATCTGCGCTTCAGCATCGGCCTGACCTTCAACGAACGCTGGTTCATGAAGTGGAAGGTTGAATAAAAAGCGGAGCTAATCAAGTGGTCAAGAATATAAAAAATACAGACTACCTAAATTCTGATTTTTAAGATTAGACCCACCCTAAAGAGAACACACCTTAACATGATACGACATCTGCTTCAACTGGCCTTACCACTGGCCATCCTTTCAATTTCTGTCTCTGCCCTGGGCAGCTGCGGAAACGATGCCCCGCCAACCGGCTCGGCCGTCCACAACCGCGACTCTATGGCCGTGATGGAGACCTATGGCGTATCGAAGGTCATCTCCGATTCTGGCGTGATGCGCTACAAAGTGATTGCAGAAGAATGGCGCGTTTTCGACAAAACGAAACCCGCCCGCCAGGAATTTCGAAAGGGCTTATTCTTGGAACGCTACGACAACAACTTCCACGTGGACCTATACATGACAGCCGACACGGCTTTCTGCTACGACCAGAACCTCTGGGAGCTGCGCGGACGGGTCTTTATCAAAAACATGGAGAAAGGCATCACGGTTAGCACCCAGAAACTCTACTGGGACATGGGGCGGCACGAAATCTTTTCCGACGTCTTCACCCACCTCATAACCCCCGACCGCGACATCAAGGGCAACTGGTTCCGCTCGAACGAAAGCATGACGGAGTTCCACATCAAGCAAACCAGCGGATACATGCCGATGCCAGAAGACAATGGCGGAAATGCCAGCGAAGAGGTGACAACGGAGGAGGTTGAAGAAGACACCACCACCGTTGTGCGTCCGCGAGAAATACCAATCAAGAAAAAAGAAAACCCACAACCCGTCACGCCATAAAATAATGGTGGAAGACTGGAAACAGGAGGCAAGACAACACGACAAGTTGTTTTGCCTCCTGTCTTTTTTTTGTTTTCCCAAACTGTTATTTCACACCAAAGTTTCAAACTGATATTTCCTGACAACTTTTTGTAAAGGCAACTTGGCAATCCAAGCCGTTTATTCAGCAAGCGCACGTTATCTAATATCAAAAAGACAGAAATTAAACATTTCCCTATCCTTTTATTTGCCATTACCGAAATAATATATACATTTGCAATTCAAGGCCTCCATTTTAAGGCATACCGTAAGTAATGGCCAAAAAGAATTAAAGTTCCATCAACGGGTGTTCCTTCAGCCACGGCGTGATAAATTGCATCCGACAGAACCACGCCAAAGGCCACAGAGATTTTTAATCTACTTCCCCCCCGAACGCCCCCAAAAAGAAAGGACCCTGACAAAATCATGAAACATACGTTGAGAAGCGCCTTCAGCACTGAAGGCAGAAGAATGGCCGGTGCGCGCGCCCTCTGGGTGGCCAACGGCATGAAGCGCGAGATGTTTGGCAAGCCCATCATTGCCATTGCCAACTCGTTCACCCAATTTGTTCCTGGACACACGCATCTGCACGAAGTGGGCCAACTGGTGAAACACGAAATTGAAAAAACTCGGCTGCTACGCCGCCGAGTTTAACACCATTGCCATCGACGACGGCATCGCCATGGGACACGACGGAAATGCTCTATTCCCGTCCCCCTCGCGCGACCTCATTGCAGATTAGTTGAATACATGGTCAACGCGCACAAGGCCGATGCCTTGGTCTGCA
>ENA-OQCZ01000414-OQCZ01000414.1-human-gut-metagenome-genome-assembly--contig:-NODE-414-length-11464-cov-3.333774_pt1 | contig 11464 bp, 14 predicted proteins | sample MGYA00242505_ERZ504594 | MGnify/ENA primary metagenome ERZ504594 (study PRJEB26092, sample SAMD00036329) | human gut metagenome | host: Homo sapiens | study: EMG produced TPA metagenomics assembly of... | reverse complement strand
CATAAAGATATAAAGAGGTCTGTCGCACTTGCGGCAGGCCTCTTTTCTTTTTTATGGCAAATTCAAAAGGAAAATAACTAAAATAGATAAAAGATGAAAACGTATCAAGTTGACAAGAATGGTTACTATGGTGAGTTCGGCGGGGCCTATGTTCCCGAGATCCTTCATCAATGCGTGGAAAATTTACAGAATACCTATCTGCAAGTGTTGGAGAGCGATAGCTTCAAGGAAGAGTTCGATCAGTTATTGCGTGATTATGTAGGCCGCCCCTCCCCTCTTTACTTGGCCAAACGGTTGAGCGAGAAATACGGATGCAAGATCTATTTGAAACGGGAAGACTTGAACCATACCGGAGCACATAAGATCAACAATACGATCGGCCAGATCCTCCTAGCCCGCCGCATGGGGAAGACCCGTATCATCGCCGAGACGGGTGCCGGACAGCATGGAGTGGCTACGGCTACGGTATGTGCCTTGATGAATATGGAATGTATCGTTTATATGGGGAAGACAGACGTGGAACGCCAACATGCCAACGTACAGAAGATGGAGATGCTGGGAGCTACCGTCGTGCCCGTGACCTCGGGAAACATGACCTTGAAAGACGCCACGAACGAGGCGATCCGTGACTGGTGCTGTCATCCTTCGGATACGTATTATATTATCGGTTCTACGGTAGGCCCCCATCCTTATCCGGATATGGTAGCCCGGCTGCAATCCGTTATCAGCGAGGAGATCAAGAAGCAACTGCTGGAGAAGGAAGGAAGGGATCACCCGGATTACCTGATCGCCTGCGTAGGCGGGGGAAGTAACGCCGCCGGTACGATCTATCATTTCATGGACGACGAGCGGGTGAAGATCGTCTTGGCCGAGGCCGGCGGCAAGGGCATCCACTCCGGCATGAGCGCCGCCACGATCCAATTGGGTAAAGAGGGCATCATCCACGGGGCACGTACCTTGGTCATGCAGAACGAGGACGGACAGATCGAGGAACCTTATTCTGTTTCCGCCGGCTTGGATTACCCGGGCATCGGCCCGATCCACGCGAACCTCTCCGTAGAGCACCGTGCGCAAATCCTAGCGGTCGATGATGACGAGGCGTTGGAGGCTGCTTTCGAGTTGACCCGTTTGGAAGGAATCATCCCGGCCTTGGAAAGCGCCCATGCCTTGGGAGCCTTGGCCAAGGTAAACTTCAAGCCGGAAGACGTGGTGGTACTGACTGTCTCGGGCCGTGGCGATAAAGATATGGACACCTACATTAATTATAAATTATCATGAATTATTCTTTCAAAACGATAAGCAAGAAGGTGATGGGCGACCTTCACACTCCCGTAAGCATCTATCTGAAAGTGCGGGATATCTACCCGGAATCGGCCCTGTTGGAAAGCTCGGACTTCCACGGAAACGAGAATAGCCTTTCCTTTATAGCGCTCCGCCCCTTGGCGAGCATCGGTATCAACAACGGGGAATGCACGGCGACCTTTCCCCGACGAGACCCGTGAGGTTACCCCGCTCACCGAAGACTATAACGTACCGGAGGCGATGAACGCTTTTCTCGGCCGCTTCAAGGTGGAGGGAGCGGACAAGAAGGTCTGCGGATTATTCGGCTACACGGCTTTCGATGCCGTCCGTTATTTCGAGAACATCCCGGTCATGGAAGTTCATCACGAGGAGAACGACGCCCCCGATATGCTATACATATTATATAAGTATATCCTTGTCTTCAATCATTTCAAGAACGAGTTGACCCTAGTGGAGATGCTCCAAGAGGACGAGGCTAGCCGGCTGGAAGAAATCGAGACATTGATCGAGAACCGTAACTTCGCCTCCTATAACTTCCAGACAGCGGGTCCCGAGACCTCCCCGATCACCGGCGAGGAATACAAGGCGATGGTCCGCCAAGGCATCAAGCACTGCCTCAGGGGAGATGTCTTCCAGATCGTATTGAGCCGTCGCTTCGAGCAACCGTTCAAGGGAGACGACTTCAAGGTGTACCGGGCTCTTCGCAGCATCAATCCCTCTCCTTATTTGTTCTACTTCGATTTCGGAGGTTTCCGTATCTTCGGCTCTTCCCCCGAGACGCATTGCAAGGTAACGGGCAGACACGCCAGCATCGACCCGATCGCCGGGACCGCTTTCCGTACCGGTAATATCGAGGTAGACAAGCAGCGTACCGAGGCCCTGCTTGCCGATCCCAAGGAGAACGCCGAGCACGTGATGCTGGTAGACCTCGCCCGCAACGACCTCAGCCGGAACGCCCACGACGTGCAAGTGGATTTCTATAAGGAGGTACAATACTACAGCCACGTCATCCACCTCGTATCCCGTGTGAGCGGCGAGATCAACGCCGATAGCGACCCGGTAAAGACCTACGTCGATACCTTCCCCGCCGGCACGTTGAGCGGAGCCCCCAAAGTACGGGCCATGCAACTGATCACCGACATCGAGCATCATAACCGGGGTGCTTACGGCGGCTGTATCGGCTTTATCGGTCTGGACGGTGATTTGAACCAAGCGATCACGATCCGTACCTTCGTCAGCCGTGGCAACGTACTTTACTATCAGGCGGGAGCCGGGATCGTGGCTAAAAGCAACGATGAGCGTGAATTGCAAGAGGTAAACAATAAGCTGGGAGCCTTGAAGAAGGCGATAGACCTAGCGGAGAAATTAATCAATTGATTATCCGGTTGTAGAGACGGGGCACGCCCCAGTCTCTACAACAACAACAATACATATAAAATGAAGATATTATTATTTGATAATTACGATTCCTTCACCTACAATTTGCTACATATATTGAAGGAACTGGGTGCGGACGTAGAGGTACACCGCAACGACAAGATCTCCTTGGAAGAGATAGAGCGTTTCGATAAGATCTTACTATCCCCCGGGACCGGGCATCCCCGAGGAAGCCGGCATCCTCCTCCCCTTGATCCGCCGGTACGCCCCGACAAAGAGCATCCTAGGTGTCTGCCTAGGGGAGCAGGCCATCGGCGAGGCATTCGGCGCCACATTGATAAACCTTACCGACGTGCATCACGGCGTTTGCTCCGATATACGGATTGTCGCTAAAGATCCTATCTTCGAGGGACTGGAACCGGGTATACGTGTTGGGCGTTATCATTCTTGGGCGGTCTCCAAGGAAAACTTCCCGGATTGTCTGGAAATCACGGCGGTCGATACGGAAGAAGGACAGATCATGGGCTTGCGCCATCGTGAGTATGATGTACGAGGTATCCAATTCCATCCGGAATCCGTGTTGACACCCAAAGGGAAGACAATTATAGAGAACTGGCTGAAACGCTAATTACCTCCTAAGGCACTTATAGTTTCTTCCTAACGAAACATCAGTTTCCCTATAGTGAAACTAATGTTTCTCAAGCAAGAAACAAGAGTTTTCCCCTAGAGAAACAAAAGTTTTTCGATAAAGAAATATCGCAAAACTGCAATATTTTATCATTCAACACATTACAGACATGAAGCAAATATTATACAGATTATTCGAGCACCAATATCTAGGCCGGGAAGAAGCCCGGAATATCCTCCAGAATATAGCGGAGGGACGCTACAGCGATTCCCAGATCGCCAGTCTGATCACCGTATTCCTGATGCGCAGTATTTCCGTAGAGGAATTGACCGGATTCCGGGAAGCTTTGCTGGAGATGCGTGTACCGGTAGATTTAAGCGAATACAAGCCGATCGATATCGTAGGTACCGGAGGCGACGGAAAAAAACACGTTCAACATCAGTACCTGTTCCTGTTTCGTAGTGGCCGGTGCCGGTTACAATGTCGTAAAGCACGGTAACTACGGGGCTACCTCGGTGAGCGGTGCCAGCAACGTGATGGAGCAACACGGCGTAAAATTCACGAACGATATCGATAAGCTACGTACCTCCATGGATACCTGCCATATCGCCTACCTCCACGCCCCCTTGTTCAACCCGGCGCTGAAAGCGGTAGCTCCGGTACGGAAGAGCCTCGGCGTGCGCAGCTTCTTCAATATGCTCGGCCCGCTGGTCAACCCGATCATACCTACTTACCAATTGTTAGGCGTATATAACCTCCCGCTACTCCGCCTATATAATTATACGTATCAAGAGAGTGGTACCCGTTTCGCCGTGGTACATAGCTTGGACGGTTACGACGAGATCTCCCTCACGGCCGATTTCAAGGTAGCCATGCCGGAGAAAGAGAAGCTTTATACCCCGGAGATGCTCGGATTCAAACGTTGCACGGAAGCGGACCTCGATGGCGGAGAGACCCCGGAGGAAGCGGCCCGTATCTTCGACGCCGTATTAGGGAACAGGGCTACCGAGGCCCAAAAGAGCTGCGTGATCGCCAACTCCGCTTTCGCCATCCAAGTGATCTGTCCAGAGAAGAAGATCGAGACATGTATCGCCGAGGCACGTGAATCATTGGAAAGCGGAAAAGCATTGGCCACATTCCGTAAATTTATATCTTTGAACCAAAGATAAAGAAACATATCCTATGAAAAAGGACATCTTACAAGATATTATCGCCAATAAGCGCATCGAGGTAGCCCGGCAAAAACAGGCCGTAAGCTTACAGACCTTATTGGCTCTAGGTAGCGACCGTATGGAGCGTGACACACGTTCCATGCGTGCGGCGCTGGAATCATCCCCCTCCGGTATTATCTCCGAGTTCAAGCGTAAAAGCCCCTCCAAGGGCTGGCTGCATCCGGGTGCGAATATCGCCGACGTGGTGCCCGCTTACGAGGCCGGAGGAGCCTCCGCCTGCTCGATCCTTACGGATGGGGATTTCTTCGGGGGTTCCTTGGGCGACTTGCAAAAGGCCCGCAAGCTGGTGGATCTCCCGTTACTTCGCAAGGACTTCATCATCGATACCTACCAACTCTTCCAAGCCCGGGTGATGGGCGCCGACGCTGTCTTGTTGATCGCCACCGCCCTTACAGAAGAAGAATGCCGGATACTCGCCGAGACCGCCCATAGCCTGCAATTGGAAGTCTTGCTGGAAGTCCATAGCGAGGACGAGCTCAAATACCTGAACGCGGATATCGATATGCTCGGCGTGAACAATCGTAATCTCGGCACCTTTCATACGGATGTAAACAACTCATTCAAGTTGGTCGATAAGATGCGAGGCTTCTCCCCTCTTTTAGTGTCCGAGAGCGGAATCTCCGAGACCGATACCGTACGCCAATTGCGTGAGGCCGGTTTCCGTGGATTCCTGATCGGAGAGACCTTCATGAAAACCGAGAGGCCGGGCGATACCCTAGCCGATTTTATAGGAGGACTGGCATGATCATCAAAGTTTGCGGAATGCGGGAGCCTCAGAATATCCGGGAAGTAGCCGCCCTAGCCATCAACTGGATCGGCTTTATCTTCTACGAACGTTCCAAGCGCTTTGTCGAGCGATGCCCGACGGAGCAGCAGGTAACGGACAGTGAACAATTGTCCCCTAAGAAAGTGGGCGTTTTCGTCAACGCTACCATCGAGTCCATGATGGAGAAAGCCTCCGCCTACAAGCTAGACTATCTCCAACTTCATGGTAACGAATCGCCGGAAGATTGCCACACCTTGCAAAAAAGGGGCTATTCCTTGATCAAGGCTTTCCCCATCGCTACGAAAGAGGACTTCGAAAAAACAAGGGAGTATGAGGGCCGGGTGGATTATTTCCTTTTCGATACGAGATGCGAGGGCTATGGAGGCTCAGGCAAACGTTTCGATTGGTCCATCCTAACCGAATATAAAAGAGAGACTCCCTTCTTGCTCAGCGGAGGCATCCGTCCGGAAAACGCAGAGGCGATCCGGAACTTCCGGCATCCCCGTTTCGCAGGTATCGACCTCAACAGTGGCTTCGAGATCGAGCCGGGATTGAAAGACGTCGACAAACTAAAGAATTTCATCCAACAAATTTTACATCCAGCTGTAGAGACAGGGCGTGCCCCGTCTCCCACCGTCTGATAGTATTTTTAAAATAGAATTCAAAATGAATCGCATCACAAACTTATTCCAGACCCAGAAAGACGGAATACTCTCCGTCTATTTCACCGCCGGTTATCCGAACTTAAACGATACGGCAAGCATCTTAAAAGCCTTACAGGCTAAAGGTATCCACATGGTAGAAGTAGGAATCCCTTTCTCCGACCCGATGGCAGACGGCCCCGTCATCCAAGAGGCCGCCACGCAAGCGTTGCGTAACGGGATGTCACTGCACCTCCTATTCGAGCAATTGAAAGAGATCCGGAGCGAAGTACAGATCCCGATCATCCTAATGGGCTACCTGAATCCCATCATGCAATACGGTTTCGAGAAATTCTGCGCCAGTTGCGTAGAGGCCGGCGTAGACGGAATGATCATCCCCGACCTGCCTTACGCCGATTATATCTCCGATTACAAGGAAATCGCCGATCGCCATGACCTGAAAATGATCATGCTGATCACCCCAGAGACCTCCGAGGAACGAATCCGGCAGATCGATGCCCATACCAGCGGATTTATCTATATGGTATCCAGCGCTGCCACGACCGGAGCCCAACAAGACTTCAACGAACAGAAACAGGCCTATTTCCGTCGTATCAACGCCATGAACCTACAGAATCCCCGCTTGGTAGGTTTCGGTATCAGCAATAAAGCCACTTTCGAGGCGGCGACAGCCCATTCTTCCGGTGCCATCATCGGTAGCAAGTTCGTTCAGTTACTAAAGAGCGAAGCTACTCCCGCCAAGGCGGTCGATAAGTTACTGGAAGCCCTAAAACAATAGGAACCCTATTCATGTTTACATATAAAACAGTAAATAGTCCTATGAATAACTTCACTTTTCACAACCCAACCCGTTTATTATTCGGTAAGGGCATGATTGAGAAACTGAGTACGGCCATCCCGATGGTGCATCGCATCATGATCACCTTCGGAGGAGGTAGCGTAAAGCAAAACGGTGTGTACGACCAAGTGATCAAGGCGCTAAAGGATCGTGACTATATCGAGTTCTGGGGCATCGAGCCTAATCCCACCATCGAGACCTTGCGAGAAGCCATCCAGATAGCGAAAGGCAAGCAGGTGGATTTCCTATTGGCGGTAGGCGGCGGCTCCGTCATAGACGGGACGAAGCTAATCTCCGCCGGCATCCAGTATGACGGCGATCCTTGGGAATTGGTACAGAAAGGGTATTACTATCATACCGTGCCCATGGGTACCGTACTGACCCTGCCCGCCACGGGTTCCGAGATGAATAGCGGGGCCGTGATCTCCCGGAAAGAGACGCAAGAGAAATTCCCGTTCTACAGCAATTTCCCCGTGTTCTCGATCTTGGACCCGGAGACGACCTTCAGCCTACCCCCCGTATCAAGTGTCTTGCGGTATCGCCGATACCTTCGTCCACGTGATGGAGCAATATATGACTACGACCGACCAATCCCGCTTGATGGATCATTGGGCGGAAAGTATTTTAAGTACCTTGGTTGAGATCGCCCCGAAGATCAAGGAAGATCCGAGGAATTACGACCTGATGGCAGATTTCATGCTATCCGCCACGATGGGCTTGAACGGCTTTATCGCTATGGGCGTAACGCAGGACTGGGCTACCCATATGATCGGACACGAGCTAACCGCCCTTCACGGATTGACGCATGGAGCGACTCTAGCGATCGTCTTCCCCGGAACCTTACGCACCCTACGCAAGCAGAAAGAGGGCAAGATCCTGCAATACGGCGAACGGGTATGGGGTATCAATAGTGGAACGACAGAGGAACGGGTAAGCCAAGCCATCGAGAAGACTGAGCAATTTTTCCAAAGCCTCGGTTTATCTACCCGCCTCAGCCAAGAGAAGATCGGCGATACGACAATCACCGAGATCGAGAATCGCTTCAATGAACGAAACGCCGCCTTCGGGGAGGCGAAGAATGTAACGGGTAGCGTGGCACGGGAAATATTGGAGAGCTGTAAATAACGTACAACTTGTAGAGACGGGGCACGCCCCGTCTCTACAAATGGGTATAGGTTTTATCTTAACAGGACTACTACCCGGATCGGGCCATGCGCCCCGAATACCAAGGCTTGTTCAATATCAGCAGTCTTTGAGGGACCGGACATGAAGACTCCGTAATCATAATCCATAGTGGCAGTACGGCGGTAAGCCTCATTCATCGTATGAACCAATTGAGTCTTGTCCAACAAGATCACCAAAGCGTTCGAGATAAAGTACAGACCTTTATAACGTACCTGACGGGGTAACCAGACAGCGGCATTCTCCGCTACGCCGAAACTACCCTCCACCACAGATACGTCCGTCCCGTTCAACTCCCGGGGATCAGTCAACTCATCCGGGTTAAAGGTAGCGCAAGTAATCTCCTTCAAATTCGAGGCGATACGTTTCGCCTCCGGAAACTCACGGCGGATCACCTCATTCACATCCTCGCCGGGCTTTAACTCGATGGCCTTGCCACCCGCCCCGGCTAACACTTCCGAGAACGTAGCCAACTTATCCGCATAAGTAATCGCCTCCAACGTAAGCTCAGGCATCTCGTGGCGTGCACCCGTATGACGACGGATACTCGCCAATATAGAATCTTTACTACTCATTATCTCACCTTATTATTCTTCCACATATCATTAAACGACTCCTTGGCGAAAGCCGGAAGCTCACGTCCCTTGCCCCAAGCGTTCAAGCCATTGTAGACCATGAAACGGGGCAAATGATTCACTACCGGAGCAAACTTCAACGCCGTATTGAACAATCCCGGACGTTCCATCAAGAACTTCATGCCGAAAGACATCACTTTCTTCTCCTTGCTCGCCTTACCGATCTTATCCAAATCTTGCCGCCAACGGTAAATCTGCTCGCCCAAATCGATCTTTACCGGACAAACGTTCGAGCAAGAAAGACATAAGGAGCAAGCCGATACGTTATCCGAATATTCCTCCGGATTCCTCAGCATACCCAAGTTGATCCCGATCGGTCCCGGAATGAAATACGTATACGAATAGCCACCACTCCTGCGATATACCGGACAGGTATTCATGCACTCGCCACAACGGATGCAATTCAACGTACGAATATGATCTGGTTTCGCCAAGATATCACTACGCCCGTTATCCACGATAATGATATGGAACTCTTGTCCCTCGGACGGACGGCGATAATGGGAAGTATAAGACGTGATGGGTTGCCCCGTACCCGAACGAGCCAGCAAACGAGTGAATACGCCCAATGCCTCCAGATTCGGTACGATCTTCTCCATCCCCATCGTAGCGATATGCACCTTCGGGAAGGAGGTTCCCATATCGGCGTTTCCCTCATTGGTACAAACCACGATCTCGCCCGTAGAGGCGACGGCGAAGTTAGCGCCCGTCATCGCCACGTCGGCATGGAGGAATTTCTCACGCAGATTCTTACGGGCGGCATGCGTCAGGTAGGTAGGGTCGATATTCCCTTTCTCCGTTCCCATCTCACGCTCCATCATCTCGCTGATCTGCTCCCGTTTGATATGGATCGCCGGCATCACGATATGGCTCGGGGCCAAATGCATCAATTGCAAGATACGCTCACCCAAATCGCTCTCCACCACATCGATTCCTTTCGACATCAAGAACTCATTCATATGGCATTCCTCCGTCAGCATCGATTTGCTCTTGATCAGGTTCCGGGCATCATGCTGGCGCAAGATCCGCAAGACGATCTCGTTATGCTCCTCGGCATCTTTCGCCCAATGCACGATAGCCCCGTTGGCGATCGCGTTTTTCTCGAACTCCTCCAGAAGCGTGTCCAGATGGCTGTTGGAGTAAAGCTTGATCTCCGAGGCCAACTCCCTCAACCGTTCCCACTCGGGAAGCGAATGGCTCATCTTATCCCGTTTGGTACGTACCATCCAAAGCGTATGGTCGTGCCAAGCCTCATTCTCCTTATTCTCTAGGAAACGGGCCGCAGCTATAGCATGTTTCGTACTCATAATCCGGACGCTAATATTTGAACGATGTGAATAGTCTTGATCGGAAGTTTCTCTCGCTTGATAACCCCTTCCATATGCATCAGGCAAGAGCTATCCGCCCCGGTGATATACTCGGCGCCGGTACTCATATGATCCTTTACCTTGTCTTGTCCCATGCAAGTAGAGACCTCAGGCTCCTCGATGGCGAACATACCGCCGAAACCGCAACATTCGTCCACCCGCTTCGGTTCGAACACCTCGATACCCTTCACCAAGGAAAGGAGATCACGCAACTTGGAATAGTACGGGATATTACGCTCGCTGGGCGACGAGAGATGCAACTCACGCACCCCGTGGCAACTATTATGGATACTCACCTTATGCGGGAAAACGGCCGGCAGGGATTCCGGTCTCACCACGTCGTGCAAGAACTCGCAGATATCATAAATCTTCTTACTGTTCATACAAACGTGATCCCGCTTCTCCAAGATATGGGGATGGTTCTCTTTTACGAAGGCTACGCAACTGGCCGAGGGGCCTACCACGTAGTCATAGTTCTTAAACTGTTCCTCCATCCGGAGGGCCAAGCGAGCCGCCTCATCCTCGAAGCCGGCGTTCGCCATGGGTTGTCCGCAACAGGTCTGGTCCATCGGATAATCGACATCCACACCCACATGCCTCAACAAGTTTATACGAGGCGATACCCACTTCGGGGTACACCGCGTTAATGTAACATGGGATAAATAATCCTACCTTCATACTAATTTTCATCTTATATATCATATACGACACCGTATATAATTAACACCTACAAGCCCCTCATAGCTGCATATTGGCCCTTACCCTGCTTAATGTCTCGGGAGTCATCAGCAAATAAGAGGCGATATGGGACAAGGGGGCACGCTGCACGATCTCAGGGTGTTCTTTCAATAAGCGGGCATAACGTTCATTAGCGGTCTCGAAACGAAGGAAATCCGCCTTCCGTTGAGACAGGATCAGCGAATTCTCCAACAGGCGGCGATACATGACCTCGATCTCGTAATCCTCGGCGCACAATGCCAATAAAGGATCATGAGGAATGCCATACAGCACCGTATTCTCCAAGGCCTCCACCAACAGATTAGCGGGACGCTGGCGCAAGAAGCTCTCGATGCAAATGAAGATGTTGTCCTCACTGGCGAAATGCTCGGTCAGCTCTTTCTTATTCTTGAAGTAAAACTGGCGAACCATTCCCTTATAGACATAACCGAGTTGCGTACAAACCTCTCCTTCGCTCAAAAACAGGGCGCCTTTTTTCAATTCTGTCCGGATTAAGATAGAGGCCAGTTTCTGGGCAGGCTTCCTCACTTGAGTAGAATCGATTGCGCCGCGATCCTGCGAGCTATAAATATCGCTGTATCCATATTCATGGTTGTTTTTGTTTGTTCCGCAAACTTACGAAATAAATACCACTTGATTTACATCAAGCCCCCATTTATTTATATTTCCTGCAACTCTTGATGCAGATATCATCTATCGCCTTCAAGGTACAGAAGGCCTTTGGAATGAAAGCGCTC
>ENA-OQCZ01000413-OQCZ01000413.1-human-gut-metagenome-genome-assembly--contig:-NODE-413-length-11490-cov-2.391886_pt1 | contig 11490 bp, 12 predicted proteins | sample MGYA00242505_ERZ504594 | MGnify/ENA primary metagenome ERZ504594 (study PRJEB26092, sample SAMD00036329) | human gut metagenome | host: Homo sapiens | study: EMG produced TPA metagenomics assembly of... | reverse complement strand
GGAGCGAAGATGCGCCGGAAAGAGGCTGCTCGTACAAATGCTTCACGTGAAACACCCCTCACGGACCCGACTACAGCATCCTTACAATGCGATCGATGCGCTTTTGGACGGCGCAGCAGATATAGTCCACGCGCTCGACCAACGCGGGATTGTCCGAAAGGATGGCCGAAAGCTCGTCTGCAAACCCTTCGAGCGCAGCCGGATCGAACCACGAGTAGTCGTTCACCAACCGAAGCTGACGGTTGGCGTCTTCGTAGAACGGCTTGGTCGTGAACGAGAAATCGTGCGCTCGCAGGCTTTCGAGCGTCGACGAGCACCAGAGGCTGCCACCCGTATCGAACAGCGGCGCGATGCGGTAGCGCAGCGTTTCCACGTCTCGCACAAGCCCGAAGTTTCGCCAATGCCGATCGGAGTTTCCCAAGATGTCGTCGCACACGATCATCTTGGACAACGCGATCTCGACGTGCTCCGCATCAAGCGCCGAGCAGCATTCCAGGTAGTGTTGGTAATCGTTGCGATGGTTCGGCTGACGCATAGTCTGGCGAACATAGTAGGACGGGATGTACTCTTCGGTGGAGCCGACGAAATTTTCGCAGATGCAGACGGCACCGCCCGCCCGGCTCTCCAAGCGATATTTCACATACTCGTCCGGGGCAAGCAGCCGTGAGTATAGAGCGCTCGCTGCCGCCTCGTTGAACGGCTCCTGGTTGAGAACCGATCCGCCCTTCACCAGCAAGCGCTTCGCACCGTCGCATACCCATTTTTTCGGGAGTTCGCCTTCCGAGGTGTTGTCCGGGGAGTCGAGCCCCACCCCGTCGAGCCAGCCTCTGCCGCTTCGCATCTCGCAGAAATCGTTGTCGAAATAGTTCACGTCCTCCCAGGCGATTTCACAGTTTTCGGGACGAATCCAATACTGATCCGACAAAGACAGCCCAAGACTCTTGAAGGGAATCCTCGCAGGTGAATCGACGCCCAGCTCGGCCAGCTTCGCGTCGATGCCTTCTCTAGTTCCGGGGATGCAGCGATGCTTCCACCAGAACGACAGCGCGTCTTTCGAGACTTTTCGACCTCGGGGGGAGATCATGCCCAGCGGGGCTCGCGCAGGATCGACGATGTCCCCTGCGTCGACGAACGCACCGGCCGCCTCATCGTAGCGAAACGAAAGCACCTCGTGCGTGCGATTCATCAGCACGTAGCGCCCCACATCCCCTTTGCTGGAACTTGCAGGAGGACGCCCCGCCTTCGGAGCGGCGTTGCGACGCGCTTCCACGCTCTGCTCGTCGATGAGCCATATCCCGCCCACTTTCTCGGCAGCCAGCATGCCGCTGCGGATGAGCTGGTTGACGCGTGCGCGCCCCACGCCAAGGCGCTTGGAAGCATCTTCGACCGTCAAGTTGAACATCGTCGCCTCCGTGCTATCGTTAATACTATATTCTTGTATAGTATTTTATACGATTTGCAATTTGCATAAAATACTATATTAAAAACTAGTATTTTCGACAGGGGAAATCCAATGCAAGAATGTTTCACGTGAAGCATTCCTCTGCGCTGCGGGACATATGGCTAATGGGGCGCGCAGGACCTTTCGCGATGCAAAGTTCGCGTTCGGCAGGAACGTGCTCACGCTTCGATGGACTCCACCAAGTCGATAAGCTCCTGGCGCGAATGAACCCCTGTTTTTGCGAAAATGCTCTTCGTGTGGGTCCGCACGGTGTTCTTCGATATGACCAGCTCTTCGGCCACATACGGCACATCGCGGCCACGGGCAAGGAGGTCGAGAACCTCGGCCTCGCGACGCGACAGACCGTAACGCTCGACAGCAACCGCGCAGCCTGCAGTCACGGAATCGCCTACAGCTCCGACTACAGGAGCCAGCTTCTCTCCCGAAGCGGCTTTCACGCTACCCGCCTTCCTCCCATGCGGCGCCACCATCGCTACCGACAGCGCGTACACCGCCACCAATGCCACCACGGACAGCTCCGCCAGCCCAACGCCTCGACCCGCGCCCACGAACAAGCCCACGACGGAACCCGCCAGCGAGCTTGCATACACGATGCTGGCGAAGGTGCCGTACACGAGCACGGGAGTGAGCGATTGGTTGCGCGCCGTCCGAGCGCACGACACTACCATGAGCGAAGACGTGACCGAAAACACCAGGAACACGAGGGAGTACACCACCTGGCGAAACGTTCCCTCAAGAAGCGGCAACAGCAGAAACGCCGTCGCCGTAAGCGGAAACAGAATCTGATACAAACGCATGAGCGTAACGCGCTCGTACAAGAACCTCCAAGTTGCCAGCAGCGCGACCGAAGCGGCAAGCAGCCCGATCATGTTGCTTTCATTCGTTTGCCCTATCGACCCGCCACCCGAAGCCGAACCGACGCGCACGATACCCACAATGAACGCGGAGAAAGCGACGCAGAGCAAAGGGCGCCACAACTCGGAAACCGCTTCGCGGCACCGATCGCGCCGCTGATCGGGAACCGTGTCGAACATGGGATGCACCTTCGGAGCGCATTTCCATGCAGCACAGGTTAGCGCCACCGCCGCGCCGACGAACACGAACAGCGACATCCACGGTACTGCATCGGCGGGCAAAACCTCAACAGCGAAAAACAGCAACGCCGAAATCCCAGCGGCGGCAAACACGACGATACCGGCCGTGAACACCTTTTGCGCAGCCACGATTTCCTGCAAGGCGCCGAACATGATCCCGCTTCCCCATCCGAAGCACGCGCCCACCACGACAAGCGACCACTCGGACGAAACCACGCCGCCATGCTGCAAGGCAACCAGCAGCGAACCCGCAAGAAAAACCCCAGCGCCAGTATCGGAGAACGCCACAGCCGAGCCTTCGGCCAATAGAAGGCGGCCAAGCCGGAAACCGCAAGCGAGAGAGGCAGGGTCGCGCTTCGCACGAAATACTCGAGCATGAAAGAGCCCGGATCCACCTGCCCGGTCAGAAACCGCACATACCCTCCCCACAGCGTCACCGAGGTGCACGCCAGGAAGAACCCGTAGGCGAGCGCGGCCAGCACCTGCTCTCGCTTCATGTTTTTCAGAATGAATCTCATGGATCCGCACCTCCCCTCCGCGCGCGAACAGCATGCGCTCGAACTTCCGCGCCAGCTGTCCGCGCGCCCATTGTACCGCACCCCTCGACCTCCTTAGCGGACGCTCGCGACGTCCGACCTTCTGGACGAAAAACCACCTAGGCTGGGTGAGGCCTTGTTTTCCCTGATCGATTAGGCTGCGATCAGTCCAAGGCGCAAACAGCGCCCGCAAGGCAAGCAGCGCCTTGGTGAGATAAGCTAGGAAAGGGAGTTCATCATGGAGGGAAATCTGAACCGTCGCAGCTTCGTCAAAGGGGCGGCATTGAGCGCTGCAGGCCTCATTGCGGGAGGCGCGCTGGCCGCATGCTCGCCCGCAGCAGGAACATCCGAAAGCAAGTCCGACTCCGCCCAAACGACGGGCGCGAACAACGCCGAACAGCGGTGGAGCTTCGAGATCGCGCCCGATCCTATCGGCGACGACCTCGTCACCGAAACGGTTGAAACCGATGTCGTGGTGGTGGGAGGCGGCATGAGCGGTCTGGTCGCAGCTGCATCATGCGCTGAAAACGGATTGAAGGTGACGCTCATCAGCGCGTCGAAGGCTCCTGTGAGCCGCGGCGGATCCAACAACGGCGTGTATTCGAAGGTCATGGAAGAGATGGGCATCCCCCGCATGGATCCCACGTGGTTCTACCGCAAGGAGTACCTCGCCAACGGCGGCAACTTCAAACCGGCTCTGTGGTACAAGTTCTACAACAACTCCGAGGAGGCCATCAACTGGATCATCGACATCGCGGCCAAGGCCGGCATCAAGACCACCATCGAGTCGGGTCCGGAATACAAAGAAGGCGACCCGATGTTTCACCCCGCCCGCAGCTCACGCGTTCTACGTTGACGACAGCGAGCTGAAAGGCTCCATCGGAAACGGCGAAGGGCATATCGCTGCGGAGATGGGGAGGTACGTGACCAAAGACCTGGGAGTAGACGTGCGCTGGAACGTCAAAGGCGAGCAGCTGGTTCGCGGCGGCGTTGCCAACGGCAAGGAAGGTCGCGTGGACGCGATCATCGCGTCCGATGCCGACGGCGCCTACACCAAATACGTCGGCACCAAAGCCGTCATCATGGCAACCGGCGACTTCTCCCATGACAAGGATATGATGGAGCGCTATTGCCCCCAGGCCGTCGAGCTGTGCGATTTCACAACCGACATCAACTACGATCAGGGCATTTGGATGGGCGGGCTCATGCCCGGAGACGGCCACAAAATGGAGCTTTGGGTGGGCGGCGCCTGGCAAAAGGAGCCCAACAACATCATGCTCGGCCGCCCCAACCATTCCCGGCGACCAACCTTACACGAGCCACACCGGCCTCATGGTGGACAACATGGGACAGCGCTTCATGAACGAGGACGCGTTGGGAGGCCTCGCCTGCGCGACCATCATGCATTTGTCCGAGAAGACCGCCTATTGCATCTGGGGCGCTAATCGCGCCGAAGCAGGTGGGCCCTGGGGCGCCATCAACTACCCTCACGGCGAATACTTCACGACGGAAGAGGTTATCGAACGCTGGGATACGGATGCCGACGGCTTCGGCATCGTCAAGGCAGACACGCGCGAAGAGGTCATCTCGAAGCTCGGCTTGCCGGCGGCGACTATCGACACCGTCGAGCGCTACAACAAGATGTGCGAAGCAGGCGTGGACACTGATTTCTACAAGACCGCCGACAAGCTCATCTCCATTGGGGCAGACGACGGTCCCTTCTACGGCGCATCCTTCTCTCCCGGCTTCCTGACTTCTCTGGGCGGCCTGCGCACCGACAGCGATCTTCGGGTGCTCGACGAGAACGACCAGCCGATCGAAGGCCTGTTCAACGCCGGATGCATGATCGGCAACTTCTACTCCGGCACCTACACGTTCGCGATGGAAGGCATGAACTACGGAGCCACCTGCATTACGCTGCCCTACGTTTTGGGCAAGGATCTAGGTTCTGGCAAGCTCAACTAACCCGTACGCACCCCTCCTCCCGAAGCGCGTCGACCGGGTCCCGCTGGATCGGGTCGACGCGCTTTGCTGCGTGCGTTCGACGGCGCCCGTGCGAAAAGGCTTGCCGTTTCTGGCAGGTTTCGGCCGAAAGCGAGGCAACGCTGCGCACGCGAAAAAAATGCGGGTGCAACGCGCTTGCGCCGCACCCGCATCAGGGAGGGGATGAAGGAGGAAAGGGTCTAGGCTTTCAGGTACGCCGCCGCGCTCTGGGCGCCGATGCGACCCCACGTGAAGCAGTTGGAAAGCGTGAATCCCATGTAGGCGGAGTTGCAGCTAGCCTCGCCGCCCACGAACAGGCCCGGCATCACTTCGCCATCAGCACGGATGACCTCGCCCTGCTCGGTGCGAGCCACGCCGCCGTACGTGATGATCTCGCACGGCACGACGGGCACGGCCAGGAAAGGAGCCTCCAGCTTGGCCGTGGGGAAGCCGCCGATCTCGCGGTCCACGCCCGAGTCCACCGCAGCGTTGTAGGCCTCGATGGTCTCGGCAAGCGCTGCGGCATCCACGCCCATGTTGGCCGCGAGCTCAGTCGCATCGGCACCCTTGATGTATTCGAGTCCTTCGCCGCGCTTCACTTTGCCGCCGGCTGCTGCCACCGTGGCCTCGTCGGAGATCTCCCATACGTAGCCCATGCCGTCGCGATGGATCTTGTCGAAAATGGGGCCGTTCAGGTTCTGGCTCATGAAGCCTTTTTTGCCCTCGTCGACGAAGCGCTTGCCGTCGGCGCCCACCAAGATCATGTTGGGAAGTTCGTGAAACCGTTGAGGTTAGCGCTGGCCGAGGTGCCGTTGTGCTCGCTCATGATGGTGTAGTCCTTCACCACGCACATCATGTCGTTGGTGTGCGACAGGAGCGCGCCTGCGTTCGAAGCGGCCACCAGGCCCTCGCCCTCGCAATTCGGGTGCCCGATGCCGAACGTACCCGCCTTCTCGGGATCGAAGCGCGCCGCCAGCTCGGCGTTGTAGGCGTAGCCGCCGGTGGCGATCATGATAGCGCGCGCCTTGATACGCTGCGTCTTTCCCTTCGCCTCGACCACCGCGCCTTCCGTCTTGCCCTCGGCGTCCAGCAGAACCTCCACCAGCTTCGTGCCCTTCTGGATCTCCACGCCCAGCTGGTCCAGGCAGGCGGTGAAAGCCGCGACGAAACCGCCGCCCGCGCCGTCGACGTTATGCATCATTTGCAGGGGGCCGTAGTAGATGTCGATCTGATCCGTGAACTTGACGCCCACGCGGTCGATCAGCCAGTCGATGGTCTTGCCGCTGTTCTCCACCGTGATCTTAGTGAGCGCCGGGTCAAGATGATACGACGCGTTGTTCATCAGGTTCGCATACATCGCGTCGTAGGTGAGCTCGACGCCCTGCGACTTCTGCAGCTGGGTATCCCAACCGGCGATCATGCCCTGGGACATGGCCGTAGTGCCGCCGATCTGGTCACCCTTTTCGATGATCAGCACGTTCTCCACGCCATTGTCCTTGGCTTCGACCGCGCACGCCATGCCGGCGCCGCCGCAGCCGCACACCAGCAGGTCGACCTCGGCATCCCAGGTGCCCTCGGAACCCGTGGGCTTGTCGCCTTGCGGAGCGCAGCCCGCAAGCGCGCCCAATGCGAGCGCTGCGCCGCCCAGCGCCGCACCGCCGATGAAGTTGCGCCGTGAAATTCCTTCGTTCATGACATCCCTCCTGTTGCTCGGGCCGAACCGCCGCTCCTGCGGGCACAATGCCCTCCCCTGGCGACCGTTCAGTTTCGATTGCTATCCTTGTCGTCGGAGCTCTTCCCGCCCTACTTGACGACCCGCTCAGCATAGGCCGGAGAACAGGCGCGACGCATCTCCCATTCTGGGTCGAATCGGCGACTCGACCCCTCCCTCATTTTGGGTTGAATTGCCTCCAACAGGGCTTTTTTTGCACGAACAGGGGTTGGCAGAGAGACGATACTATCGGACAATGAGCGCAGATTCGGCGACGTATCGAGGGGAGGGGTCGGCCGATGGATGTTTCGCGCTTCGACAAGCGCCGTCTGTTCGTCGCGTGCTGCGCGCTTGGATTCGCCTCGTTCAAAGTCGCCCAGTCGTCCCTATACTCCACGGCCATGCTGACGTCGGAAACGACCACCGTCCTCATAGCGGGATTGGACTTCAGCATCGCGTCGGCGGCTTTCGTCGTCCTCACGGAAGCGGTCATCGTCGCGCTGGCCCTGCTTGGTCGGCTGCCCAGGCTATCCATGCCAGTGATCGCGCCCTCGTTGGTGCTGGCGGCCACCGCGGTGTTGTCGTACAGCGGCGCTCTCTCGTCCGTCGATCCAGTAGTCTCGCTGATGGCGCTTGCTTTCGCGCAGGGAACCGCCACGGTCATGCTCACGTTGGCTTGGGTAGAAATCATGACGGAAATGGAGCCCACCATCAGCATGAAGACGCTGGCCTCGTCGATGCTGCTGGCCGCCGCGGTCACTTTGGCCTTGCAGAACAGCCCTTCGCTGGTCATGCTTCCCTGCGTCGTTGCGACGCTAGTGGCGAGCGCACTGCTCTATCGACGCGCGAAAGGCATAGCGGGCAACGCGCTTGCCAGCGGCAAGACGATGGGAGGCGACGAGGCGGCGGCGGGTGCGGAGCAGAAGAGGGATCGAACCTCCCTGCGACCGTACCTTCGGGGATTCGTGTCCATCGGGGAAGGCCTGCTGTCGCTGCTGGTGCTCGGATGCGTCGTGGGCATCATCAACGGATTCATGGTGGTGCAGCACTACGACTTCGACGGCTCGTCTTTGGCATCGGCGATGGGCATCGCCGCAGCCTCGATGGCGTTCTTCGTCATGGCGTACGGCTTTCCGAAGACGTTCAGCGCCTCCCGCGCCTATCGCGCGCTCTTCCCCCTGCTCACCGGCGTGCTGATCATTTGGCCGTTCGCGAACTTCCAGTACAGCTACTTCGTGGGCGCGGCGTTCGTCGCCGGCCACAGCCTGATCTCCACCAGCGTGATGTACCTCATCATTCGCGAAGCGCACGAAAGCGATTTGAACCCGTATGCGTTCATGGGTGCGTCGGTGCTGCTGATCAGGCTTGCATCGGTGTCGGGGATCGTAGGCGGCACGGTTATCGCGGGGCTCGATCTCAACCCGTCGTTCAAGACGATGCTGGTGTTCTGCATCGCGTTGTACCTGCTTTCCATCGTCCTGCTATTCATGCTGCGCATCAGGAAGCGCTCGGAACGCGAGCAACGGCCGGCCGCGTCCGGCGAGCCCGTCCGAGGCGAAGACGCATTCGACGCCAAAGGCACCGAAGTGACGGTTCGGCATGGCCTGACGGACCGCGAATCGGAAATCCTCCTGCTGCTGGCTCGCGGCAGGAGCTCCACCTATATCGGCGAGGCTCTGTACCTGTCTCCCAACACCGTGCGAGGACATATCAAGAACATCTACGCGAAGCTGGGCGTACACTCCAAGCAGGAGATAATCGATCTGTTCACCGCTTGACCTTCACGAAAATGTCCTAAAAGGAATCTGTTCCCTTTTAGGACATCCGTAGCGTCGAACAGCCGGTAGAACCGCCTGCCTCGCTCCATCCCTAACATCCAAAGGCCGCCTTTCGCTATAGAGCCCTAGCCGATGCCCACGAAAACGCCCCAGATGGGAATTGCCCCTTTTAGGACGTTAGATCTTGTACATCATCTGGAAGACGTCGTTGTTGTTGGGGCGGGGGCCGCGGCCTTCACGGCGGAGCGCGGGGTGCCGGCGGAACCGGAGCCTGATAGCCGGGGGTCTTCGGGGCTCCCGGAGGCGGCGGGACACCCGGGCCCCCGATCGCGGACGCCGGAAACGAAATCGCAGCTGAAAGCACCGCGGCCGCGAGAATCCTCATACCAATATTCATTTCGCTGCCTCCTCATTTTTTTCTTCAATATCAGTCTTCTCTATATTAAATCCCGAGAGAAAAACGATATGGTTCCGGTCCTACATCAAGCCCCGGTCACTATGCCTCACGGCCTATCAAGCCTCAGGATATGATTTAAAGCACCACGAAAAACAAAAGAAAGATTGGAACATCATGCAGCTCATCACTAATCAGACTTTCGGCGGCGAACGCTCCCTTTACAAGCTTTCTGACGCCAAACTCGATCACGTTACGATTCTCGCCGGTGATTCTCCCATCAAGCACGGCACGAATCTCACGCTGACCAACTGCGACATTGAGGGCAAGTATCCCCTCTGGATCAATACCAATACCGTGGTCGACAACTGCCTTCTCAAGGTAACCGCCCGCTCCGGTCTCTGGTACCTGAAGAACTTCAAGGTGACGAACACCCGGTTCGAGTGCCCGAAGTCCTTCCGCGATTCGGACGGCATTGAAATCCGCGACTGTACGTTCACGGACGCCAGGAAACGCTTTGGTCCTGTCGAAACGTTCTCGTTGAAAAGAGCTCTTTCGATAAGGGCGACTACCTCCTCGCACACTCTTCTGACATCCGTCTGAAGAACATCAAGCTGAACGGCAACTACCTCGGTCAGTGGGGCCGGAATATCGAAGTCTTCGATTCCGAAATCCATTCCCGCGACGCCTTCTGGAACACCGAGAACGTCTCCTGCTACAACTGCACGCTGGACGGCGAATACCTCGGCTGGCACTCCAAGAACCTCCATCTCGTCAACTGCCACATCAAGGGTCAGCAGCCGCTTTGCTACTGCGAAAACCTGGTGCTGGAAAACTGCACGTTTGATCCGGACGCGGATCTCGCCTTCGAGTACTGCACGGTGCATGCGGATATCCGCGGCGCGGTGACGAGCGTGAAGAACCCGACGAGCGGCGAAATCGTGGCGGATTCGATCGGCGAAAATCATTCTCGATGGCAACGCCCTTCCGCCCGCGAACTGCAAGATCGTCACCCGTAAGTAATCGACAGAGCAGACACAACATCGAGATGGCAGAAGAACAGTTTGATTTCGACGAGCTGATTGCCCGCCGCGGCACCCGCTCGCTTAAGTGGGATATCGACCAGGATCCGGACGTGATCGAGCTCTGGGTCGCGGATATGGATTTCCGCGCCGCCCCGGTGATTCTCGAAGCGCTTCAGAAGAAACTCGATTCCGGTGTTTTCGGTTACGGCCTCCCGACGAAAGCCTTTTATGAGGCGATCGTCAGCTGGTTACCGGAAGCGTTACGGAGTGGAATTCTCGCGGACTTCGATTATTCCCACGACCGGTGTGGTGCCCGCGATTTCCTCGATCCTCCAGGGGCTCTGCCTCCCGGGCGATGAAGTCATCATCCAGACGCCTGCCTACAACTGCTTCTTCTCCTCAGTCCGGAATTCGGGCCTTGTGCTGAGCGAAAACGCGCTGAAGCTCGTGAACGGCCGCTGGGAAATCGATTTCGAGGATCTCGAAGAACGTGCTTCCAGAGAAAAGGCCCGCGCCCTTCTCTTCTGCAATCCTCAGAACCCGACAGGCCGCGTGTGGACGCGAGACGAACTCACGCGTGTCGCTGAGATCTGCGAAAAGCACGGGATCTTCCTGATTTCAGACGAAATCCACGGCGAACTCACGGCTGAAGGCTTCCGCTACACGCCGCTCGCCTCTGTCTCTCCGTGGGCGAAGGACCATGTGATCACGGCGTCCGCCGCCTCCAAGGCCTTCAATATCGCCGGGCTTCAGACCGCGTACATCATCGCGCCGGTCGCAGAGGCCCGGAACCGGATCGACCGGCAGATCAATATCAACGAGGTCTGCGACCCGAATCCGCTCGGAATTGAGGCGCTGATCGCGGCGTACAGCGACCGGGGCGCGGCCTGGCTCGACGCCCTGAATCACTACCTCGATGGCAACCGGAAGGTGATCGAGGAGTTTGTCCGCGAGTCACTCCCGGGCTGCTTCCTTTCGCCTCAGGAAGGCACGTATCTCCCCTGGATCGATTTCTCGTCCTTTGGGAAGACATCGACCGAAATTGAGAAAGAGCTGCTCCACGGCTATCACGTCCGCGTGAATGGCGGCGCTCACTACGGCGAAACATCCCCCGGCTGGATCCGGATCAATATCGCGACACCCCGGGCCCGGCTACGTGAAGGGCTTCGCCGGATCGCGCTCTGGGCCGAAGACGAACGCAAAAAGGGCTGACACCCTTTATATCGCCGCAACCCCTTGAAATACAGGGATCCTGTCCCCATATAAGGTGTATCAGCAGTCTTTTTTCAATACGGAACTCATTTATGGCAGCAGGTAACAGCGGCGATATCCAGATGAACGGCAACGTTGACTGGAACGCGATCGCCAAGCAGACGCTCAGGTATCAGTATGACGCGAAGCGTGCCTCCGTCTGCCTTTGGTTTATTCTCTTTTTTCTTCAAATGCTGAGCAGCGCCGCGAGGCGGCGAAATCAGTTGGGAGTCGCTCTGGCACGATCTCTCCTTTG
>ENA-OQCZ01000411-OQCZ01000411.1-human-gut-metagenome-genome-assembly--contig:-NODE-411-length-11498-cov-2.092604_pt1 | contig 11498 bp, 9 predicted proteins | sample MGYA00242505_ERZ504594 | MGnify/ENA primary metagenome ERZ504594 (study PRJEB26092, sample SAMD00036329) | human gut metagenome | host: Homo sapiens | study: EMG produced TPA metagenomics assembly of... | reverse complement strand
TATTTTTACCGCGCAACTGAATGAAAATACGGATGAAATTAAAAACGCTTAGGTTGTTCTACTTATCGCTATTTTACAGTTAATTCTACAGGAAAAATAATTGTTTGCACCATAACAGTGCAAAATTGCACCAAATTGACGCAAGCGTGTGCTCCGGAATGGTGAATACGGGGCGGGGTACCCGCTGCGGTTTCGTGTTAGTCTCATCGTCGATTTCAAACAATTCAAGCGGTCGGCAAGCTGCTCCGCTCCCCCTTGGAGCAGGACCGCGACATATGGACAGTACGGAAGTGGTTCGGATTCTTCATACATCAGACTGGCACCTCGGCAAGGAAGTCATCCGCGAAAGCACGATCGATATGGATCGCAAGATGCTGGAGTGGATTCTCAGTCTCTGCCGGGAGCGTTCAGTCGACTGCCTTCTAATATCAGGCGACGTTTTTGATGTCGCGATGCCATCCAACGAGGCGCAGCGTCTCTATTACAGTTTCCTTTCGAGACTGCTTGAGGCTGGCTGCCGCCGTGTGGTGGTGACGCCGGGGAATCACGATTCCGCCAACTTCCTTCGCGCGCCGGCTGCCATGCTCTCTCAGCTTGGCATTGTGGTGCCCGGACCTGACCCCGAGAGCGAAGCCGTTGTGATTCGGGATGACTCCGGAGTCCCGCTGCTCGGGATCGGTGCCGTTCCGTTCCTTCGGGAGAGCGAAGTGCGGCTGAGTCTCGAAGGCATGACAGACGGTGAACGCTGGGCGCTTTATGAAAAGGGAGTCCGGGCGCACTATGCCCGCGTCCGCGAGGCGCTTGACGCGCGGCTCGCCGGGGCGGCGGTGCCCCGTGTCGCTATGGGACACTTCTTCGCGCTCGGAACCTCCATTACGCCGGATCCGGAAACCGGTGAGGTCCCACAGACAGTCGGCACGCTCGGCGCGATTTCGCCGGATGTGGTGGGGGATGGCTGGGACTATGTGGCGCTTGGCCACATCCATCGGGCGCAGACTGTCGGACGGGAAAACATCCGTTACAGCGGCTCGCCGCAGCCGCTTTCCTTCCGTGAGGTGAAGAACGAGAACCAGGTCGTGCTCGTGACACTGGAAGAAGGAAAGGCTCCTGATATCGAACCGGTATATGTTCCGCGATTCCAGCCGATGGAGCGCCTTGAAGGCGATGTGGACGGAATCTGCGCCGCTATGGAACGCGTGGCGCGGCGAAGAGCCCGGAGCCTGGATTGAGGCGAACTATACGGGGGTGACTGAGCAGCCCGATCTGACGGAGAAGCTCCAGGAACTTGCTCTCGCCCGGGGACTTAAGCTCCTCGCGGTCCGCAATCAGGCCGCTTTCCGCTATGCGCTCTCGAAAACCGCGTTGTCGCAGTCTCTGGAAGAGATGGAACCTGAGGATGTTTTCCGTCAGCTGCTCACGGAGTGCCATAAGGAAGAGGCGGCCAGAAAGCGTCTCATGGAAACCTTCGAAGAGGCGCTTGCCATTGTTCGCGTGAATGAAGCCGGGAAAGACAGGGATGAGGACTCCTCTCCGTCTGATGTGAAGAACGGACCGGAGACTGCAGAATGAAGATTCAGACGATTGCTTTTGAGAATATCAATTCACTGGCCGGGAGGTGGAAGATCGACTTCACGGTGCCGGCCTATCAGGATGGAATATTCCTGATCACCGGACGAACCGGCGCAGGGAAGACCTCCATTTTTGACGCTGTGACGCTCGCGCTCTACGGCAAAACCGCGCGTCAGAAGAGTGACCGGTCTACCGCTGAGCAGAAGAAAACGGATGACTGCCCCTATATGACGAAGGGCACCCGGGTCTGCTGGGCTGAGGCTGTGTTTGAATCCCGCGGCCGGCTATGGAAATCAAGCTATCGCGTGACGCGTTCATCCAAGAAAGGCACGCTCCAGAAAACAGGAGAGCTCGCCGAACTGGTGAATGGTGTGTGGGTGCCGCGCACGGATAAGCTTGAAGAGTGGCGGGAAAAGACCGCGGAAGCGATCGGTCTCCGGTTTCAGGAGTTCCTCCGCTGCGTGCTTCTTGCCCAGGGGAGCTTCGCTGAGTTCCTTCGGGCGAAGGGCGATGACCGGGGCAGTGATTCTTGAGGGAATCACAGGAACCGAAATTTATAAAGACATTTCCCGCCAGGTGCATGCGGAAAAGCGTGCCCGCGAAAAAGCGCTTGAGGAAGCCGAGGCTCAGGTGCAGGGGATCCGGCTTCTCAGCGCTGAGGACCTGAAGGCTCTGCGTGTGCGTCTCGCCGGGTTTGAGGAACGTGAGGAGGCCGCTGAAAAGGAAGCCGCGAGGCTGGATGAAGCGCTCAGCTGGCTTCATAAGAAGGCCGATCTTACGCATGAGCACGAGGAGTCGAAGAAGTCTCTGGAAGATGCCCGTGAGGCCGACAAGCGCTTTGCGGAAAACCGTCAGAGACTTGATCTTGCCCGAAAGGCGCGGGAGTTTGAGCCTCAGCTCGCGGCGATCAAGAGAAATGACGACGCCCTCAGCGAAACGCTGCAGAAACTGAAGGGGTATCAGGAGAGCGCGAAGGCGAAGACGCTGCTTCTCGAAGAGCTGAGCGCCCGGGCGACCGAGGCGGAACAGCGGGTTTCCGAAGCCCGTGCCGCTTCTGAGCAGCTTGAAGCTGTAGCGCCTCGTGTTCAGGCGCTGGATGAAGAGCGTGCTGTCCTGAAGGAGAAGCGCGACGCGGCTTCTGCCGCTGTTCAGAAGGCACTCGGCATCAAAACCGGACGTGAGGAAGAGCTCTCAAAGCTCGCCTCCGACCTGAAGCGGTCTGAGGCGGATGCTGAGGCAGCGGCGCTTCGCGTGGAAAAAACCGCGAAGGATGATGTGCTGCTCGAAAGCTTCTCCGGAATGCGCGAGCAGTCCCGCCAGGTGCGTCTCGCGGACGAGCGCCTTGAGGCCGCTCAGTCTGAACTCACCCGGGCTTCCGCAGCGCTCGCGTCCGCAACAAACGCGGTGCGTGAGGCTGACAGACAGGCGGAAAAAGGTCGCGCACAGCTGCAGACGCTCCGCGAAAAAGCTGCTCAGGCGAAACTTCTATCGGATGCAGCCCGAGGGGGGCTCACTCAGTCCGGGCAGATTGCTGCGCTGATTTCTCTTGATGAGCAGATTGCTCTCACGAAGCTTCTTGATGCGGCGCAGAAAGAGATTGAACGCGTTTCGGTGCTTCAGGATAAAGCGGCAGCCGAGCTTACCGAGGCGGAGCGGGTCAGCCGCGAGAGCGATCAGAGAGCGATACAGGCAAAGCGCTCAGGTATCGAAATGGCGGTGAACTTTGCCCGAATCGCCGGTGAGAAAGCGGAGAAACTCCGCGCCCTGAAGCATGACCGTATTCCTTATCTCTCGGGGCTCCGGGTAACGCGCGAAAACCAACCTAAAAGCGGCTTTGGCGCGGCGGCCCCTAACTACCTCGAAAGGAAATTCCTTGCGGATCGGGTGGCACTCCAGAGACGCCTTACGGAAGCCCGTGAAGCGATTCAGAACTGGTCGCGAAAGACCGAAAACACGGCGAAGAGCGCTCAGGAAGCGGCAGCTGCGGCTGAAGAGGCGGCGGAAGCTTATGCGGGGTTCCAGGCGCAGCTCGCGGCCGCGAGGAGTCAGGAAGCCGCGGCTAAAGGCCGTACGGAGGCTGCCGAAAAGACAGTCGCTGATGAAAAGGAAACGAGCGCTTCTGTGAGAAACGCCTGGCTCGAACTCGTCCGCCCGTTTGGTTTCGGCGAAGGGTCGCTCTCGGTTGAAGAAACCATGAACCGCCTCTCCGAGCGGAGAAAGGCACGTTCCTCTGCCCTTAAGGATCGCGATGAGGCTGAAAAGGCTGCCGTAACGCAGCGGGCGCTGATCGCAAAGGCAGAAGAAGAGCGGGTGAAGGCGGCAGAAGCCGCGGACGCTGCCGGCATCGCGCTGAAGTCAGCTTCTGAGGCCTTTGAAGCGAAAACCGGGGAGCGTCATGAACTCTTCGGTACGGCTGTGGTGTTTGAGGAGCGCCGGTCGATCCGGGCGCAGCTTGACAAAGCAACGGCCGCGAAGACCGCGGTTCAGCAGAAGATCGAAGAGGCGAGTGAGCAGAAGCATAAAGCCGAGGCCTGGATTGAGCAGTGCGAAAAACAGGCTGAGGAAGAACGCCAGAATTCGAAGACACTGGAAACGAATCTGGATATCTCGATTCACGGCTCCTTCAAGACGCGGGAAGAATTCCTCCGCGCCCGCCGTGAACCCGATGTGATCGCTGAGTGGGAGAAGGAGTCGCTCGAGGTCCAGAGCGCTCTCAGAGCGGCGGAATCCCGCGTGAAACACGCTGAGAAGGCTCTTCAGGATCATCTGATGAAGAGTGTCACGGCGGAAGCCCAGGAGGCGGTCCAGGCGAAGCGTGAGGCGGTCCAGGCGCAGCTTCTTGAAGCTGTCAGAGGCGCAACGCAGGCCGAAACCGAACTGAAGGCTGATGAGGAAAGCCGCAGGCAGTCGGACAACGCCCGCCGTGTCGCGGCGGCCGCTCGGGCGGAATTTGACCGCTGGAATGAGCTGAACGATCTGATCGGAAGTGAAGACGGGGCGAAGTTTGTCCGTTTCGCGCAGGCGCTGACATTCAGACGGCTGCTTCATTTCGCAAATGAGGAACTGGGGCAGCTCTCGCGCCGCTACGTGCTGGAACCGGCAGCGGGTGATCCGCTTGACTTCCAGGTGGTTGATAACTCGCTTAACTGCCTCAGCCGTTCAGCGACCAACCTCTCCGGCGGTGAGTCGTTCCTTGTGAGCCTCGCCCTCGCGCTCGGCCTCTCCCGAATGAGCAGCGGGGGATCCCGCCAGTCGCTTCAGGTCGATACGGTGTTTCTTGATGAAGGCTTTGGAACGCTGGACCTTGAGATGCTGGAGCGGGCGCTTTTTGCCCTTTCCGAACTCCGGAACCAGGGGAAACTTGTCGGTGTGATTTCCCATATCGAAGAGGTGGGGCAGAAGATTCCCGTCCGGATTGAAGTGAAGTCCGGTTCCGCGGGCGGCCTGAATCAGATCGAAGGTCCGGGCGTTACCCGGGGCTGAAGAGGAAACTCAAGAAACAGAAAAAAGCTTTCAGGTGTCAGGCCTGAAAGCTTTTTTACTGCTCCCTAAGCGGCGGTGAGGCGGGGGAGGCGGAGGCGGCGGCGGACGGAATCTCGGTCCGGGTCCCATATACATCGGTCCCAGCCCAACCCCAGCCGCCCCAGCCCATGTCCATCATGAGCTGCTCGTTCTCGAGCTGGGCCGCGCGCTCAGCTTCGCGCCTTGCCCGCTCCTGGGCGTTTTTCAGCGCGACCCGAAGGTCTGTTTCCAGCCCCGGCGCGTCCTTTGGCCGGCTGAAAGAGAAACGGAATACCTGATTCTTTCCCGATGTCATCGAACACATATCGAGAGGCGATGCGGTTGAGACCTTGGCTCCGGACTCCCAGATAAAGTCGTAGCCGTATGGCAGACGGTAGCAGCCAGGCGATGTGGCGTAACGCGCCAGCGAGTCAGGATCAACGGAAACGCTGAAGGGCGTTGTGCCGAGAACGGAACCATTGCCGGAAGTCCGGACGACAGCGCCTTCGGGATCGGAGGCAAACTGCAGGGTCGCGGACGAACATCCGCTCAGAATCAGAGCGGCGAGTATCGCAGCAGGCAGAGTCTTCATCGCGGGCACTCCTGAAGAATGGTTGACCGGAACTGCAGCAGGGTGATTTTGCACCGTCCGCGCAGAAAAAAAGCCGCAGTCGCAGTGACTGCGGCTCTTCTCCTAATCTATCGCCAAAAAAGGGTTCTGCGGCGAGAAGGAGATGGGAATCCTCAGCCGATCCGCTCATGCTTCTCGAGATGCAGCGTGGCGATGATCGTTGCGGCGATTTCTTCGATCGACTTCGTGGTGGAGGAGAGGTAGGAAATGCCTTCACGGTCCATCATCGCTTCGCAGGAAGAAATCTCATAGCGGCAGTTCTCGATCGACGCGTAGCGGGAGTTCGGGCGGCGCTCATTCCGGATTTCATGCAGACGTTCGGGGGAAATCGTGAGGCCGAAAAGCTTGTCATGCACCTTGGCGAGCGCCTCTGGCAGCGTTCCGCGGTCAAAGTCCTCAGGAATGAGCGGATAATTCGCGACCTTGATGCCGAACTGCATAGCCAGAAAAAGGGATGTGGGCGTTTTGCCGGAACGGGAAACACCGACGAGGATCACCTCGGCCTCATCAAGACCGAAGTCTGTCTGACCGTCATCATGTGTCAGCGTGTAGTCGATGGCCGCGATGCGGCGGTCATAGTTTTCCTCATTCCGGATCCGGTGCGTCATGCCGACCTGATGCGAACTCTTCATGCCGAGTTCTTCTTCCAGCGGGTTCACGAAGCTGCGGAAAAGCTCCGAAACAAACCCCGTGCATTCATCACAGAACGCGTTGCTGATTGATTTCCTTGAGAAAGTTGAAAAGACAAGCGGGCGCATTCCGGTCTTTTCCTGAACGAGATTGATTCTGTCCGCCGTCGCTACGGCCTTCTCGACTGTGTCGACAAACGGAATGCGGCGCTGTTCATAGTTCAGGTTCGGGAACTGAGTGAGCACAGCCTGAGCCAGTGTTTCGGCCGTAATTGCGGTGCCATCAGAAACGATGAAAACCGGACGCGGAATGGTGCTGGAAGGAGGATTGAGGTCAGCCATAGTAAAACACCTTAGGTGGAGATTGGCGGAGTCTTCCCCCGCATTCGCTCGAATTGTTTAGAATGCGGTCAATTCTAAACATTCCCCACATCGGGGGTAGAGAGGAAATGGCATGCAGGGCAAGTACGTTATTCCGTTTAGCGAACTCAGATATACCGATGTTAACCGGGTGGGCGGCAAGAACGCCTCTCTTGGTGAACTGCTCTCCCAGCTGACGAGTGCGGGAATCCGTGTTCCTAACGGATTCGCAACGACTGCTGATGCTTTCAGGCTCTTTCTGAAGGAAAGCAACCTGAATGAGCGTATTAACAAGAGACTTGAAAGTCTCGACGTTGAAGATGTGAACGAGCTCGCAAAGGCGGGCGCCGAGATCCGTCAGTGGGTCGAGGAAGCCCCGTTCCCGGCTGAACTCGAAAAAGAGATCCGTGAGTATTACGACTGGCTGCGCGACGGCGCCGAGATTTCGGTGGCTGTCCGCTCTTCGGCGACTGCCGAAGATCTTCCGGACGCTTCGTTCGCCGGTCAGCAGGAAACCTACCTCAATGTGAACGGAATCGATCAGGTTCTCGCCCGCATGAAGGAAGTGTTCGCTTCGCTCTACAACGACCGCGCTATTTCCTATCGCGTTCTGAAGGGCTTCGATCACGCTGAAGTGGCGCTTTCCGCCGGCGTTCAGCGTATGTGCCGCTCCGATAAGGGCGCTGCCGGCGTGATGTTCACGCTCGACACGGAATCCGGTTTTGACCAGGTGGTCTTCATCACCGCTTCCTACGGTCTCGGCGAAACCGTGGTGCAGGGCGCTGTGAACCCGGACGAGTACTACGTTCATAAGCCCATCCTCGAACAGGGCAAGTTCCCGATCATCCGTAAGCAGCTGGGTTCCAAGCTGATCAAGATGGAGTTCAACACCGAACCTGGTGCCAAGGAATCCGTCCGCACGGTTGATACGACTGAAGAAGAACGCCACCAGTTCGCTCTGACTGACGAGAACGTGATTGAACTCGCTCAGTTCGGCCGCCTGATTGAAAAGCACTACGGCTGCCCGATGGATATCGAGTGGGGCAAGGACGGCATCGACGGCAAGATCTACATTCTGCAGGCCCGTCCGGAAACGGTTAAGAGCCGCCAGAACAAGGCTGACGTCCAGGAAAAGTTCACGATCAACAGCAAGGGCGCCAAGACCCTCGTGACCGGCCGTGCCATTGGTCAGAAGGTTGGCGCGGGTCCCGTCCGCATCGTTCTGTCCGCGAAGGAAATGGATCGCGTGCAGCCGGGTGACGTGCTCGTGACCGATATGACGGACCCCAACTGGGAACCCGTGATGCGCCGTGCCTCCGCCATCGTGACGAACCGCGGCGGCCGTACCTGCCACGCGGCTATTATTGCCCGTGAGCTCGGTATTCCGGCTGTGGTTGGCTGCGGCAACGCGACCGAACTCCTCGCTGAGAATCAGGAAGTGACGGTGTCCTGCGCCGAAGGCGATACGGGCCACGTCTACGAGGGCAAGCTTGACTTCAACATGGAAGAAGTGAAGCAGGGCGCTCTCCCCGAGATCCCCGTGAAGATCATGATGAACGTCGGCAATCCGCAGCTCGCTTTCGAGTTCCAGAAGATCCCGGCGAAGGGTGTTGGTCTTGCCCGTCTCGAGTTCATCATCAATAACAACATCGGTGTGCATCCGAAGGCCTGCCTTGAGTACCCGAACGTTCCGGGCGAGCTCCGTGACGCTGTCGAGCGTCTCTCTGCCGGCTACGCGAATCCGCGCGAGTTCTACATCAGCAAGATTGCTGAAGGCGTTGCGACCATTGCCGCTGCGTTCTATCCCCGCAAGGTGATCGTCCGCATGTCCGACTTCAAGAGCAACGAATACCGCAAGCTGATCGGCGGCAAGCTCTTCGAGCCGGTTGAAGAGAACCCGATGCTTGGCTTCCGCGGTGCTTCCCGCTACATCTCGAATTCGTTCGCCGAGTGCTTCGAGCTCGAATGCCTCGCTATGAAGCGCGTCCGTGATGAAATGGGCCTCACCAACGTTGAGCTGATGATCCCGTTCTGCCGTACGATCGATGAAGCGAAGAAGACTGTTGCGATCATGGCTTCCCATGGTCTGAAGCAGGGTGAGAATGGCCTGAAGATCAACATGATGTGCGAGATTCCGAGCAACGCGCTCCTCGCGGATCAGTTCCTCGACATTTTCGATGGCTTCTCGATTGGTTCCAACGATCTGACGCAGCTCACGCTGGGTCTCGACCGTGACTCCGGTCTGGTGGCTGCCTCGTTCGATGAACGCAACGAGGCCGTCAAGGCGCTCCTCTCGATGGCGATCGCCGCCTGCCGCCGCCGCGGCAAGTACTGCGGTATCTGCGGTCAGGGCCCCTCCGATCACGAGGATCTCGCCGCTGGCTGATGGATCAGGGTATCGAATCGATGTCCCTCAATCCGGATACCGTTGTGAGCACCTGGCGTCGTCTCGCGAAGTAACCGCGCTTAACATCCATCCACTGCCGCTATAACCCGGTCAGACTATGGATAAGAGGCTGCAGCAGCTGAAAAGCCTGCTGCAGCTTTTTTTTATAGGCAGTGCAGGGAGGTGCGGACGATGCCGGTTTGGATTTGGTTTGTTGCGGCTGGGGTGCTCGGAGTGGCAGAACTCCTGACGGGCACCTTCTACATGCTGATTCTGGCGGTGGCGGCCTGTTTTGGGGCCGCAGCGTCTCTCCTTGGCTTCGGGGCCACGATCCAGGTCGTCGTGGCCGCTGTCGCCGCATCGCTTGGCTGCGGGTACCTCTGGCGGCGTCATAAGGCCGGGCGGCTTGCTGAGAAGCCTGGTGACAACTCCTTCGATATCGGGCAGCCGGTCGAGGTGAAAGCCTGGGCTGAAGACCGCACGGCACGTGTACAGTACCGGGGGGCGGAATGGCTTGCGGAGGCAGTGCCAGGAGCGGAACTGGTGCCGGGACGCTGGGTGATTGAGCGGACAGAGGGGCCGCGGCTTGTCATTGCACCGTCACGCAAAAACGGGTAAGTTTTACGGGAACAGCTTTTCTGCGGGCTTCTTAGAGAGGTGGGCGAGATTATGACTTCAGGCTTTATTTTTGCGTTGGTGCTCGCCGCGATTGTCGCGGTGGTGGCCTATAAAGGGATCTGCGTCGTGCCGCAGCAGACCGCATGGGTCGTGGAGCGTCTGGGACGGTTTCACGCTGTGCTGAATCCAGGGCTGAACCTCGTGATCCCGTTTATTGACCGGATCGCCTATCGTCACTCCCTTAAGGAAGTGCCGCTTGATACACCGCAGCAGATCTGCATCACGAAGGACAACACGCAGCTCTCCGTGGACGGCGTTCTTTTCTTCCAGGTTACGGATCCCCAGCGGGCGTCGTATGGCACAAGCAACTACGTGATCGCTATCACGCAGCTCGCTCAGACCACGCTCCGCTCTGTGATTGGCCGCATGGAGCTTGACCGGACCTTTGAAGAGCGCGATACGATCAACCACTCCGTGGTTTCGGCTATCGATGAGGCCGCTCTTAACTGGGGCGTGAAGGTGCTCCGCTACGAAATCAAGGATCTCACGCCGCCGAACGTGATTCTGCAGGCCATGCAGCGCCAGATCACGGCAGAGCGTGAGAAGCGCGCCGTCGTGGCCACCTCTGAAGGCAAAAAGCAGGAAGCGATCAACCTCGCTGAAGGTGCCCGCGCTGCCGCTGTGGCGCGGTCTGAAGGCGAAAAGCAGTCGAAGATCAACATCGCAGAAGGTCAGGCTGCGGCTACAGTCGCGATCGCGAAGGCTACTGCTGAGGCCCTGCGCCAGGTGGCGTCCGCAACCGAGGAACCGGGCGGTATGACCGCCGTCAATCTGCAGGTTGCCCAGCGCTATGTGGATGCTTTCGCGAAGATTGCTGAGCAGAGCAACACGCTTGTTGTGCCCGCCAACATGGGAGATCTCGCCAGTCTGATCACCTCTTCCATGGCGATTGTGAAGGGCGGAAGCGCAAAACCTAACGCGGCAGGATGTTAAAAAATCCGGTGCCGTAGTAGAATTTCGAATTACTTAGGCGCTTAGCCTGTCCGATGGCAATGTATGTCAGACAGCAAAGTGTCCTTTTGATTGAGGTTTAAGAAGAGATGCCAGATCAGGCAGCAGCAGGAAATTCTGAAGTTACGAATCAGCCGAACGATGAAGCGAAGCAGAAGCATTCGCTTTCACTCGGGAACGCTGAAGACGTCTATCAGATCTGCTTTGCGTTTATTGAAAACGTGAGTGAAATCTTCGTTCGCGCGTCGACCGGGGAAATCACAAGCGAGCAGGCTGAGCAGCGCATGGAAAACGTGAATGAATGGCTCACAGAGGCGCTTCTCGGCGGCATCGATGGGGTGGAGGCGAAAGAAGGCTGGACCAGCTTCACGTCAAAGGACGAACCAGTGACTGGTTGATCATGTACGAGATAGTCGATGGCGTGGTCGGCTTCGCGCGAACCGGCGGTCACGACGACCTCTTCTGAGCCGTCGCCCTAGCCCTGCCCGAACTGGAAGCCGGGGTACAGCGTCATGCCGCCGTCGACGAACAGGGTGGTGCCGGTCACGTAGCTGGCCTGGTCGGACGCGAGCCAGGCCGCGGCGGCGGCCACGTCTTCGGGGGCGCCCACGTACCCCATCGGGATGAGCCGTTCGGTTGCGGCGCGCGCTTCGGGATCGGCGAACTTCTCCGCGTTGATGGGCGTGTTCATGGCTCCGGGCGCGATGGCGTTCACGCGGATGCCGCGGTCGGCGTACTCGAGCGCCAGCGTCTTCGTCAGCATGCCGACTCCTGCCTTGCTGGCCGCATAGTC
>ENA-OQCZ01000410-OQCZ01000410.1-human-gut-metagenome-genome-assembly--contig:-NODE-410-length-11499-cov-2.806630_pt1 | contig 11499 bp, 15 predicted proteins | sample MGYA00242505_ERZ504594 | MGnify/ENA primary metagenome ERZ504594 (study PRJEB26092, sample SAMD00036329) | human gut metagenome | host: Homo sapiens | study: EMG produced TPA metagenomics assembly of... | reverse complement strand
CCGCAGATAAAAATACCATAACGCTATTATATACTATAACAGGTAAAGTTGCAAGTATGAGGCAGTGCTGAGGGCTTTGCGACGAGCAATTGTAGTTGTCAGAAAAACTTTAAAATTTTTTCGAGAATACTGTATACAAAATACAAAAAAGTGCTATAATAGATAGCAGATGAGGGAAAAAACCCACAGGCTGTAAAAATACAGCAGCAAATAAAAAATAAAAGTGCGAATGCATGGAGGTGCAGTTACTATGTTTAGTGCCGCTGGTGTTAGCTTAGTTTTCTTAGGCGTCCTGACTGTTATGTGCATTTTTGAATAATTGTAATGAGGGAACGCCTCTGACCACGCTTTGAGCTGTGGGCAGAGGCGTTTTTATTTTGCTTGTAATTCTGTTTTTGTTAAGCTAATCCCTTGCGGTGGCTGTCATCCCAGCCTACCAGGTCCTTGATGACTTCGGAGGCAATAATCAGTCCTGCTACCGAAGGTGTGAAGGCATTGCTGCCGGGCAGCGCACGGCGTTTGGGTGTTTCGGCGTGACATTCGCTTTCTATTTCCTCATTTATAGGTAAAAGCGGCAGCTCCTGCGAATAAACAACCTTTAGTTTTTTAATGTTGTTTTTCTTCATAGCCTGGCGCATAACACGCGCTAAGGGGTCAACCTTGGTTTTATAGATATCTGCTACCTCGAACATGGCAGGATTAACCTTGTTGCCTGCTCCCATGCTGCTGATAACCGGTACGCCTGCTGCCTTGGCTGCAAGTACGATAGCAATTTTGGCTGCCACTGTATCTACGGCATCGACAACGTAATCATATTGTGAGAAATCAAATTCATGCTGATTTGCCGGCAAAAAGAAGCATTGGCGGCAATTTACGTTGGCATCGGGGTTGATGCTCGCAATACGTTTGGCCATGACTTCAACCTTAGGCTGGCCGACAGTATCAAGGGTAGCGATAATCTGACGGTTGAGATTGGTGAGAGCAACGGTATCGTTATCAATGAGGTCAAAGCTGCCGACACTGCTGCGGGCGAGTGCTTCGACTGTATAACCGCCTACACCGCCGATACCGAAAACAGCGACATGGGCATTCTGCAGACGCGTAATTGCTTCGCTGCCGAAGAGCAGCTCTGTACGTGAAAATTGGTTAAGCATATGAATCTCCTTGCGTGGTATTTATTGGTTTGGATATCGGAAGCTTAAGCTGCTAAGCTGATTTCTACCTTTACACCGTCCTTAAGATCTTCTGGCTTCTGGTCTGAAGTAACAGTGATTTTAGTGCCGTCAATGCTGCTTATCTTACCGCTGAAGGGTGCAGGTGTTTCGGCAGCCTTAATGTTTACCGGCATGCCTGCCTTAAGCTTCTTGGTCTGGGCTGCGCTGACATTCAGCGTTATACTGCAGCTGTCGACAGCTTTGATGTGCAGGATTACCTGATCCTTTTGTACGGTAGCATTATTAGCGGCCTGCAAATCGGTAATGAGCCGGTTGCAGGGGCTGTGCCTTCATTTTTTTCCTGCTGTGCTTTGCAGCCGTACTGTCCCTGTGTGCCTTGAGCTGTACAATGAGCTTTTGCTGTGCATCGATTTCTGCCGGAGAAGCTGGCTTGAAGCTGACGCTTACGCTGCTTGCTGCCTGCAGCTGTGCGATAGCGCGCTGCAGCTCGTCCTGGGCAGCCTGTGCCTGATTGCGTGAAACTGCACCCTGCGCCAGCAAACTGTTCATCTTAGCGGCTTTTTGCTGTGCCGCTGCTACGTTGGCCTGCGCCAGAGAGGTGTCAGCAACCGGTGCTGCCGTTGGCGTGCCCTGCTGCATACGTTTTAAATCTGCTTCGGCCTTGGCAACCTGGGTTGCCAGGTCCTTAACCTGCTTATCCAGCTTTGCGTCACCGATAGCAAAAAGCGGCTGGCCCTTGCTGATGCGCTCGCCCTTTTCACTGATAAGACCTATGAGCTTGCCTGCTGTCGGAGCCTTGACTGCATAGGTGGGGATGCTGATTGTGCCTCTGCCAAGACTGTTATCAGCCTTTTTCAGACTGCAACCGCTCAGGCTGAAGGCTGTGAGGCAGACGGCTGCCATACAACATAATATTTTTAATATCTTCATAGTAGATTCCTCGTTTCCTTGAAGTTAAAAGCCTATTGTACTTGTATATTATAGCGTAAGTTTGTGGCATTTGCATGACATTTTGCATAATTAGCTAGCTAAAAATTAAAAAGCTGCTGCCTCCGGCGTGAATGCCGAAAGCAACAGCTTTAATTGTATAGGTCAGATTTTATTTCTCAATCAGTGCCATACCAGCTTCGAGAGCCTTGGTATTAGCTTCTTCGGTTCCTTTCGGAACACGGTTCAGTACAGCCTTGAGAATTGCTTCTTTGGAAACGCATTTGGTGAGTGCAACTACTGCTCCCAGAGCAACGATGTTCGCAAACAGTGTCTTGCCGCAAACAGTGTTGGCAGTATGGGTGATAGGCAGGTCAACGCGTTTGCCGTACTTGCCGGGAACATCAGTTACGAAAAGAGTATCGGTGATAACGGTGGTATGCTCATCGCAGTCGGCAATGAATTTGTTGGCAGCCTCCTGGCTCATTACCAGCAGAGTATCTGGGCAGATAACACGGCTGAAATAAATAGGCTCATCACTGATGATAGCTTCGGCCTTGGAGGAGCCGCCGCGGGCTTCCGGGCCGTAGGATTGGGATTGTACAGCCAGCTTGTCGTCTAAGAGGGCAGCTTCGGCTAAAATAATACCAGCAGTGATCAGGCCCTGACCACCGGTACCGGAGAAACGAAAGCTATGTCTCATAATTATTTACCCTCCTGTGCACGTTGAATAATTTGGTCATATGCCTTGGTGTATTCCATAACGTCGTTGTTTTCGTAGAGAACGCCGATGGGGAATTTGCCGGCAGCGATTGCTTCTGCCTTTTTATCTTCATCCATGCGGTCCCAAACAGCCTTCATAACGCCATGGTCACGCTGCCAAGCCATCATCTGAGCAGGTCCGCCCATCTTGTTCTGACGGCCGAAGGAAATCGGGCAAGCGCTGACAGCTTCGATGATAGAGAAGCCTTTGTGAGCAATGCCTTTAGCGATAACATCGACCAGTACGGGAACATGGTAGGTGGTTGCGCGTGCTACATAGGTTGCACCGGCAGCTTTTGCCAGATCGAGCAGATTGAAGCTCGGTTCAACAGTGTAGTACGGAGCGGTGGTTGCTTTGGAATGAATCGGGGTCATCGGAGAATATTGACCGCCGGTCATGCCGTAAATGCTGTTGTTGAAAACAACCAGAGTCAAATCAATATTGCGGCGTGCTGCATGAATCAAGTGGTTGCCGCCGATAGCGGTGCAGTCACCGTCACCGCTGCAAACGATAACATTCAGTGCAGGGTTAGCCATTTTTACACCGGTAGCAATCGGCAGAGCACGGCCGTGCAGAGTGTTGGCGGTGTTGAAGTCCAGATAACCGGAGGAACGGCTGGAGCAGCCGATGCCGCTGATTACTGCAACGTCGTCTTTTGCCAGACCTTGCTTATCAATTGCTTTTACAATGGCGCCGGTGATAACGCCGTTGCCGCAGCCGGGGGCACCAGATGTGAGGCAGACGGCCCGGGCGGAAATATTTATTGATTAAATTTTCCATTTCACTCATCGTTTTTTCTCCTCTCATCCGTTAGGCCATAGCCTTTTTGATTTCAGCTAACAGTTCGGCCGGAGTAGCAGATTCGTTATCGTATTTAGCGTACAGGCTTACAGGAACCTTGCCTGCTACCGCACGTTCAACTTCCAGAACGTACTGGCCGCAGTTCAGCTCGTGTACGAGGATGCCTTTAACCTTGCCTGCCAGCTCCTGCATTTGCTTTTCGGCAAACGGCCAGATAGTAATCGGGCGGACGAAGCCAACCTTCAGGCCTTCCTTGCGTGCCATATCAACTGCTTCATAAGCAGTGCGGGCAGCACCGCCGAAGGCTACAACAGCAAATTCGGCATCTTCCATACGATAGTTTTCTACTTGTACGATGTCGTCTAAGTTATCTTCTAATTTAGTGCGCAGACGGTCCTGAGAGGTGCGGGTTGCTTCACCGGTGCCCTTCGGGAAACCGGTTTCGTCGTGTACCAGACCGGATACGTGCCAGCGGTAACCGCTGCCGAAGTCTGCTATAGCAGGAACCTTGGAGCCTTCCTCGCAGCCGTAAGCCAGATAATCTTCGGGTGCGCAGGTCGGGCGCTTGCGTTCTGCCTGCGGAATTTCATCATAGTTGTCGGGAAGCTCGATTTTCTCGCGCATATGGCCGATAACCTCGTCCATCAGGAGAATAACCGGGCAACGATATTTTTCGCTCAATGCTACTGCACGCAAAGTCAGGTCAAAGCATTCGGGAACACTGGACGGAGAAACGGTAATCAACCAGTGGTCGCCGTGGGTGCCCCAGCGGGTTTGCATAACCTCGCCCTGAGCGGGGGAGGTCGGTTGGCCGGTAGCAGGGCCTACACGTTGTACGTTAACGATAACGCAGGGGATTTCGGCGCTGCAGGCGAGGCCGAGCATTTCCTGTTTCAGGGAGAAGCCCGGGCCGCTAGTTGCGGTCATAGCCTTTTTACCGGCCATGGATGCACCGATAACAGTGCCGAGACCGGCGATTTCGTCTTCAGTCTGCATAAATTTACCGCCAACCTGCGGCAGACGCAGAGCTAATTGTTCAGCAATTTCGGTAGAAGGGGTGATCGGATAACCGCCGTAAAATTTTACACCGGCGGCAATCGCACCCTCAACAACCGCTTGGTTACCTTGTAACAGCAGGATTCTTGACATGGGTTACCTCACTCCTTTTTATTTATCTACAAAGATAGCATAGTCGGGGCAACGCATTTCGCATTGTCCGCATTTGATGCAATTTTCTTCAGCAACGGCTTCGACTTTGCCGACTTCGCTGACTGCCAGAACTTTTTTCGGGCAGAAGGCCGCACAAATACCACAGCCTTTGCAACGCTTAGTAATTATTTTTAAGCTCATATGGTCTCCTCCTTATGATACCTTGTTTAAAATAACAGCATGCGATAGCTTCACCTTATATTATATCAAAAATAGCATTTTATGAAAGTGTTTTTGAAAGCTTTTTACAAATTATCTTTTACTACATCATGAATAAATTCTATAATGTTTTGTAAAGTGAAAAAGATAGTATTATTGTAACTTTAAGTCAAAATGTACAAACAAATCTTGACTTCGACCGTACTCCAGGTGTTATGCTATACTTAAATAAAGCAACATGAAAGGAAGCAGAGCATGAGCAAGATAATTAAGCTTTTACTTTTTATATTGTGCCTGGCAGTAATGGCCTTAAACGGTTGTGCTAAAAATGCCGACGGCGAAGTGCAGGGCAGTGATACTGCCGTTGCCATTACCAATCCGCGTCAGCTGGTGGCTACGGATAACAAGACAGGGCGCACAATTATGTGGGAAGCGAAGGTGAAGCAGCCTTATACGCTGGAGTACCGTTTAAAGGGCAACAAGGATATAAAGGCAGTGCAGGCAACAGACAGCAGCTTTACGGATAAGAACAGTATTATTCAATATACTGCGCGTCTTAGCGGCCTGGTGCCGGGCAGTGCTTATGAATATCGCATCAACACAGCGCAGAATAAAGGACGTTGGCACAAGCTGCAGACGGAAAAGGGCGCAGGCTTTACTGCTTTAATTTTCCCGGATTCGCAAAGCGCTGATTACAGTGGCTGGCAGCAGCTGGCGCGTGAAGCGTACAAGCGCCATCCGCAGAGTGCGTTTTACGTGAATATGGGAGATTTGGTGGACAACGGACAGGATGCAAGCCAATGGCGCGCCTGGTTCAACAGCGTGAGCGTGTTCAGTGATGCTGTGCCGCTGGCACCTGTAATCGGCAACCATGAGGCGTACAACATGGAGTGGAAGGAATACTTGCCTGCAAGCTATACGCATTTGTTCAATGTGCCGCAAAACGGTCTGGCAAAATATCCGAATCAGTTTTACAGCTTTGATTACGGTCCGGTGCATTTTGTAGTGTTGGATACCAACTTTCCGGAGATGGAAAATTTTCAGCCTGATTTGCTGGCAGACGAGCTGTCTTGGCTGGAAAAGGATTTGGCGGCGAGCAAGGCGCAGTGGAAGGTTGTTCTGATGCACCGCGATATCTTTCTCTACGGCTTCGGGCCGGAGTCTGGCAGAGCGCAGAGCAAGACGCAGTTTCTTGATTTCAGCTATCGGCTGATGCCGGTGTTTGAAAAATACAAGGTTGACGCAGTACTGACGGCGCATTTGCATACATATCGCCGCCGTGTGCCGCTGCAGAACTTTGCGCCTGCACCGCAGGGAAGCGGTATTACCTATATTCTGACAGGTGTGGCCGGCAGTGTGCGCTATCCTAAGCTGTGGGGCGATTTTGAGTGGGATGCGGCAACAGCGCCGAAACCGGAAACTGCCAACTATATGACAATGAAAGCCGATGAGAAAACCTTGGAGTTTAAAGCCTTCCTGCCGGATGGCAAGCAGTTTGACGAAGTTAAATTAACCAAATAAGCAAAAAGGCTGTCGCATCATCGTAGTGCGACAGCCTTTTTAATTACGGTTAATCAAGCTCAATCAGTTCATATTTGTCATTGCCCATTTTCAGCTCGTGCATAGCGGTGAGCTGGTGCAGGCCGTGACGGCTTTCCATGCGCTCAACGAGGTCATGGTTGCTTTCCTTGGCATATACCAGATCGACGGAAGCCTGGTCGATAGCCAGAATGTCGGTAGAAGCGAGAATGCCGATATCAGGAATAGTCGGCTCTTCTGCGCTTAAGCCGGCGCAGTCGCAGTCAACGGACATGCGGCGTAGGACATTGATGTAAACGATGTGCTTGCCGAAGAAATCAATGGTAGCCTTGGCAGATTCAGCCATGTTTTCCATGAGCAGCTCCTTGCCGGGCCATACGTTCCAGTCTGCAGGCAGGTTATCCTTATCTACGCCGTGAACCTGTGCTTTGCCGATGCGTCCGTCAGCGCAGCCGATAGCAAGGTTTTTCATGGAGCCTCCGAAGCCTCCCATAGCGTGGCCCTTGAAGTGCGTTAAAACGAGCATGGAATCGTAGTTGACGATGTTTTTGCCCATGGAAACCTCTTTGAAATGCTTACCGTGGCGTACAGGCAGATTAACGGTGCCCTCTGCATCCATGATGTCGACAGGGCAGAAGGTCCAGCCGTTAACCTTTAAGGTGTCGAGATGTTCTTCGGTGGTATAGCGGTCGCCCTGATAAAGAGTGTTAGTTTCTACGATGGTGCTGTCAGGGATTTGCTGCTGCAGCGCTTTCACCAGCTCGCGCGGCAGAATGTTGGGGCCGTGCTTTTCGCCGGTGTGCAGTTTGATGGCAATCTTGCCGTAAATGCTTTCGTTGATTAAATCGTATAATTTGATGAGATGCTCGGCATCAATGTGCTTGGTGAAATATACTTTGGCATGAGAGCCTGCGTTATCGGTTTTGGCAACTCTTTTGCAGCCTACTACAGGGGCTTGTGCAAATTCTTGTGTCAATTTCAACTACCTCCTATAATTTGGTTACTTATATTTTAATACCTGAAGTATACTCTAAGTCAAGAGGAAAATGGAAGTTTGTGTTAATGGTAATATAAAATTTTTTGGCAGCTTACTTGCTTGGCGCGATAGCGTTTACACAGCTAAGTCCGTTTAAGGTGCGCGGATAGCCGATGTAGGGCAGGGCAATGGTGAGCGCATCCAGCAAATCCTGACGGGAGTTGCCGACGGAGATATTGGCAGCGGCGTGTGCCTTGGCCTGTGGTTCGCATCCGCCGAGAGTAACGATTGCTGTAAATGTGATCAGTTCACGCTCTTTGACGTCGAGCACTTTGCGTGTGTAGTAGTCGCCAAAGCAGTTGGCACTGAGGTAATCATTAATATGCTTTTGGTCAGCAGGGGCACTCGCGTTCATCTTATCAATGTTCTCTGCGCCGAAGATGGCGCGCTGTACGGCGAGGCCTGCTTCGTGGCGTGTTTGATCGGTAGTTGTTCCGGCAGGAGCGCAGGGCTTGATTTTGAGCATTTCCATAACCTGGTCAAAGCGTTCCAGTGCTGTTTTTACCTTTGGCAGACCAACGTATGGCGTGCAATGGAAAATGCTTTCGTGTACCTGCTCCGGCGTTGCACCTGCTCTGAGAGCGCCTTCGACGTGGGCAGGAATATCCTCCGGTGTGTTGTTGGCAGTGAGAACAACGAGCGTCAGCAGCTCCTGTTTGGCGGTACTGAGCTTAATCTGCTTATTGATATCGTGATAGATAAACTTTTTGCTGATAGCGGAAAGCTCCGGTTCGTTTTTAATATCAGTAGGATCATTTTTGGTGAACAAGCTTTGAGCAGCAGTATTTGCTGCTGTTTCACGTGTTTTTGCCATAGCGGTGGTGCCTCCTAAAAGTAAAGTGCATGAAAGAAATGCAGTGAGTATAATTTTTGAGATGTCTTTCATTGGTGATTCTCATTTCAGTAAATTAGTGTTGAGCGACTTGTCTGTCTGTAAGGGAAGATATCACTGAAGGTGACAGCGGGTTTATTTCAGCTTATTATATTCCTCTGCATCCACAGGCTCGCACCATTCGCTTTTGGTGTTTTCGCCCGGAACCTCGATGGCGAGGTGCGCAAACCAGCTGGTGGGGGCGGCACCGTGCCAATGCTTAACTCCGGCGGGGATTTTGACTACATCACCGGCATGCAGCTCACGGGCAGGCTTGCCCCATTCCTGGTAGTAGCCACGACCGCCGGTGACAAGCAGAATCTGCCCGCCGCCTTTATCGGCGTGGTGGATGTGCCAATTGTTGCGGCAGCCTGGCTCGAAAGTTACGTTGCCGATGACAACCTGGTCGAGAGAAAGCATGTTAAGATAGCTTTGGCCTACGAAATATTTTGCATAAGCATCGTTTTTAGGGCCTGTTGGGAATATGGTGAAAAATTTTTCTTCTGTCATTGTTATCGCTCCTTTAAAAATTAGAATTGCAAGCTGTCAAGCCAGCTTTTGATTTGACCTTGGGCGTTCTTGGAGCTGCTGCCGGAGAGAACAAGATCTTGGGTGAATTTGGCATTAGGTGTCAGCTTCTGCAAATCGCTTAGGCAGCGCTGTTCGCCACCGCCGCCGTGGGTGAAGAAGGGAGCAACGGTTTTGCCGTCCAATTTATAGGTTTCTACGAAGGTGGCAACAGGCATGGGGAAGCTGCCCCACCAGTTGGGATAACCAAGGAAAACAACGTCGTATTTGTCGAAATCAGCAATTTTTGTGCTGATGGCAGGACGGGCGTTGGCTGCCTGTTCTGCTTTGGCTTTGGCGACGGTGACGCTATAGGTTTCGGAGTACGGAGTTGCGGGCACGATTTCTACGATGTCGCCGCCGACCTGTTTATGGATTTCTTCAGCAACAGCTTTGGTGTTGCCGCTCCAGGAAAAATAGGCTACTAAGACTTTTTTTACCATTATTCATGTTTTGTGATGCTCCTTCACTAGTGGATTGTTTTACTTTAGGCGCAGGTGCGTCTGCTTTAGCAGCGTTGAACGAACCGCAGCCCATAGTTAATGCTGCAAGGCTCAGAAGGCTAACGCCTGCGAGTTTTAAAAAGTCGCGTCTGTTCATATTGAATCCTCCTTGTATGATTGATGTTTATATTTAGCTAAGATAGCAAGAAAAGCCATAACGCCCACGCTCCCCACGCAGCTTCCACCGCAGCTGCCGCACACGCCTGTGCAATAGGGCAGCGTCTGTGCCGTGACGGGCGCAATGCCGGCGAAAAGCTGTGGCATAGCCTTCGTAACAGCCTGGGGCAGGAGAATGCTGGCAGCAGCACCGCCGCCGAGAGCGAGCTGAGATAATTTGTTGTCATGAAGTGCTTTATCAGTTGTGCTCATCTTACTTTTTCTCCTTCGCCAGATTGCTTTGATAGCAGATAGCTTGTTTCGGACAGCCGTGCGCGCACTTGCCGCAGATGATGCAAAGTCGTCTGTCAATCGTTGCTTGGCGTTCGTGCATGGTTATCTGCACGCATGGGGCAGTTTTGCAGCGCATTTGGTGCAGCCGATGCAGGCGATTTTTGCGCACCGCAATGGCGAAAGCACCGGGAACAAAATGTCCAAAAATGTGAAACAAGGAATTATATGTGCCAACAGGACAGATAAACAGGCAATATCCGCGTCCACCTTTGGTGAAAAGCCCTAAGAAGACATTCGCTAAAAAGAACGTGGCGATGAGCGAGGAGAGCGTGTTTAAGAAATATTCTGTGAGAAACAAGTTGATAAAAATCTCGAAAGAATAATAATTGCAATAGGTGCAGGGAATGCCAAAGCCCAGCCAGATGGAAAAAAGAAAACCGATGAGAAAACCATAACGTAGCGGCAGCACGGGCACGAGCTTTACCCAGTCTATTTTATATTTGTCAGGCAGCAGGCTGCCAAGCAGTTCACTGAAGGCACCGGTAGGGCAAAGCTTGCCGCAAAAGAGCGGACCGAACCACAGCGAGGTTACGGCGAGTAGCAGGCAAAAGATTAGTGAAATCGTGCTTGTCGCAAGCCATTCGCCTGTGACGATGTTCGCAAGCGGAATACGTGCACAGGGAACGTGAATCGAGCTGAAGCTTGTGTCGATGATGAAAGTACTTGCTATTTGGTTGAAGAACATGAACGGCTCGTAGAAAAGTATGAAGCCGACGATATAACCGACAGTGCGTTTGAGATTGTAAGTTAGGTTTTGCATAGCGTTTCCTTCGTTTTTAAGTTTATGACTTGGAGATAACTCCAAGTCAAGTAAATTATAGCTTGCGATTGTTGCTATCGGTCAAGAGTTTTTTATAAGCTGTGACCTAAATCATAGGCAGCCTGCGGATAGGTGGTTTTCAAAATATCCTTGCGGGTTTTGCAGTTAGTGGCGAGCAAAGTGCCACCAGCGCATATAGCCTGAGAGTGTGGCAGTCCATAGCCCAGGGAACGTCGCTGCCTGCTGCTGCGAGCAGAACGCTCTGATTGCCGCTGATACGTCCTGTGCGTGCGTAAAATCTATCAATGCAGGTCTTGAGTTGCGCGCTGACGTGCCAATAATAAACGGGCGTGATGAGCGCGATTAAATCAGCATTAACGAGGCGTCATAATCAAATCATTTTCAATGTCCTCCTTCCTGCACGCAGAGCCCGTTCATGCCGCAGGCATCGCAGACCAGGCAGCCATGAATATTATGAAACGCTGCGTCGAAGCGAAAGACGCTGTGTCCCTTGGCTTCTGTGCCTTTGATAAATTGTTCTGCTAGCACGCTGGTCATGCCGTTTCTATGCGGACTGCTCGTAATGACAACGATGCGTCTGTTTGCCGTTTGGTGTTGGCTTCTGTGCTGCTTCAGCGGCAGGCACATTCGCTTCTATGGCGTATTTTTGTTAGACAGAAAGTTGATAGCTGCGCCGCTGGCTAAGCATGGTGCCGAATGCCTGCGACAGCGAGCCTGA
>ENA-OQCZ01000409-OQCZ01000409.1-human-gut-metagenome-genome-assembly--contig:-NODE-409-length-11507-cov-2.414587_pt1 | contig 11507 bp, 16 predicted proteins | sample MGYA00242505_ERZ504594 | MGnify/ENA primary metagenome ERZ504594 (study PRJEB26092, sample SAMD00036329) | human gut metagenome | host: Homo sapiens | study: EMG produced TPA metagenomics assembly of... | reverse complement strand
AGGGCCGGGCTCTGCGATACTTTGAAAAAGGCATTGGATGGCCCGCCCTGGTGACGAGGAGCACCATGGAGCTGATCGACTGGTGCAGGAAGGGCATTTCCCTGCCGCAGTTCTCGGAGTGCTTCCGAGAGCGGACAGAGAACTGGTGGGAAACCTTTGCCGAAATGGAAGCAGAATTGCGCCAGATGATGGACGAGGACAAGGATCACATCCGTGGTGCGGAGATCGTGGCCCAAATGGAGGAAACCCTGAATCTGGTTTTTGATGAGATCTCCTTTGAACTGGGCGTGGGCGGCGAAAAAGCATGAGCTGATCCTCACCCCGGAGGGCGACAAAGTCAAATTGTTCGAACTGGTCTATTTCCAGAAACACGCTCCCAAGAAGGTGTTGGAGCACTGGAATATCCTGGTGGGCCGTCAGCCCCTCCAGAATATCGGCCTGCGCACAGAGGATGGCTGGGAGATTTCCGGAGAGGATGTGCAGATCTGGCTGGAGGAGCAGGGTGAAAACAGCTTCGCCATCTCCGCCTACTGTGAAAAGCTGCTGCCTATGCTCAGGGAGGAGGAAGGCCGGGCTTGGTGGCTGCTCACCACCCTTACCGACCAGGTGCTGGGTGAGATCCCCCACATGAGATATATAGACAGCTTTGATGTGCTGGTGGAACCCAAGGCGGAGCCGTCCATTCTTATGTCTCAACTTCCTGATGCTCTGAAGGATCGGGGCCTGGAACTCTCCACCGATCCGGCAGCCTATCTGGACAGTTACATTGGCTACAAAATGGAACCCAACAAGGACCCTGATACCGACTGGCGGCTGGATGTAATTGCTGGTTCCACTAACTGTGTGCCGCTCATCAACGGCTATCTGAATGCCGACAATGATTTTATGGACGATCTCCATGCCGACGGCGCGGTGGCGGGCTTCTTCTGCTATCCCCTGGATACCCTGCGAGAGAAGGAAGGCAGTCAGAAAATCTTCGACTTCCGGGACAAGCTGGAGGAATTGTTTACCATCGGGGACGGTTCGGAAGTGCTTACTCTCACCGGCGGGGCCAGCGGCCTCTACTGCGGCTATGTGGACTTCATCGCCTGGGACATCCGAGAGGCACTGAACATGGCAAAAGAGTTCTTTGAAGGCACGGACATCCCATGGGCCATCTTCCACACCTTCCGCCGTGAAGCAGGATCTGTGCCCCTAAAACAACAAGATGATGGGCCAGAAACTGAGAATCAGGATGACGAGTTGAACGAAACGTTGAATGGTATAGACTATATCCCTTACACCCCGCAAAACGAGGAGGCATTCTTTACACAGCTGGAGCAGTGGAACGACGAGGACGAGTACACCCGCTGCATCCAGGCACTGAATGCCATCCCGGAGGACGGTCGGAACTACCGCATTTCCTACGCGCTGGCGAGGGCACTGGAAAACTACGCCATTATCGGCGATCACGATGAGGGAACCCCCAACTACAAAGGGGATAAGGCTCTGCTTCGCGCCATTGAGGTGCTGGAGTCCGTCAGAGAAGAAGGAGAGGACAAGGCGGAGTGGAATATGCGGATGGCCTACGGCTATCAGTATCTCCACGGCCAGGAGCAAAAAGCTATCCACTATGCCCAGCGGTGGGCAGAACTGGACCCAGAGGATGGAAAATGCCACAGCGGTAATCCGGGAATGTAAGGCGGAGATTCGGAAATACCAGCACAGCAGGAACAAGAAGGTAAAATTCGTGCCTGGCGATACCCCTTTCGAGGACTTCGACCTTACCAACTTTTGGGATGATAATTGGTATGCACTAAAAGAGTATGTCAGTGATCTGCCTTCCGATGAACTGATCGCCAGCGTGGAGGAGGAACTGGGCTACAAGCTGCCTGCCTCCTACATCTGGCTGATGAAGCAGCACAACGGCGGCATTCCGGTGAATACCTGCTATCCCTGCGATGAGCCTACCTGTTGGGCAGAGGACCATGTGGCCATCACCGGAATTTTCGGCATCGGGCGAGAAAAGAGCTGCTCCCTCTGCGGAGAGCTGGGCAGCCAGTTTATGATCGATGAGTGGGAGTATCCCGCCATCGGCGTGGCCATCTGCGACTGTCCCAGCGCCGGACACGATATGGTTTTCCTGGACTACCGGGCTTGCGGTCCCCAGGGAGAGCCTGCGGTGGTCCATGTGGATCAGGAAAATAACTATAAAATTTCCCATCTGGCAGACAGCTTTGAGGAATTTATCCGGGGACTGGAGCATGAATCCCTGTATGATCCGGATGAAGAAGATACAGACGATCTCGACGAGGAAGATGACGCTGACGGGGAGGAAAACAGCCACACAGGCGTCTTCACCGGCTTTGTCCTCCTGTCCAAGGCAGAATGGGATAAAGAGCAGTTCATCCGGGACATGAAGGAAAAATGGGACATCACCGTGGATGAATACGACGCCAGCGAGGAAAAGGACGATGACGCCCTGGTGTTTGAAGTAGGCGATATGCTGGCCGCCGTCAGCCTGGCCTCCTCCCCTATCCCCGGTGGTGAGGCCGAGGTAAATGCGGAAAACAACTATATGTGGCCGGATGCGGTGAAAATCGCCAGGGAGCACTGTGCCCATATCATGGTGGCGGTGCTGGGCAAAGAGGAAAAGGTTCTGGAGAAGGGCAAGCTCTTCACCAAGCTGATGGCCGCTTGCTGCCGCCAGAGCTATGCCACCGGCGTCTACACCAGCGGCGTGGTGTTTGAGCCCCGGTTCTACGAGGGCTTTGCCGATATGCTCAAAGAGGACGAGCTGCCCATCTTCAACTGGGTCTGGTTCGGCCTGTACCGGAGCGAGGATGGCTTGAACGGCTACACCTACGGCATGGATGTATTTGGCAAGGAGGAGATGGAGGTGCTGAACACCGACGCCGAGCCGGAGGAACTGCGGGACTTTTTGGCAAGCCTTGCCTCCTATGTGCTGGCGTGTGATGTGACGCTACAAGACGGCGAGACTATCGGCTTTTCCGCGGACGATAAGCACACCATCACCCGCAGCCCCGGCGTCTCTCTGCCGGAGGAGCAGATGACCCTGAAAATCAGTTACGAGCCTATAAAGGGAGATCCGGAGGATGACAGCTGCGACCACTCAGACAATGATGACACGCAGGATGAGGAAGAATTCAGTAATCCCGAAGTCTACACCGAGGAGGAGATGGAGGCCGTCGAGGGGCACATTGAGCAGTATTTCGGCAAGGTCGAGAATGTGTTCCACGAGCTGGTTTCTCCCGACATCCATGTGGACATCTGCGTGGTGCCGCCCTCGAGGAGCGGGATTACTACACCCTGGTCACCATGGGTATGGGCGCCCACCGGATGAATGTGCCGGAGGAACTGGCTGAATACAAACTGGAGCGGGCGGAACTTGCCATCGCGCTGCCGAGAAACTGGAAGCTGAAGCGCGAGGATTTGAAGAATGAGCGGTGGTATTGGCCTATCCGCCTGCTAAAAACACTGGCCCGCCTGCCCATTGCCAGCGATACCTGGCTGGGCTTCGGCCATACCATGGACAATGAGAAGGACTTTGCAAAGGGCACAAAGCTGTGCGCCGCCATTCTGACAGGCCCCCAGGACACTGAAGATGGCAGCGAGGTCTGCATCCTGCCGAGCGGCGAGGAGGTCAACTTCTATCAGGTCAATTCCGCTTTTATGAGGACGAGTTGGACTATAAACTGGAACATGATGTAGACGCTCTGCTGAACAAGATGAGGGGGATCAGTTTTGTCGTAAACCCCACTCGCCAGAATGCTATCACCCGTGGCACCCTTTCCAATGAGATTTTGACGGTGAGATGGACGACGCTTCCTATCACCTTGAGAGCATTGAGGAGAAGGAACTGCCTATTGACCCCATCAATGCTTATAACCACATGGCCATCTACCTGCGCTGGTGCATGGAGCACGACCTGATGGGTGAGGACTTCCTGAAAGAATACAGCGAAGTGGCCAAACAGGTCAAAGCTGACCCTGCCAGTGTGGATCTGCGGGAGTTTATCCGGGATGAGCTGGACGGCTGTCTGTTCTCTGTGCTATTCAATCAGCAAGGCCGTGCCTTTGCAGGCTATTACTACGGAGAGGGCGACAGCCCCTACTATCCTGCCGATGTTGACGACAACGCCCTCCGCTTCTTCGGCCCGGAGCGGTATCACTCCGCTGAGTTCCAGGACGAAGCCTACCTGTTCATCCCCTTTGACGAGGACTACTATCAGGTTATGGCAGAGGTGATCGGGGAACGTTTTGAAAACTGGCAGGGACAGGACTTCGACGGGGACACGCTGGAGCCTTCCGAGGTGGCCCAGGCCATCATGGAGTATCTGGACTGCGAGTGTACCTATTTCCCCTCCATGAAGGATGATGACCCCATCAGGTCGGCATACAGCTACGCCCAGCGGCTGGGGGTACGGGAGGGCTTTGTTCCCGTGCTTATCCAGGCGGATGATGAAACGCTGTTGGAGTGTCTGGTAATGAACGCCGATCCGGAGCATGATGCGGACTTCTATGAATTTGGACCTCAAAACGGTAATGGAGTACCGGAAGAAGATGCTGGCCGCTCCCGTCAAGGACGGAAAGGCGGTTTTGGAGGAATTGACCGGCCAGCGTAAGGAAGAAGCCGAGGACGATGACATGGACTGGGAGGAGGAAGTCCTGGGCGAGATGGAGGGCGGCTATGACAATGACCGCTTCTCCTGCTATTGGGATTCGGATAGCCACATGACCTATCCGCTCATTCTGGCCAAAATTCCGGTCAAGAACCCCTGGGAGATCTTCGCCTACCTGCCCTTTGGGAACTGGAACGAGTGTCCCGATACGCCGGAACTGATGGCGGTGGCAAAATACTGGTTTGAGCAGCATGGTGCCATCCCCGCCGCTATGAGCCACGATGAGTTGGAGTTCCTGCTCCCGGCCCCTGTTTCCCAGGAGCAGGCTATGGAAGTTGCCACAGAGCAGTACGGCTTCTGCCCGGACATCGTGGATCAGGAGCAGGATGACCCCACTGTGGGCAATCTGGCGGATGTGCTGCGGCAGTCCACCGTCTGGTACTTCTGGTGGGATTGATGGGAGATTGTGACCATGAACGAATACCTGAAGCAATATATTGAACTCCAAAAGCAGTTTCGGGAGACAGAAGGAGATCCAGACAGTGTCCGTGCTCTCTATACCTTCAAGGAGAAACTGGAGCTGTCGGAAGACAAGCAGGCCAAGGAAGTGCTGGTGGATGTGTATGATCTGCTGGACTTCAAGAAGGATGCCTACGAACTGCTCTGCCAAATTGGAAATCGTTCCGACAAGAAGACCCTCAAGCGGTTGGGAGTCTTGAAGGACTATGCGGAAAATTGGGGCAATCACTACGCCATCCCCAAGCCCCAAACACCAGAGGAAAAGCAGAATGAGAAGGAGCGGCGGGCCCAGCTGGGTCTGCCCGCCTTCCGGTATCACCCCTACCCTTTGGAAACCGGCGCTTTTGAGGAGTCCGCGGATGGCGTTGTCTGCGACTGCTGTGGCAAGACGACCCATGTTTTCTATACAAATCCGTTCTTTTCAGTGGAGGATATTGCATATCTGTGCCCAGAGTGCATCGCCAGCGGCGAAGCGGTCCGGAAATATGACGGTAGTTTTCAAGATGATTTCTCTCTGGATGATGGTGTAGACGATCCGGAGAAGCTGGACGAATTGATCCACCGCACCCCCGGCTACTCCGGCTGGCAGCAGGAATATTGGCGTGCTCACTGCGGCGACTACTGTGCCTTTTTGGGCTATGTGGGTGCCAGAGAACTGCGGGCACTGGGTGTGCTGGAGGAGGTGCTGGACGATCCCATGTGGGACGAGGAGCAGAAAAATATGATCCGGGAATCCGTCAATGGCGGGCACCTGCAATGCTATCTGTTCCAGTGCCTCCACTGCGGAAAGCACCTGGTCTGGATGGATTTTGATTGAGGTGGCAACATGGAGAAGAAGGATTTTCCCAAGGGAACCAAGCCCCGCGAGATCTTCGTCTATACCTGTGAGCGGATCGCGGAGCCTTTGATCCCGCTGGGCTACAAATACCGCAAGAGCAAAAATGACATCTACAAAAAAGACGGCATCTTTGTGTTCTCCTTTTACTTTTCCCCCTCTATCTGCTTTGGCTCCACCACTTTTACTGCCTTCTTCGATGTGAGTTCCCCGGTGATTGCCCAGTGGCGCAGTGAGCAGGAAGGGACGGAGGAAACCTATGATGGTATCGTGGGTACCTCCATCGCCCGGCTGACCCACCGGTATGATGACTTCCCCCGCTATGAGGTATCTACTCTGCTGGAGCGGGAACGCTCTATCCAGGAGATTTCCGGGCAGATCCAAGACTATGCACTACCGTTCTTTGCCCGGTTTTCGAATCTGCCCAAGTTGCTGGACGATGTGGAACAGGAAGGGTTCTTCCCACATCGGAAGGGGGTCGATGTCCCTAAGCGGAATCGGGAGTTCATCGAATGCTTCCGGGAGTATCTCAAAAAGACATAATAAATTACAGTAAGAAAACAAAACGGAGGAAATCGGTATGGAAGAAATCAGAAAGTTTTTATCGGAACATGAGGAACATCAGGACGAATTTTGGGAAAGCGATGCTCTGATCTGGGTGGACTGGAGAGATTTTGATGAATCTATCATCGAATACTTCAATAAAAAACTGCCTGATGAAGATAAAATTCAGTTTGAATGTGTGGAAACAGAAAAAGAACGCGGTGTTGATATTTTTATGAAAAAGAATGGTGTCAGCGCACCGATCCCCTACGCAGATGATTGTACCGACCGTGACACTACACTGAGAAGTATTCAGGAGTATCTGTCGCCGCAGTATCAGCTCCGCTGGTATATGGGCTCGCTCGGTAGCGATACCCTCGCTTTCTGTATTTATCCCACTTCAGAATGGGAGCAGATAGAGCAGGAATTTGGCGCAGAAAAAGTTGCCTACTACTTTGCACCGGTGCAGGCAAACAGTGTCATGTTCGAAATGGATATGAATGAAGTTTTTGCTTTGCTGGAGCAAAGAGGAGACGCGTAAGATTAACTTGCAGGAGGAATCACCATGTCACAGATTGCATCCTTTTATCTTCTCAAAGACGGCCAGCGGCAGGAACTGTCCAACGGAGACTGCTCCGGCGTGGTCTATATGGCCATCTGGGACTGGTGTGAGAGCGAGCTGGATCTGGATGTCCGTTTTCCTGCTCCCCAGACGGAGGACACCCTGGACTGCGCTCTGCTGGAGCGAGATCTGGCGTATAATATGCTGGCAGCTCTGCGGGAGTGGGACCTCCCGGAGCTGGCCGCTGAAATTGCCCCTGACTGGGACCTGCCCACCGAGGCGGTGCAAAGCGGGCTTGAAACGCTGCGCTCCCATCTGGAACTGGTGCGGGGCGACGTTGCCCATGCTGTATGAAATGTTATAAGGCGGAGGGATACTATGCTGGCAAAGCGGTTTGAAGATATTTTACATAAGCTGGGCATGGCTGAACTGGAACACCCTCTGTTCTACCATGCGCCGGTAGGCATTCGGTTTGAGATCGGCGGGGAGGAACCAAGTCTATCTGGACAGGAGTGCGGCGAAGCTGAGAACCAACCCCGCCTATGTTCAGGGGGCGCTGGACCGGGCCGCCGCGATCTATCGGGCACTTCCGGAGGTGCCGGACCTTCTGCGGATCGACGGATATCCCGATGAAGAACCTGCCGAGTCCCTGCTGACCGTTATCCGGCAGCGAATGGGACTCCCGGTTCCCAATGAGCAACTTCCGGTCATAGAGCTGGACGAAGATGGGGATACCCATGCACAAGTGCAGTTTTACTGGGATCTCAGCGGGATTACCTTTCAGCCGGAGCAACTTTTGCAGGAGATCATTCTGGGAGATATCGGAGGCTGGGCCGGCTTTGTGTCCAGCGTCTATCTGACAGGGCCTGGACCGTTCCTCTACCACCTGTACGATGACCGGGGGCTGGATGTGCTGGGCAGTTCCAGAGAACTGCTTTTGCCGCTTTACCATCAGTTTCATGGCTGGATCTTGGAGTATAATCTGGAGCAGATTGACCGGGTGTTTACAGCGGAGCAACCACAGCGGCAGAAGTTCACCATCGACGGTCGCCGCTTTTCTAACATGGCTGGTTTTTATGACGAGGTGGAGCGGGTGTTTACCTTTGGTTTGGACCGGAAGAACGGTCGGAACCTGAACGCTTTCAACGATATTCTCCGGGGCGGTTTTGGACGGCATGAGTATGGACAGCCCATCCACATCCAGTGGTTGGCCTATGAAAAAAGCGTCCGTAATCTCGGAAAAGTGACTATGGACACCATTGTGGAAATCATTTTGGATACAGACCATTCCGGGCACGACTGTACCCTGGAACGGCTTTGATCAAGCAGAAAAGGAGGCATCACGATGGGACTTGACATCTACGCCGGAACACTGACACGGTACTATTCTCACAACTGGAAAACTGTTGTTCAGCAGTGGGCGGAGGAAAACGGATACGCCTTTAACCGGATCACGCCAGATGGAGAAACTGCTGATAACGAGGAAGAAATGTCCCCCAGCTGAGATCCAGGCTGCAGTGGAGAACTGGCGGGATCAGATCTTGAGCGCCATTTCTCAGCCGGGCCAGCCCCCCTACACCCCCCTGGCCGGAGGATAATGAAAAGCCCTATTACACCGACAAGCCGGATTGGGATGCCTTCGGCGCTATGCTGCTGGTGGCCGCCTGCCATACATACGATGAGCCGGTGCCCCCCACCGTGGAGAAGGACTGGAACTTCGGGGAGCATCCTCTGGTCGCCCGCCTTGGATCGGATGAGGAGCGGGTGTGGTCCCTGCTGCGTGGGGCTACCTGGTGGCTGCCTCTGCCGGATTCCTTCTTATTTCAGGCGCCTCTGCCCACCGATGATCAGGCGATGATCGCCACCCTGGGCGGACTGCGGAAGGAACTGGAGAAGCTGAACCAGCTGGCGTGGCAGGCCGATGAGGATACCATCCTTGATTGGGCGGATACGGAAGGATACCCGGTAGACGGAATTATAGATGCAGATGGGCAGTACAGCAAGGCGGACATCCCGGAACACACTCAGTATGACACTCAATCCCTGGCCAGGTTCGCCTTCTCCATGTTCTGGCGGGCCATGCGGTTTGCCGAGGAACAGCAGGTGCCCATCTTGCTTGATTATTAAGGAGGATTCGTCAGGAGGTGGAGACCGTGGAGCAAAAACGCCCGGCAGATATATTTCAGGAGCTTCTGGACTACCTATGGAACGGCCTGGGCCTGGAGGAAAAGGGCTGGAAGCGGCTGAAAAAAGGCGACTTCAAAAAGAAAATGAAAAACGGGCTGACCTATCAGATCTGCTTTGACCGGAGCCGCTACAACTACATAGACTACGAAATCGGCCATGGAAATGTGGAGGTGGGCTTTACCTGTATCATAAAGCAGGGAGATGATTACCTTTACTCTTTCAAAATAGAACCGACAACAGGCGGTTCATTCTTTCGGATGCTGACAGAGGATCTGTGGCTGGACACCAGGCTGCTGAACACCTTCCTGCCCCTGATTAAAGCCCACTACCTCAATTTTATTGACTGCTTTGAAGCAGACCCAGTAGGGGCGCTCCAGTCGGTCTGCGCCCCCTTTACCCAGCCAGAGGATTACAGCTGGCGCATTCATGTGGATGAGCAGATGGTGGAACGGTACGGAACACCGGAGCAGCTGGCGGAGTACCGCCATCAGGCGGAATTGCGCGGAACGCCTGAACACAAGGCAAAGAACTGGATGGGTTCGATGTTGTTCCACCTCTCCCACGCCAACGATGTGGATCAAGCCTGGGCCTCAAGCCGCACCAGAGAGGAACTGGACCAGGTGGTGGAACCCTTTGTGCAGGCCAAGCGGCAGACAGGACAGTGGACGCAGGAGGATGAGGCGGGCTATCAGCTCTACCAGCAGGAAACAGATCCGAAGAAACGCACCTTTCGGGTATGGTATCTCATCGCCAACCCCCGCGGCCTGCCGAAAGAGTTTGTCCAGAAAGAGCTGGAGTTTCGGTGGAAGTTGTTCCCAGAAAAGAAGGAGGAAACCAAATGAGCAATAAAGCTTTCCAGCAAAACCTGGACGACAAAAAGGTTCCCGGCCCGGTGGTCCCTATCTCATTCAGATGCTGTTCAAAGAGCAGGTAGAAATGCCGGATAAAGAAAAAATTGACTGCCGTAATGGAGAAGCACATCGGATCGACAGAGTGCTTCTGTTATGATAAGAAAATGGCCGGCTTTGCCGCACAGGAGCATATTGCAGAGTTCAAGGAGGAAAATGCCCGGTGCAGCTGATGGTGATGAAATGCGACGAGTTCAAGGGCAAAGGCTTTGATGCCTTCCCGATGAGCCAGATGTGGGACTGCCAGGAGAACCGGGAGCGGATCTTCCGGGAGTGTAAATATCAGGTGGTAGCCACCGATATGCTGGCAGCGGCGCTTCCGGCGCTGGAGCGTGCCAATCTGGATGCCGACTTTTTGGAGGCTCTGGCGGAGCTGTACCCCACCTGTGAGGCATTCTATTTTCAGAACTGCGGCAAGCTGTTTCTGGCAGAGGATGTGCGCTCTCATCAGATTGAGGGCTCGGATCGGTTCATCCGCTTTGGCGTCAATGTCCGCTTCTTTAACATTGAGGGCACCGAAGATATGCTCATCGACACGGTGGGCATGAGCACCCTGTTCCTGCCCGACCTCCAGTACCACTTCCACGACATGAACCCCAACTGGGTGGTAAACCACGCCTACAATGTGGCATCGTACATATTGGAGCATGATAACCCCATTCAGGATGGGGAAACCATAGACGGCGTGGCGGATGGCCAGATGTGCCGGGAGATTCAGTGGAAGTGCCAGTATGAGGACGCTCTGATCCAGCCGCTCAGAGGGGTGCTGGACATTAATATGGGAGAGTGTGCATCTGGAATGCGTTAATATAAAATGATGCCATATAAAAAAAGATAGTTGACATTATATCGTAAAAATGACAGCTATCGTTTTTTATATAAGGGATTTTGGTTAAGATTTTCGTTCTACAAACCACCGGCCTATATAAGCTCCCGTTAAATTTGTACTGCGTTCAAAAAAGAGATGGCTTTGCTTTCCGTTTACCAAAATTGTATAACAGTCGCCCTGACCTCCAGCTTTCCTTGCGACAGAGGGTTTCACATTCAAAATGCGGTCAATTGTATAAGGCGTTCCGTCTTCCCAGGTAAGTTCTTCTGGAAGCATTTTTCCGTCTGGAAGGAAGGCTGCTCTTACGTTTACATAAACCTTGCAGTCTGTCTGAACACCGCTCATATAGTTCTACCTCCTTAAAAAGTTTTTTAACTCTTCCAGTTCTTCCTCAAGTGTAGATGCATCTGAATGGAAAATGAGATGTGCTTCATCCTTTGTCCATCCGCATAGCAGATAATCACCGGTATGTGTTAGCTCAGAGGTATAGTAAAAATATTGCT
>ENA-OQCZ01000405-OQCZ01000405.1-human-gut-metagenome-genome-assembly--contig:-NODE-405-length-11587-cov-2.569721_pt1 | contig 11587 bp, 11 predicted proteins | sample MGYA00242505_ERZ504594 | MGnify/ENA primary metagenome ERZ504594 (study PRJEB26092, sample SAMD00036329) | human gut metagenome | host: Homo sapiens | study: EMG produced TPA metagenomics assembly of... | reverse complement strand
CCGCTGTGCCGCGGCCCGCCATCATGCAGAGTTTCGGGAGCTGCGTGGTTTTTCCTGAACCGGTTTCGCCGGCCACGATCACCACCTGATTCTCCCGGATTGCTTTGATGATTTCGTCAGCCCTCGCGGAAACCGGGAGCCCCTCCATCAGCTCAAAAGGCGGCACCGGATTCCGGACCGGCATCTGAACGGGCCTGGCGGCATCCGTCCTCCGATCGGCATGGCGGTGATGCTGCTTCGGTTTTTTGGGATGCGAGTCCTGCTTCGGCTCCGGATGGGACGGCTTCCCGGCTTCTTTCTTCTGGGACGCCGTCTGAGACTTTCCCTGAGCGTTCTTTAATTTCGGGAACCGGATGCCTTCTCTCGGCTCTTCTTTCTGAATCGGTGCCGGAGACTGTTCTGTCCGAACGGTCTGATCCGGACGCGGAACGGACGGCTTCCGTGCGGCCGGCGCCGTCTGAAGCCGGGGGCCTTCCGGGCGATTCGGTTTCACTTCGCGAGCTGCGGGAGATACCGGTTTCACCGGCTCCGTACGGGCGGTTTTCACCGCGGGACGGGACGCCGGTGTCTTATAGAGGGAAGAAGCTTTCTTCTCAGTCTTACGGGAGACCGAAGGTGCGGCGGTCTCAGGTTCCGCTCTGAGTCCGGCCAGGGCGCCAAAGCCTGACGCGCCTTCCTTCGGGAAGAAAGGCTTAGCGCCGGCAGGGACAGCGGCCGAACGCTTTTTCTTTGCTTTGAATGGATGCAGCGGATCGAAATCTGCCTTTCCTGCTTCATTCTCCTTTTCCTTGCCGCTGCTACTTCTTTCCGTAAGGAGAGAGGCGAGATCCGACAGACTTTTTCCCGTGTTTTCCAGTTTCATAAATAGGTGGCTCAGAAAGCCTTAAGCGTTAATTCGGAGTATGTCAAAATTATAGGAGTCACTTCTCTGCCTCTGCCGGCTCAGCCCCGGTACCCGGCCGGGAAGAACAGAACAAAAAGAGTAAAGTGTCTGCCGGCAGCGTTGAGGAAGGCCTCACGGTTCTGCCGCACCTAACGAAAAGGATCCCAACTCATGGCACGCATGGTGAAATGCATCAAACTCGGCAAGGAACTCGAAGGACTTGACTTCCCCCCGATTCCCGGCGAACTCGGAAAGAAGATCTGGCTGAATGTTTCCAAAGAAGCCTGGCAGAGCTGGCAGCAGCTCCAGACCATGATGGTAAATGAGTACCAGCTCAATCTGTCGGATCCCAACGTCCGCAAGCACCTGCTGAACCAGTGCGACAAGTACTTCTTCGGCGATGGCGTCGGCACTGAAGCTGTGCCGAACTACGTGCCTCCGACCGAGGCAAAGTAAGACGGATTGATCCCGCAGAGAAAAGGCGGAAGCAATATGCCTCCGCCTTTTCTGTTACCGATCCGCGGAATCCGGCATTAATCAGAGCGCGGCGCTTTCCTTCACGCCGTCCGCCGTGGCGAGCAGCAGCACATCAGCGCCCCGCCGCGCGAAAAGACCGACCGTCACAACACCGGGGATCTGATTGATCTTTTCCTCAAGCGCCACGGGATCCGTGATCTGCAGACCGGAAACATCCAGAATCTTGCAGCCGTTATCCGTCGTGAAGTCACGGAGCTTTGGTTCACCGCCGAGCGCCTTCAGCTGACGGCTCACAACACCCACTGCCATCGGGATCACTTCAACCGGCAGCGGGAATCTGCCGAGCACCGGCACGAGCTTGCTTTCATCGGCAATGCAGACGTAAGTGCGAGCGAGAGAAGCAAGAATCTTTTCCCGCGTCAGCGCTCCGCCGCCGCCCTTCACCATGTGGAAGCCGGAATCGATCTCATCGGCACCGTCCACATAGACCTCGATCTCATCCACTTCATTCGGATCGAGCACCTTGAAACCGAGGCGTTCCAGATGTTCGGTCGAACGGACCGAGCTCGAAACACAGGCCGGAACCTTCTTGCCGGAGGCGGCCAGCGCGTCGATAAAGAAATCAACGGTAGAACCTGTACCAACGCCGAGAACCCGGCCTTCCTGAACAAAAGACACCGCGCGCTCCGCGGCTGCCTTCTTCAGCTCATTCTGATTCATAGGAAATATCGCTTTTTTGTTGGGGGATGTATTGCTGGTTCTCATTTTAATAGTCAAGGCCTTAAACTTTTAGGCGAACCCGCATTAAAGCGATATCCAGCACGGAAGGCGCGGCGGCGCTGAGTGCCGACGCAGGCATAAGGAGACAGGGAAATCGGGCGGACCTGAAATCCCGGATGAACAGATGAAAGTCCTCGCAACGCGAAAAGATGAGAGCCTATTTCAGGGGCTTTCACGCACGGAAGAAATCTCGCCGGGCAATTTCGGCTTCTACGCGACATGGATCGCGCTCGCCGTGATTCTTTCGGTTTTCGTTATTTCCGCTCTCTATATCTCGCATATCTACCGCACAAATGAGCGGAATGATATTGCTCAGTCCGCGGAGCTGCTCGCGGAAACTGTTGACGCCCGTCTGTCGACGACGAGCGAAGCGGTTTCCCGATACTCCTTCAGCATTTTTCACCACCCGAACTGGCGCCTATCCACCCGTGCCCAGGGGCTTGCCAGACGCCTGATGGAGTCCCGCCCCGAGATTGTCGAAATCAGTCTTGTGAAGGATGAAACCGTGCTCACCTCGTACGCCTCAGGATTCGCGTTCGAGGCTCTCAGCCTCCCCGCGGGCCAGAAGCTCGCGATGCAGGACACGCTGGAAACCCTGAAGCGCGCTCATGACAGTGAGACCGCTCTCTTCTCGAATCCCTATTTCTACAAGGGGAACTCAACCCCCTATATCAATCTCATTGTTCCGTCGACTAATAATGAGGCAATCATCGCCCGCATTTCGCTTGCGGGCTTCATGCATCAGGTGACACCGAGCTCGCTTCTTGACCGCGCGTCTCTGTCACTCAAAGTGAACGGGAAAAAGTTTATTTCAACATCCTCAGTCGCTCAGACGACAGAGGAAGTCGTTTGATATTCTTCTGCCGCCGCTTCCGCCCGCGGTGACGCTCTCGGTGTCCCCCTTCAATCGTCCGTTCCTTTTCACGAAGGATCTGTCCGACGCTCTCCATTCTCGGGCTTGGCACCGCGCTTCTTGTGGCGTTCTCGGTCTCGCGGGTTTCCAGATCCGTCAGCGTCGGACATCCCGGCATCTTCTTCGCGGAGTCCGTGATCCGACGCGCGATGTCCGAAAGCATCGCTTCCGGCCTCCGAGTAACCGACATGCGGGGAATGATCGTTTATGTGAACCGCGCTTTCCGGGATCTCTTCCGCCTCGGGAACAAACAGATCGCTGGAGAAATGCCCCCTTACAGCTACTGGTCCGAGCACGAACGGGACGAGTATCTGAAGCTCGCGCGCGATGTGACTGACGGTGAAAATCTCCGGCGTCAGTTTGAGACCACGGTCACCCGCCCTGACGGCACGACCTTCATCGCGTCAATCGAACTCAACCCGCTCACCGATGACAGCGGAAACCAGATTGGCTGGCTCGAAATGGTCTCCGATATCACGGAGGCGAAGAAAATCGCGGACGAACTCGCGCGCGGCCGCGAACGCATCACGAAGGTGCTCGATTCGATTGACTCCGCGGTGAGTGTCCTTGGAAAACGGAACGGCGAAACGATTCTGCTCTACACGAATCCAACGTATCACAACCTCTGGGGAGACGATCCGTCGCCGCATCAGAAACTGGTGTCCGAGATTCCCAATAAGGATGCCTCATCCGGCACTCTGACCGGCATCATTCACTATCTGCCTGAAGACAAGTGGTTTGATGTCCGCGAGCGTGAGCTCGTCTGGACTGACGGTCTCACGGCAGAACTGCAGATTGCCACCGATATCACCGAGCGCCGGAAGAATGAGGAGCTCGTCGCGCAGCAGGAAAAGAAGGCTGAGCTCTCCTCCCGCCTGATCACGATGGGTGAGATGGCGAGTTCGCTCGCCCACGAGCTGAATCAGCCGCTCGGCGCCATTACGAACTACGCGTCTGCCGCTCTCACGCTGATGCAGATGGGGAAACTTTCCGAAAGCGACTGCGCCCAGGCCTTTAATAAAGTGTCAAACCAGGCCGAGCGGGCAGCGGCGATTATCAAACGGATCCGGTCATTCGCGAAGCGTACCGCGCCTGAAATGACACCCACGCCGGTTCAGAAGCTGATTGATGAAACGATGGAGCTTGCGCTGATTCAGGCGAAAAAGCGGGACGCCACGGTGAAGCTTGATATTTCTCCTGAAGTGAGCAGCGTCGTGTGCGACGCCGTGATGATCGAGCAGCTGCTTCTCAATCTGCTGAAGAATGCCATGGAAGCCGCGGAACCCTGCGAGAACCACGAGATCACGCTTACCGTAAAGCCCCTTGAGGCTGAGCATCAGGTAGCATTCGAGATTTCTGACCACGGTCCGGGCATTCCGGCTGACGTGAAGGCGAAGCTCTTCGAACCGTTCTTCTCCACGAAGGCGGAAGGAATGGGCATTGGCCTCAATATCTGTCGCTCCATCGCAGAAATGCATCAGGGACGGCTCCGCGTCGAGGACAATCCGGGGGGCGGCACAATCTTCATCCTGACACTGCCGGCCTATACGGAAGGCGCTGCCTTCCAGGCGTAAGTCAGGAGCTTTTCCGCAGAACTAGGGTTATAGTTATTTAATGGGCACGATTATTGAGTATTCAGGCCCGGGACACCGCAAGGAGTGAGGACATCAGATGACGGTTTTTTCTAATACATCGACTCAGGATACCAAGGGTACCGTTTACGTCGTGGATGACGACGACGCCATCCGCGACTCTCTTCGCTGGCTGCTCGAAGCAAACGACTATAAGGTCGAGCTTTATGACAGCGGCGAATCCTTCATCGCGAAGTACGATCCGAACGCGATTGCTGTTCTGGTGCTTGACGTCCGCATGCCGGGCATGAGCGGCCTGGAGGTCCAGGAGCATCTCCTCGCGAGAAAAGCCGATCTGCCGATCATCTTCATTACCGGTCACGGCGATGTGCCGATGGCGGTCCGCGCTCTGAAGAAAGGCGCGGTCGACTTTATTGAGAAGCCCTTCCAGCAGGCCGCTCTGAAGGCTCAGGTGGAGCACATGCTGAACGAAGCGCGCGAACGCCGTATGAAGAATGAGCGTCAGAGTCTGAACGAGGCGCTGCTCGCGAAGCTCACGCCGCGCGAACAGCAGGTGCTGGAACGCATTGTTGCCGGCCGTCTCAATAAGCAGATCGCCGATGACCTTGGCATTTCAATCAAGACGGTTGAGGCTCACCGCGCGAGCATCATGGATAAGACAAATTCTGGTACCGTTGCGGATCTTATGCGTGTCGTGATGGACACGTCACAGCCGGCCAAATTCCTCGATGGATCCCAGGCCGCCAAGTAAACCGCACATTACCGAACAGACAGAGAACGAATGACAGCAAAACTGATTGACGGCAAGGCGCTCGCCGCAAAAATCCGCGCCGATATGAAGGTGAAGGTTGCTCAGCTTGAAGCTGAGCACGGCTACCGTCCGGGGCTCGCAGTCGTCCTCGTGGGCGAAAATCCGGCGAGCCAGGTCTATGTCCGCAACAAGATCAAGGCCTGTGAAGAAGCCGGCATCCGCTCGATTGAAAAGCGTCTTCCGGAAAGCACCTCCGAGGAAGACCTCCTTAACCTCGTGCGCAGCCTGAATGAAGACCCGTCAGTTGACGGCATTCTCGTGCAGCTGCCGCTTCCGAAGCACATCTCGGATCTGAAAGTCATCGACACGATCAGCCCCGATAAGGATGTTGACGGTTTCCATGTGAACAGCGCCGGACGCCTTCTCGTCGGACGCCCGGGTTTCCGTCCCTGCACGCCTGCCGGCATCGCCGAGATGCTCAACTCAATCGGTTTCGACTGCTCGGGCAAACGCGCCGTTGTGGTCGGCCGCAGCAATATTGTCGGCAAACCCATGGCGCTGATGCTCCTTGAACGGAACGCTACCGTGACGATCGCTCACAGCCGCACGAAGGATCTTCCGGCTGTCTGCCGTGAAGCCGATCTCCTCGTCGTCGCCGTCGGCCGCGCGAAACTGGTGACCGCTGACTACGTGAAGGAAGGCGCAGTCGTGATCGACGTCGGTATGGACCGCGACGAAAACGGCAAGCTCTGCGGCGACGTGAATACCGAATCCGTCCTCGAAAAGGCCTCCTACGTCACCCCCGTTCCGGGCGGTGTCGGCCCGATGACGATCGCGATGCTCCTCACGAACACCGTGAGCGCCGCCTTGGGCAAATTCGGGAAGTCGCTAAACTAATCATCAAGCATTCACGAGGAAAAAAGCTTCCCGCGTCTGTTGCCGGAAGCTTTTTTCTTTTTACAGCTATTCATTTGGAAAAAGTATTTGTCTATGTCGCAGAATCCCCTTCTAATCTTGACGGTCTTATCGATTTCGCGGCGATCCGCCCTGAGCATGTCGCGCCGGCTATCCGGGAACTGATTGCTGAAGCACAGAAGACGCTGGACGCCGTGACGAAGCCTGAAGTGCCCGCGGATTTTGACTCGGTCGCCGAGACTCTCACCACGGCGACACTCCGTCTATCCCGCGCCTGGGGTGCCGTGAGCCACCTGATGTCCGTGAATGACAGCGAGGCGCTCCGCAGCGTCTTTAACGAGATGCTCCCTGAGGTCACGCAGTTCTGGATCGGACTCTCTCAGAATGAGAGCCTGTACGGAAAGTACAAGGCGATGCATGACGCCGCCGGGTTTGAGTCCCTGACACCTGTCCGCCAGAAAATCATCAATGATGAGCTGCGGGACTTCCGCCTTTCCGGCGCGGAGCTCCCTGAGTCTGAGCGCCAGGAAGTGAAGGCGATCAGCGAGCGGCTTTCCGCCCTCTCTCAGAAGTTCTCCGAAAACCTCCTCGACGCGACGAACGCCTGGACGCTCGATCTCGCGGATGATTCCCGCCTGAAGGGCATCCCCGAGGACGCCCGTCTGCTTTTCAGCGAAACCGCAAAACAGGCCGGCAAGGAAGGCTATCGGATCACGCTCCAGTTCCCCTCTTACATCCCCGTGCTCCAGTACGCGGAAGACCGCGCGCTGCGTGAGGAAGCCTACCGGGCGTTCTCGACCCGCGCTTCCGAACTCGGCCCCGATAAGTTCGATAACACGCCGGTGATCCGTGAAACGCTTGAGCTCAGAAAGAAGCTCGCGTCTCTCCTCGGTTTCCGTAACTACGCTGAATATTCTCTCGCGACGAAGATGGCTGAGACCTCCGAACAGGTGGTCGGATTCCTGCGTGATCTGAATAAGAAGAGCCGCCCCTACGCGCTGAAGGATATGGAGGAGCTGCGGGAATTTGCCGCGAAGGAACTCGGCATCGAATCGCTTCAGCCCTGGGATATCAGCTTCGCTGCGGAAAAACTCCGTCAGGCGCGCTACGCCTTCTCTGACGAGGAAGTGAAGCACTACTTCACGCAGGACGCGGTCTTCAAGGGACTCTTCCATCTTGTCGAAACGCTCTACGGCATTCATATCCGCGAGGATCACGCAAGCGTCTGGGATCCGGATGTGAAGTTCTTCCGGATTGAAGATAAGAACGGCAAACTGATCGCCCAGTTCTACTTTGACCTCTATGCCCGTCCCACGAAACGGGGCGGCGCCTGGATGGATGGCGACAGAACCCGCCGCCTCTACAAGGGCAAGCTCGATACACCGGTTTCCTATCAGGTCTGCAACTTCACGAAACCCGCGCCCGGCAAGACCGCCACGATGACGCATGACGAAGTGCAGACGCTCTTCCATGAGTTCGGCCACGGCCTTCACCATCTCCTTACCCGGGTTGATGAGGCTGAGGTCTCCGGCATTTCCGGCGTTGAATGGGACGCGGTGGAAATGCCCTCGCAGTTCATGGAAAACTTCTGCTGGGACTGGTCTGTCGTTGAATCCATTTCGAAGCATGACGTGACGGGTGAACCGCTCCCGCGCGCGCTCTTCGACAAGATGGTGGCAGCGAAGAATTTCGAGTCCGGCATGGCGATGGTGCGTCAGCTTGAATTCGCGCTTTTCGACATGCTCCTTCACATGGACTTCGATCCGGAGCATGACAGCGTGCTGCATCTGCTGAATCAGGTCCGCAAGGAAGTCTGCGTAATCCCGGTGATCCCCGAGAACCGCTTCCCGATGAGCTTCTCGCACATCTTCGCGGGCGGCTACGCGGCTGGCTACTACAGCTACAAGTGGGCTGAAGTGCTTTCCGCGGACGCTTTCTCGCTCTTCGAGGAAAACGGTGTTGTCAGTCCTGAAATCGGCAAGAAGTGGCTTGACGAAGTGATTTCCCGCGGCGGCTCCCGCCCCGCGATGGAAAGCTTCGTTGCCTTCCGCGGACGCAAGCCCACGGTGGACGCCCTGCTTCGCCACTCCGGCATGAGTGAAGACAAATGAAAATCGCGACCTGGAACGTCAACTCCCTGCGCGTCCGGCTACCGCACGTTCTGCAGTTTCTGCAGGATGAGCAGTGCGACGTGATCGGGCTTCAGGAAACCAAAGTCGATGACGACAAGTTCCCGGAAGATGAAATCCGGAAACTCGGATACAGCTGTCTCTTCTCAGGGCATAAGGCTTATAACGGAGTCGCTATCCTGACCCGTGACGAATCAGTGGCCGTGTCGGACGCATCGTTCGGAATCCCGGGCTATCCGGATCCTCAGAAGCGTCTTGCCGCGGCGACCATTACGGCTCAGTCAGGAGCGTCGTTCCGGTTCGTCTGCGGTTATTTCCCAAACGGTCAGGCCCCGGGCGCGGCGAAGTATCTCTATAAGCTTGAGTGGTTCTGCGCGCTCAGGTCCGCGATTGAAGCGCGCCTCCGTACGGACCCCAACCTTATTCTGGTGGGCGACATGAATGTGGCGCCTACTGACGAGGATATCTGGGATCCGGAAGGCTGGAAGGGACACATCCTCGTCTCTGACGCGGAGCGCGACGCCTTCAACTCCCTTATTGCCCTGGGACTCACGGACGCGTTCAGAAAAGCACCGGTCACGGAAGGTGACTGGAGCTGGTGGGATTACCGCAATAACGCTCTCCTTCGTGATCAGGGCGCGCGGATTGACCATACGCTCGTCAGCGATCCGCTCGTCGGAAAGATTGAATCCGTGAAAATCCGGCGCGCCTACCGGGAGCTGCCGCAGCCTTCCGACCACGCTCCGGTGGTGCTGGAACTCAGTCTCTGAGTCTCTCAGAGCTGAAAATTCTTCAGAGTGCGGGCTCGGAGCTGCCCGCACCCGCCCTCCACATCCTGAGCCGCGGAGACGCGGATTTTGGCAACAATCCCTCGGGAGCGGAGGATTTCCGCAAGCTCCAGACACTTTTCTTTGTCGGGCCGCACAAAGTCCGATCCCTCCACCCGGTTCACCGGGATGAAGTTCAGCATCGCGTTTTTCCCTTCAAGAAGGCAGGCGAGTTTCTCAATCTCATCCTTCCCGTCATTCACGCCGCGGATCAGCACCCACTCATACTGAACCGGATACTTCACCGCGTCCGAATACGCCTGGGCGCGGCTGATGATTTCTGCGACGGAAAGCGCTCCGGGTTTCGCGATCAGATGCCGGCGCTTCTCATCAATAATTTCGGATATTCGCCTGATTATTGTCTCTCAGCTGCCGTTCAGTGTCGCGTCATTCTACCAGATGGCAGGCCGAGCCGGGCGCGACGGCAAACGCGCAAAGGCACTGCTGCTCTGGAATGACGCCGATTTTCAGATGAACCTTGATATCATCTCTGACACGGATTACCGTGCAGTGGACGCCGTCAATGAACTGTATGCAATCTGTGAATCATCGGACGATCTGCATAAGGCCGTAATCGCCTGCTTTGCGAAAGGAGGCGAGTGAAATGGATTTTCGCCATGGCATTCACACGATAGAATTCTTTCGCAGAATGTCCCAGAAGAGCTTCAACAAGGTGTTTCAGCATCTGAAAAGTCTGAATTTTGGCAAACTCTACCCGGACGCGACATATCATTCTGACAAAGGCATCGAGAAGTATATCTGCACCTCGTACTGCGGTCAGGGCGTCGTACTTTATCTGTACAAGCAGAAGCGCAGCAGGAACAAAACGAGCAAAAATATCGCCTGTTCTATCCGATTTCGGCTCAATCCGCACACTTTGTTGCGCGGAGAATATTCACCCAAGAAAGTGTTCACCGCAAAGGAAAACCGGCTGAAGTCGCTTGATAACCGGATGACCGGTCTGCTGCATAAAATCGGTCTGGACTGCGATTTTGAACAACTGACGCTCTCTCGCATCGACTGCTGTCTGGACTTCTTCCCCGAGTCGCAGAAATGGGTCGATGAGGCACTGCGTGTCATCCGCCGAAGTCCGTACATGAAGCAGTACAAGCTGTGTACATTCGGCAAAGAATTCCCCAATCACAAGGAAAAGAACGCGCATTCGTGGCGTATTTGCTGCAAGACGACCACATTGACGGTCTATGACAAGACATTTCAGCTGATGGAGGAAGATCTGCTGGAGCAGTATGATGCGCCGATGCTACGGTTCGAGGTGTCCCGCTCGGGATCGAAGTTCAAGCGCGGCCTGTCCGATGAGGTCAAGGGCAGCAACAAAAAAATCCTGAAAACCGTGATGAATGAATCGGAGAAAACCATTCACTCATATATGAAAAAGCTGCACGCAGACCTGCCGTTTGTGCGGTATTCGGACTGCATGGCAAAGGTTGAGGCCGTGAAACATGACTTCAACTCGCAAAAATATGCGTCTGCTTGTCAAAAAGCTGTACCGACTGCAAATGTTATGCACAGGCTGTGAAAAAACAGCGAGCTGTCCGAGAAGTCAACTGCGCGCCGTGCGTAAAGCAGTTCAAAAAGCTTGGCAATTCAGCCGATTACATTGAAGGATAAAGCAAGAGATCGAAGAATTGCAATTCGTTCTATAAATCACAAAACCCATGCCAATTCTATTGAAAAGGCATGGGTTTTGATTGGTGCGCCCAGCATGGACAACGAATAGGCGGTGAAAGTCCGTTACGCGCTCGGCAGCAGGAAGCGTTAGTCGAAACATCTGTAGTATTCTGTAGATGATATTTAGCTTAGAGAATCAGATCAACCGACTTGGAGATGTGTAAAGTTTAATGCGGAAATTTAGCGAATAAAAACGGTAGAAGCCATCTTATATAATTTCATAAGATGGATAAAGAAGAATGGACTGGCAAGAGAAATAGGGCGTGTGTTATAATAAAAATAGAATAAGAAAAAATATATTATGGAATAAAAAGTGTATGGTGAACGGTGTGAAAAACGTGCTGCAGCGCAGATTACTGGGATATTTTTGTTGATATCCTTAGTACCGACATTTTTATTTTTAGGCTGTTATCTTTATTCTACACAGAGACAAATGCAGCGTCAGATGCAGAATGAACGGCGAATTTTATTAGAACACGCAGCAGAAAAAATAGGAAGCCGCATTACGCAGGTGAATGAATTCGTAAGCTGGACCGTACGGGATGAGACAATACGCAGTTTGATGTACCGAAGCAGTGAACAGGCTGCAATATACGATGAAACAAGTCATGCGGCGGCGCAGATTTTGCGG
>ENA-OQCZ01000404-OQCZ01000404.1-human-gut-metagenome-genome-assembly--contig:-NODE-404-length-11632-cov-7.977053_pt1 | contig 11632 bp, 10 predicted proteins | sample MGYA00242505_ERZ504594 | MGnify/ENA primary metagenome ERZ504594 (study PRJEB26092, sample SAMD00036329) | human gut metagenome | host: Homo sapiens | study: EMG produced TPA metagenomics assembly of... | reverse complement strand
CGAGATTAGCATGAAGAACACCCGCCTGTTTTCCATAGAGATCCTCGCTGCAGTCAAAAAGATTCGTCTCCACGCCGGTAAATTTTTCCTGTACCGTCGGCTTAACACCGATGTTTGTGATACCGTAATAAATTTTTCCTTCGATTTTCACCTCGGAAACGTAGACGCCGAACGGCGGAAGCAGCTTTTCTGCCGGCGGGATCTGATTGATGGTCGGCACGCCGATCGTTCTGCCGAGTGCATGACCGTGGACAATCTCGCCGTGAACCGCGTAATCGTAGCCGAGCAGACCGCTCACGGCTTCCATATTGCCCTGTTCCAGCTCTTCCCGTGCCCAGGTGCTGCTGATCTCGCGGCCGTTTTCCTCTGCTTTTTCGATGATCTCGGTTTCAAAACCAAGGGACGGGCCCATTTCTTTCAGCATTTCGGCTGTGCCGCTTCTCTTGTAGCCAAAACCGAAATCCTTTCCCACAACAACTTTTTTCGCGTGCAGCTTATCCACCAGAATCTCTTTGATAAAGGCTTCCGGCGTCATGTGCATCACTTCATCCACAAACGGGCATTCCACAAGGCAGTCCATGCCAAGCTGTTCGAGGCGGGCTCTTCTCTCCTCATTCGTCAGCAGCTGATGCGGCTTGACATGCTGCACTTTCGACTGCGGCGGCACGTCAAACGTAAACACAACCGTTTCCAGTCCTTCCGTTCTGCCGATTGCAAGGACGCGACGGATCAGAAGCATATGCCCCCGGTGGAGGCCGTCAAATTTTCCCAGGGTTACAACGCTGTCCCCTCTGCTGTCAAAATCCAGTGTTTTTGTTAGATATCTCATGTTCTCTCCAGAAATAACTTGACCGGTCTGGTTAAGTTTTGTGATGGTCTGTATTGATAAATACCGACAAACGTTCCGCCATCGAGATAAAGGCGGAACTCCTCGTCTTCTGCGAAGTCCTCGCCGGAAGCAGTTTCCCCGATTTCGCGGATCTGCGCCGGTTTCAGCGGATTTCCGTTTTCCGCAAGCTTTTTCGCATGATCGTCCGCTGTCGCAAAGCTGCGCAGCGCGGCAAACATTTCATCGACCGGCACGAGGATCTCCGAAAGGCGGCCCTCACCGACAATCGCTGCGATCTCGTCAAGCGTGTGCGCTCCGTTTCGGTCAAACTGGCCGACTCTCGTGCGGATCAGCTGCTCCATACATCCGTGGCAGCCCAGTTTTTCGCCGATATCGTGGCACAGGGTGCGGATATACGTTCCCTTCGAACACGTTACCTCCATGCGCACCAGCGGAAGCTTCACTTCCAGAATGCTGATCTCGTAAAAGTGCACCGTGCGGGCCTTCCGCTCGATCTCGATGCCTTCCCGCGCCAGCTCGTAGAGTTTCTTTCCATTAACCTTCAGCGCGGAATACATCGGCGGCACCTGCTGCTGCTCCCCGACAAACGAGGCGATGCAGTCCCGCACCTCTTCTTCCGTCACGGTCACTGGCGCTTCTGCTGTCACGGTTCCGCTCATGTCCTGCGTATCCGTTGCGATTCCAAGGTGAAGCAGCGCTTCATACGTCTTCGTTTCATCGGTCAGCATATCGCAGAGACGCGTTCCCTTTCCAAGGCAGACCGGAAGCACGCCCGTCGCATCCGGGTCTAGGGTTCCGGTGTGGCCGATTTTTTTCTGGTGCAGGATGCCGCGCAGTTTCGCAACCACGTCATGCGACGTAAATCCCGCCTCTTTCCATACGTTCAGAACTCCGTTTATCATGTTGTTTTGTCTCCCTCTTTTTCACAAGAAAACCGGGCGTGGATATATTTTCTGCGCCCGGCTGTTTCCTGTTTATGCTTCTTCCTCTGTCGTCTCTTCTTCCTCTTCTGCAAGAAGCTGTTTTTCGATATACAGAGTCAGATTGTTGATTACATCATACGGAGAACCTGACATCGTGCAGCCAGCCGCACGGATATGGCCGCCGCCGCCGAATACGGCTGCGATTTTGCTCACATCAACCAGCTCGTCGGAGCGGAGGCTTACTTTGAAGACCTGCGGCTCCAGCTCATACAGGAAGATTGCTACGTGAACGCCTTCTGTATTTTTTAACTGGATGACAATGCCGTCCATATCTCCCGGTGTCAGGCCATAGAAGTCCATGACCTTCTTCCGCACGATACCGACAATACACTGCTTGTCGAGAAGCATGATGCTCTCTGTCAACGTGCGTCCCATAATCTGGTTCTGTACGTATGTTTTCTTGAAGAATGCATCCTCGATGATTCTGGTAAACGGAACTCCCTTTTCCATCAGAGCGGCCGCAACCCGCATCGTGTGCGGAGAGGTGCTGCTGTACTGGAATACGCCGGAATCGGTCACAATACCGGTGTACAGCGCCTCGGCGCACGGCTCGGAGATCTTTTCTTCCTCCAGAAGCCCGAACAGCACCTCGCAGGCAGAGCTTGCATCCGGCTCTACGTGATTGATTTCGCAATATTCTGTATTCGTCACATGGTGATCGATGCAGATCGTCTTTCCCGCTTTTGCAAGAAGCGGTGCGGCAACGCCGATGCGCTCCTCGCTGGATACATCCAGAAGGACCACAAGGTCGTACGCTTTCTCTTCACAGCTTGTCTTTACCTCAGAAAAGCCCGGAAGATAGGAAAATTCCGGCCGTGGATCCTCAAGATAGACATCTGCCTGAATCTCCGGCCGATTGTCGCGAAGATACTGGTATAATCCCAGGCAGGAACCGATGCAGTCACCGTCCGGACGAACGTGTCCGGCGATGGCCATGCAGGAGACTCCGTTTAGAATTTCATCAATTTTCTTCATTTTCCTCATCCTTTTTGTCTTCTTTGTGTGTTACTTCATCAATCAGTTTCGACATCGTAACGCCATATTCAATCGACTCATCCAGGACAAAGGTCAGCTCCGGTGTATTGCGGAGGTTAATGGTCTTGGCCAGCATACGGCGGATGAAGCCCTCCGCGCTCTTTAAGCCGCGGATGGTTTCTTTCTTCGCCTCATCATCGCCAAACACACTGATATATACTTTACACGTCTTCAGATCCGGCGCTACCTCTGCCGCTGTGACAGAGGTCATCATTCCGATGCGCGGATCCTTGATCTCGTTCCGGATGATGTTGGAAAGCTCTTTCTGTACTTCCCCGTTGATCCTGGTGTTTTTAATACTGTTTTTTCTCAACTTAATTCCTCATTTCTATCTCGGCACTTCTACCATGATATAGGCCTCGACCTGATCGAACTCCTGAAGATCGTTGAATCCTTCAAATACAAGACCGCACTCATAGCCGGAGCGCACTTCTTTGACATCGTCTTTGAAACGTTTGAGGGATGCCAGATTTCCTTCGAAGATCTGGTTTCCTTCGCGGCTGATTCGAACTTTGCAGCCTCTCTGGAACGTTCCGTCCAGTACATAGCTTCCGGCGATCGTTCCGACACCGGATGCCTTGAAGAGCTGACGTACCTCGGCATGGCCGATAACTTTCTCTTCGTAAACCGGCTCAAGCATACCCTTCATGGCTGCCTCAACATCCTCAATTGCCTGGTAGATGACACGGTACAGACGGATGTCTACGCCGTTCTGCTCTGCCATGGATTTTGCGTTCGCATCCGGGCGTACGTTAAATCCGATAATGATGGCGGAAGATGCGGTTGCCAGCATAACGTCGGACTCGTTGATCGCACCGACACCGCCGTGGATGACGCGTACGGCAACTTCCTCGTTGGAGAGTTTGACAAGACTCTGTTTTACTGCCTCGACAGATCCCTGTACATCGGCTTTGACAACGAGTGCCAGTTCTTTTAAGTTACCCTCCTGAATCTGGTTGAACAGATCATCCAGGGACATCTTCGCTTTTGTCTCCTCAAGCAGGTTCTTCTTGTTCTCTGCCACGAAGGTTGCTGCGAAGTTCTTTGCTTCTTTATCGTTATCGGTCTGAACGAGGATCTCTCCTGCGTTCGGAACATCGGAAAGTCCGAGGATCTCAACCGGAGTAGACGGGCCTGCCTCTTTGACGCGGCGTCCCTTATCATCCATCATCGCACGGACTTTACCGGAGCATGCGCCTGCTGCGATGTAATCGCCGACATGCAGGGTACCTTTCTGTACCAGAATGGTAGCAACCGGTCCTTTTCCTTTATCCAGCTCAGCCTCGATGACAAGACCTCTTGCTTTCCGGTTCGGGTTTGCTTTCAGCTCGAGCACTTCGGAAGTCAGAAGGATCATCTCAAGCAGATCGTCGATACCTTCGTTGTTCTTTGCAGATACCGGAACGAATACGGTGCTTCCGCCCCAGTCCTCCGGAATCAGTTCGTACTCGGAGAGCTCCTGTTTTACACGCTCTACGTTTGCGCCTGGTTTATCGATCTTATTGATCGCAACGATGATCTCAACGCCGGCTGCTTTTGCATGGTTGATTGCCTCAACGGTCTGCGGCATCACACCGTCGTCTGCTGCGACAACGAGAATGGCGATATCCGTTGCATTGGCTCCACGCATACGCATAGCGGTGAATGCCTCATGTCCCGGGGTATCGAGGAACGTAATCTTCTGTTTGTTGATCGAAACGGTGTATGCACCGATGTGCTGGGTAATACCGCCAGCCTCGCGGTCGGTGACATGGGTGTTCCGGATGCAGTCCAGAAGAGATGTTTTACCGTGGTCAACGTGTCCCATAACGCAGACTACCGGCGGACGCGGAACCATGTCTTTTTCATCCTCTTCGTCCTCTTTTAAGAGCTCTTCGATCACATCGACTTTCTCTTCCGGCTCAGCGATAATGTTATAATCAAGCGCGATTTCCTGTGCTTTTTCGAAATCGATCTCATGGTTTACGGTAACCATCGTTCCTTCCATGAACAGTTTCTTTACGATGACTGCCGGCTGCATTTTCATCTTCTCAGCCAGCTCGCGGATGGTCATTTTCTCCGGCAGGGTAATCTCCTTTACCTCGTCCTTCGGTGCTTCCTGTTTCGGTTTGTTGACCGGTTTCTGGAGCGCTTTCGGGAGTCTGGACTGCTGATGATGTCCCTGGTTCGGACGGTTTCCGCCTCTTCCTCTGTCTTCACTGAATTTATTTTCTCTTAAAGAATCTTTGTTTTTGTCTTTTTCTTTTCTTCCTGTATCACGGCCTGGCTTCTTGATGCCAAGGCTCATTGTATCGCCTGCAGAGCTCTTATGCTCGGTTCTGCGGCGGTCTCCTCCCGGACGGCGGTTCTGATTCTGGGAATCATCATCCTTTCCTGCGAACGGTCTTCCGCCATTATTTCCCGGTCTGCCTCCGTTTGGACGTGCGGAACGCTCACCGAATGGTCTTCCGCTTCTCTCACCGTTTCCGCTTCTTCCGCCGTTATTGCGGTCTCCTCCCGGACGGTCTCCGCTGCGGTTCGGGCGGTCTCCATTGTTTCCGCCGAAGCGGCGTTCTCCCTGCGGACGGTCTCCGCTGCGGTTCGGGCGGTCTCCGTTATTGTTGAAGCGGCGCTCTCCCTGCGGACGGTCTCCATTGCGGTTCGGACGGTCTCCGTTATTGTTGAAACGGCGCTCTCCCTGCGGACGGTCTCCATTGCGGTTCGGACGATCTCCATTTCCGCCGTTTCCGTTTCCACGGTTCGGACGGTCCTCGCTTCTTCCGTTTCCATTGCGGTTTCCTTCCGGACGGCCGTTTCCGCGGGACGGACGGTCTTTTTTCTGTCCCTGGTTCTTTGTGAACTCTTTTGCTTCTTTACTTGTTGCGTTCTGCGGACGCACAACGGAAATAATTTTCTTTTTCTTCGGTTTTGCCTGCTCTTCCGGTTTCTTCATTTCCATATTTTCTGTATCTTTCTTTTCCAATGATCTTTTCTCCTCTTTCTGCGGTTTTCGTGTTTCCTGCATCCATCCACCGACCTTTCCGGCCTTACGCCTTACGCTTCTGCCAACAATGCTGCTATTTTTTCTGCAAAATGCGCTTCACATACGGCAAGGGAAGAACGGTATTCTCTTCCGATGGCTCTTCCAAGCTGCTCTTTGTCCCCAAAAAGAATGCATGGCACTTTATAGTATGCACACATATTGCGAAATTTCTTCTGTGTATTGGCCGACGCCGTTTCCGCCAGAATGACAAGGTATGCGCTGCCGCTCTTTACGGCCTGCTCGGTCGCAAATTCGCCGCTCGATACCTTACCCGCCTTCATGGCAAGGCCCAGCATGGATAATCCTTTACTTTGACTGTTCAATCTTCGCAAATGCCTCCTTTAACTGCTCATAAACCTCTGATGGAATTTCTGCCTTCAGAGAACGGGAAAGTCCTTTGTTTTTCATTGCTTTCCCCAGACATTCCAGAGAGCATGACATAAGCACCGCGTCCGTTTCATTCTTCCGGTTGTGTCCGGAACAATCGTTCCTTCGGTGGCTTTCACCACGCGGATCATTTCATTTTTTGTTTTTCATTTCATTGCAGCCAATGCATTTACGCAGCGGCACTTTACGAACTGTACTCAAATGCTCATCCCGCCTTTGTTTTTATTTTAATTACTCTTCGTCTCCGGCTTTCTCTGCTGTTTCTACATCATTCTCGTCGAAGTCTTCTTCTGCAGAGATGGTTTCCTCCTCTGCTGCGGACTCATCGTAATTGCCCTCTTCCTCGTATTCCTCTTCTTCTACGTAGTCGAAGTCTCCTGCCTCGCGTGCCTGGGTCTCGCTCTTGATGTCGATCTTGAACCCGGTCAGACGTGCGGCAAGTCTTGCGTTCTGTCCCTCTTTACCGATGGCAAGGGAAAGCTGGTAATCCGGAACGATCACTTTTGCGGTCTTCTCATCCGGGTCTGCCATAACGGAGATAACTTTTGCCGGGCTCAGTGCGTTCTCGATCAGGAGTGCCGGGTTCTCATCCCATGTGATGATGTCGATCTTCTCGCCGTTCAGCTCGTTGACAACCGCGTTGACACGGCTTCCGTTCATACCGACGCATGCGCCGACTGCATCGACATTCGGATCGTTGGACCATACTGCCATTTTTGTACGGCTTCCCGCCTCACGGGCAATGCTCTTGATCTCTACGATGCCTTCCGCAACCTCGGAAACCTCAGACTCAAAGAGACGTTTTACGAGTTCCGGATGGGTACGGGATACCATAACCTTCGGTCCCTTGGTTGTATTCTTTACTTCCAGAACGTATACTTTCACACGCTGGGTCGGCTCAAATTTCTCGCCTTTGACCTGCTCGTTCTCGGTCAGCAGAGCGTCTACTTTACCGAGGTTGATGCTGACGTTGCGTCCTACATAGCGCTGTACCACACCGGTAACCACATCGTGCTCTTTCTCGAAGTACTGATCAAACAGAACTTTACGCTCTTCCTCACGGATCTTCTGAAGAATGACGTTTTTTGGCATTCTGGGTTGCAATACGGCCGAACTCCTTGGATTTGATTTCTACCGGAACGATATCGCCGAGTTCATAGCGGGAGTCTGCACGTTTTGCATCGGAAAGGGCGATCTCCATGATCGGATCCTGTACCAGATCAACAACGGTTTTCTCTGCTACGACTTTGAAATCACCAGTCTGGGCGTTGATGCTTACCTTTACATTATCTGCTTTGCCAAAATGGTTTTTACAGGCCTGGATCAGCGACTGCTCAATTGCCTCAAGCAGGGTATCTTTGCTGATATTCTTCTCTTTCTCAAGAACTTCAAGGGCCTCCATTAATTCTGTATTCATTTTTCTCTTTTCCTCCTGTATCTGCGTCTGTTTAGAAATCAAATGCTAAACGGATCAATGCAATATCGCTTTTCTGGAAGACGCGCTCTGTTCCGTCCTCCTCCAAAATGGTCACACTGTTATCATCATATGCGGTGAGTATTCCGTAAAATTCCCGGTTTCTCTCGATCGCACGGTATGTCCGGATTTCCAGCTCTTTTCCCATGCTTCTCTTATAGTCTTTCTCTTTTTTCAGCGGACGTCCAAGGCCCGGGGAGCTGACCTCCATGATATAAGCGTCATCGATAAAGTCCTCTGCGTCCAGCCGGTCAGAAAATGCACGGCTGACGATTTCGCAGTCATCCACGGTAATTCCGCCTTCTTTGTCGATGTAAGCACGCAGGTACCAGGTACCGCCCTCTTTGACATACTCCACATCCACCAGTTCAAAACCATTGGCTTCTACAATCGGAGTGATCAGTTCTTCTGCCTTCTGTTCGTATTCTTCTCTTCTGCTCAAATCCTCACCACCTTTTTGATTCAGGGAAACTTTCGAAAAATTCTTTCATTTCCCTGTACACAAGAAAGAGTGGACGAAATCGTCCACTCCTTAACAGTCACTTATTAACAACTTTACTATAGCACCTTTTCCGTGCAATTGCAAGGGTTAATTTTCAAAATATCCTTTATTTATCGCCTTTTCCGGCTTTTTTGTTCGCCGGTTCCGGGCAGATGTGGACATCGAGCTGGTTATACGGGATGGAAATTCCCGCCGCGTCAAACTCTTCTTTGATGCGCTCATTCATTTTCCATTTGACCGGCCAGTAATTTTCCGTTGCGACCCAGGCGCGCAGACCGACCGTGATCGCGCTCTCGCCCAGCTCATCTACGAAAAACTGCTGCTCCTCCGACTGAAAATGCGGCTCCTCCTCAACGAGGCGACGCAGGATGTCCTTCGCTTTTCTGATATCGGACTCATAAGAAATGCCGACTTTGATTTCCAGCTTTCTGCGGTCCATTGCCGTCACGTTGATGATGGTGTGATTCGTAAGATTGGCGTTCGGGATCATGATGGTACGGTTGTCGATGCTGTTGATTGTCGTGTAATACATCTCAATCTTTTTGACCGTTCCCTCCTGGCCTTCGCCCGGGAAGATAATGTAGTCACCGACCTTAAATGGCTTCAGCAGCAGAATCATCACCCCGCCTGCAAAGTTCGAGAGGCCGCCCTGCAATGCCAGGGATACGGCAACGCCGGCGGAGGCGATGGCTGCTGCGATCGACGCTTCGGATACGATGCCGAGCTGAACGATAATGGTCAGCACCAGCAGCGTGTTCAGACTGTATTTCACCATGGAAGCGGTGAAACTGACCACCGCCTCCTCCGTGTGAAAACGCCGCATGTTTTTCCGGATCAGATCGCAGAGCCACAGGATCAGTTTGCGTGCAACCAGAAACAGAATTACTGCAAACACGATCTTCAGCACCAGATCGGCAGCCGAAGAGGCCTTGTCGATCCAGTATTCATAGACGCGTTCCGCCGCTGTCAGATTCACCATGTGTTATCTCTCCTCTGTCTCGAATTTTCTCTGCAGCTCCTCGCCGAGTTCACTCATGCCTGTGCTTTTTTTCGTTTTTGTCTCTGGTTTTGCCTCTAATTTTGCTTCCGACTTGGTTTCCGGCTTTGTTTTCGGCTTTGTAGCCGGCTTCTTTTCCGGATCGGCGGCTGCGCGGTATTTTTCCACGGCTTTTGCTGCCTCTGCCGCTGCGGATTTTCCGGCTTTCACCAGCTTGTCCACCGTCTGCTCTACCGTTTTCACCGGTTTGCTGTCGATCGCCTGCTTTACGGCTTTCTCCACCTTCTCTGTCGCAGTCGTAGTTCCCTGCTTTTTCTCTGCGGTTTTCACCGTTTTTTCCGATACCTTTTTCTCTGCTTTTTGGGCAGTCTTTGTTGTTTTCTTTGCTTTTACTGCTTTTACTGCTTCTTCCGTTTTTCCAGCCGGTTTTCCCTTCTTTCCGGTTTTCTTCTCTGCTGCCGCTTTCGCTGCAGTTTTTGCCTTTGCGCTCTTATTGCTTGCAGCGCCCGTCTCCGGCTTCGTATAAGAAAATACCTGAACAGAAAGCGGTGCGAGTTTTACGGTAATCGAGTTTTTCCGCTCATCGCACTCTGTTTTTTTCGACATTTTCACGCGTGGATTTCCGACGCCTGTTCCGCCATAGCTTTCCGCATCGCTGTTGAACATCTCTTTGTACTTTCCTGGATACGGCACACCAATGCGGAAATCATCGTACTCGACATTCGAGAAGTTGCATACGACAAGCAGCGTATCTTCTTTCTTCCTTGTTCTGCGAAGGAAGATCAGAAGATTCTTTTCCCACTCCATGCCATTGATCCACTCAAAGCCCTCCGGCTTTTCGTCAAGCTGATACAATGCCGGATTTGCTTTGTAGAATGCATGAAGTGCCGCCATATAGTTTTTTAGCTGCAGATGTTCCTTGTCCTCAAGAAGCTCCCAGGACAGGGACTGTTTCTCATTCCACTCTTTTTCCTGTCCGAATTCCTGTCCCATAAACAGAAGCTTCTTGCCCGGGTGTCCCGTCATAAAGCCGTAGGCCGCCCGAAGGTTGGCAAACTTGGCCTCGAAGGTCTCTCCCGGCATCTTGTTGACCATGGATCCCTTGCCGTGAACCACCTCGTCGTGGGAGAACACTAGAATAAAGTCCTCGCTGTAGGCGTAAATCATGCTGAACGTCAGCTCGCCGTAGTGGTGGCAGCGGAAGTAGGGATCGCACTTCATATATCCCAGGAAGTCGTTCATCCAGCCCATGTTCCACTTATAATCAAAGCCCAGGCCGTCCTCCTTTACGTTTCCCGTCACCTTGGGCCAGGCTGTGGACTCCTCGGCAATCAGGACCGCGCCGTCCTTTCTGCCCTTAAATACGGAATTCAGGTGCTTTAAGAACTCCACCGCCTCCAGGTTTTCGTGGCCGCCGTACATATTGGCAACCCACTCCCCCGGATTCTTGCCGTAATCCAGGTACAGCATGGAGGCCACCGCGTCGAAGCGGATGCCGTCGGCGTGGTACTTGTCCGCCCAGAACATGGCGTTGGCAATCAGGAAATTCGATACCTGGGGCCGTCCGTAATTGTAGATCAGTGTTCCCCAGTGCGGGTGGGCTCCCTGTCTCGGATCCTTGTGCTCGTAGACGCAGGTTCCGTCAAACTGGGCCATGCCCCAGGAATCCCTCGGGAAATGAGCCGGAACCCAGTCTAAAATCACGCCGATGCCCTGGCTGTGCATGTAATCCATAAAATACATGAAATCATCCGGCGTGCCGTAGCGGCTGGTAGGCGCATAGTAGCCCGTCACCTGGTAGCCCCAGGAAGCGTCTAACGGGTGCTCCATCACCGGCAGCAGCTCTATGTGAGTGTAACCCATCTCCTTCACATAGGCGGCCAGCTCAGGAGCCAGCTCCCTGTAATTGTAAAACTCAGAGCCCGGAACCGCCTCCCCGGCCTCGTCCAGGGAAAATTCCTTCCGCTTCCAGGATCCTAAATGCACCTCGTAGATCGACATGGGCCTTTTCTTGCTGTCTGAGACCGCCCGCTCCTTCATCCATTTCGCGTCCGTCCACTCATAGCCATTCAGATCCCATACAATCGAAGCCGTATTCGGCCGAAGCTCCGCATAATTGGCATACGGATCTGCCTTTAACGCCGGATCTCCGTTTCTGAACTTGATTTCATATTTATAAACCGCCCCCTTGGAAAGCCCTGGGATAAACAGCTCGAATACGCCGGAATCTCCCAGCCTACCTCATCTGGTGGCGGCGTCCGTCCCAGAAATTAAAATCGCCTACCACGCTGACACGCATGGCGCACGGCGCCCACACGGCAAAGTATACGCCGTCCACGCCCTTAATGGTCATGGGATGGGCTCCCATCTTACTGTAGACGA
>ENA-OQCZ01000403-OQCZ01000403.1-human-gut-metagenome-genome-assembly--contig:-NODE-403-length-11636-cov-2.421409_pt1 | contig 11636 bp, 14 predicted proteins | sample MGYA00242505_ERZ504594 | MGnify/ENA primary metagenome ERZ504594 (study PRJEB26092, sample SAMD00036329) | human gut metagenome | host: Homo sapiens | study: EMG produced TPA metagenomics assembly of... | reverse complement strand
GATTTCGTCCGGAGTCAGGGTTACCCCTTTGATTTCATTCGGGATATAGACATGCTCCTGTCGGACGGCTACCAGTTCGTTGGTATTCTTGTCGATGGAAATCAGACACGGCTCAGTTGTGTTGCCACGCAGGTTAAGGTCAGCCACGCGTCCCATGTTCCCGCTTTCACGCGAGTTCTTCTTGTCCTCTTCCGTGAAGATATGTCCGAAATAAGGACGGTCCAGTTCAGGTTCCTTTCTGATACCGTGGATGCCCAGCATGACCTGTCCGCCGTTGGATATGAATGAAAGGCGTGCGTCCAGCTTGGCGGTCAATACTCCCGGAATATTGAGTGTCAGCGGCATGGTCTTGCTGGTCTTGTATCCTTTCAGCATACTGTCAAGCTGTCCGGACTGTTCCAGCATTTCCTTGGAAACGCCGAACTTGCCCAGTTCTTCCCAGTTGATCATGTTCTCGTTGTAGCGGTACGTGGGTGTCTGCTGGCGTTGCGGTTCCTGCTGTTCGCGCCCCTGTGCGGCAGCTTCCACCTGTGATACCTGTTCAGGTTGTGCCTGCGTTGTCTGTTCCTGCTTCTTTGCCATTGTTGTTTCCTCCTCTTTGTTTGATTGTTTTTCTGATTGTTTATTTTCGGTACGATTTCATAGCGTTTCAGAAACTCCTTGTTTTTTGAGATTTTATTAAAAAATACATCAGGAGAAAAAGGGCTGGAGGTTCGCCTGCCTCAGGGCAGCGGAGGGATATTTTCTTTGGAATGCTCAGAGCCGGAACTGGCGGTTCTGGTAAGCCGGTACGGGAGAGATGGTATTCGGGTACGTTTGGAGGGGGTTCTGGAACAGGATGGTGAACAGGAAACCCCTCAGGCAGTGCAGGCAGTTTTTGGAGGAAGCCGTCATTTATATCTTGCAGCCGGAAAGCGTCTGTATTGCTGCGGTGAAGCATTTTCACGTTCGGCAGCGATTTTCCTGGAACAGATCCGCACAGACAGAGAAAACCAGATCCTGATAGCAGATAAGGATATTCCTCTTTTTCAGCAGCGAGTATTAAAACGGATCCAAGGATACAGCCGGATCCGTCTGGAGGAAGTGGAATTAGACCAGTATGAGCCGGAACCGTTAAAGGCAGAGTTTTACTTTGAAGCAGGAGAAGATGGAACGCTCTATATGGAGCCATATCTGTCTTATGGAGAATACAGGTTTCATCCCATAGAAGATGAAGCGCTTCCCAGAACGGTCTGTCGGGATGTACCGGGGGAATTTAAGATCAGCCAGGTCATTGGAACGTATTTTAAATGCAAAAGCAGCACAGACGGACGTTTGGTGATCCGCAAGGATGAGGATGCCCTGTATCGTCTGCTGGGTACCGGGATGGATGAATTTAAGGCTCTGGGAGAGGTTTATCTGGCAGAAAATATGAAAAACTGGAGAGTGATCCGAACACCAGGGATAAAAGCAGAGGTACGTCTGGCAGCCGGGTGGCTGGAGCTTACGGTGGATCCGGAAGAGTTTTCTGTGAAGGAACTGACAAAAATCCTGGAGGCCTACAGCCAGAAAAAGAAGTATTACCGTTTAAAACAGGACAGTTTTTAGAGCTGGGAGAAGGGGGCATCTATACAGTGATGCGCCTGGCAAAGGAACTTGGCATAACGAAAAAAGAACTGGAAGCAGGACAGATCCGGCTCCCGTCCTATCGGGACTTTGTATGTGGATCATCTTTTAAAAGAGGGGTCAGGAGTGGCGCTTTACAGAGACCGGTTGTTTAAGGCTGTGATCCGGGGGATCCGTTCTGTAGAAGACAGCTCAGATCCGCTCCCTGAGGCTTTGGAAGGTGTGCTGAGAGAATACCAGAAAACAGGATATCGCTGGATGAAAACTCTGGATCAGTACGGGTTTGGCGGGATTTTAGCGGATGATATGGGGCTTGGAAAAACGCTTCAGACCATTGCTCTTTTGGAGGATGCCTACAGCCGGGGGGAGACGCTTCCCAGCCTTATTGTCTGTCCGGCTTCTCTGGTATATAATTGGGAATGTGAGATCAGGAGGTTTGCTCCGAAACGGCGCGTCTGGTCTTTGGCCGGCTCCAGTACGGCCAGAGGGGAACTGCTGCAGTCTGTAAGGGAAAATCCTTCGTTCTGCCAGATCCTGATCACATCCTACGATCTTTTAAAACGGGATATTTCTCTTTATCAGGACATCCGTTTCCGATTTCAGATTATTGACGAGGCCCAGTATATTAAAAATGCAGCCACACAGAGCGCTCGTGCGGTAAAGGCAGTCAGCGCACAGTCACGGTTTGCGCTTACGGGGACGCCGGTGGAAAACAGGCTGGGAGAGCTGTGGAGCATTTTTGATTACCTGATGCCAGGCTTTTTATTTGGTCCGTCGGTTTTTCATAAAGAGTATGAGGTGGCGGTTTTAAGAGATCAGGATCAGGAGGCGCTTTTGAAGCTGAAGCGGCTGATTGGTCCCTTTGTGCTGCGCCGTGTGAAAAAGGATGTATTAAAAGAGCTTCCTGATAAGATCGAGCAGGTGGTATATTCCCATCTGGAGGGAGAGCAGAGGATGCTTTATGTGGCTAAAGCCCTGGAACTGAAACGTACATTTTCTCAGGATATGCCGGGAAATGGGGCAAAGCTTCAGATCCTTTCCGGTCTTATGCGCCTGCGGCAGATCTGCTGCGATCCCGGATTGTGCCTGGAGGGATGGAGATCCGGTTCGGCTAAGCTGGAAACCTGTATGGATCTGATCCGGCGGGGAACAGAGGGAGAACATAAAAATCCTTCTTTTTTCTCAGTTTACCTCTATGCTGGAGCGGATCAGCCGCCGGCTGGAAAAAGAAGGGATTGAGAGTATCTGTTTAACAGGAGCCGTGCCGAAGGAAGAGCGATTAAAGCTGGTGGAGCGGTTTTCAAAGGAGAATGTTCCTGTTTTTCTCATCAGCCTCAAGGCAGGAGGAACGGGGTTAAACCTTACAGCAGCGGATATTGTGATCCATTATGATCCCTGGTGGAATGTGGCCGCCCAGAACCAGGCCACAGACAGGGCTCACCGCATTGGCCAGGAAAAACAGGTCACAGTTTACCGTCTGATTACCAAAGATACCATTGAGGAAAATATTTTAAACCTTCAGGAGGCAAAGAGAGCGCTGGCAGATCAGATTGTCACAGGGGAAGGGATTTCCCTGTCTGATCTTACCGCAAAAGAGCTTTTGGACTGTATCGGAGAGATATCAGAAGATTCTGTTTAAGAAGAAAATAAAAAATCAAGCAGGAGGATATAGAATATGAAAGTATTGATGTTAAACGGAAGCCCGCACAAAGAGGGATGCACATGGAGAGCGCTGTGTGAGATTGCAAAGGAACTGGAAAAGGAAGGAATTGAGTCTGAAATTCTTCACATTGGCGGACAGCAGGTATGGGGCTGCATGGGCTGCGGAGCCTGCGGCACACTGGGAAAATGTGTCCATGATGAGGATCTGGTAAATACGGCAGTCGCTAAGATGAAGGAATGCGACGGTCTGATCGTTGGCTCTCCGGTTCATTATGCATCTGCCAGCGGAGCCATAACCTCCTTTTTAGACCGTTTCTTCTACTGCGGCGGAAGCGCTGCAGCTCATAAGCCGGGAGCGGCCATCGCCTCCGCCAGAAGAGCAGGAACCACAGCAACTCTGGACCAGTTAAATAAATATTTTACCTTTAATCAGATGCCGGTGGTTTCATCCCAGTATTGGAACATGGTCCATGGAAGAAGTGCAGAGGAAACCGTTCAGGACGAGGAAGGGATGCAGATCATGCGTACCCTTGGCCGGAATATGGCCTGGCTTTTAAAGTGCATTGAGGCCGGAAGAAAGGCTGGAATTACGGTTCCTGAGGCGGAACCGGAGAAAAAGCGCACCAGCTTTATCCGTTAAATATCTGAGACGAAAGATGTCACAGCCGTAGATTGGAATGCAGCAGAGCGAAATAGTTCTGCTGCATTTTTTGGATTAAAGTGAACAAATTAGAAAACAATGCTTAATTGATAAAAAATAAACAAAATAATTAAAAATTTAACGATTGGTTTACATATTGTATACACGCTTTATTTATGCTATACTGATAAGGCTGTGAAAGATCTATAAAAAATGTGAAAGATTCACAAAAAAAGAGAAAATGTACAAGAAAGAAGGGAAAAATCTATGGGTCTGGCGACTTTTAAAGGCGGTATCCATCCGTATGAAGGAAAAGAACTGTCTGAAAGCAAACCGATTCAGGTCCTGCTTCCAAAGGGCGAACTGGTTTATCCTATGTCTCAGCACATAGGTGCTCCTGCAAAACCGCTGGTTGCAAAAGGCGACCGGGTTTTGGCGGGGCAGAAGATCGGAGAGGCAGGCGGATTTATTTCTGCAAATGTAATCTGCTCCGTGTCCGGTACAGTAAAGGCTATCGAGCCGAGACGGACGGCCAACGGCGCTATGGTTCCGTCTGTGATCGTTGAAAATGACGGAGCCTATGAGACGGTAGAGGGGCTGGGAGAGGACAGAAATCCGGGGGCACTGTCAAAAGAAGAGATCCGTTCCATTGTCAAGGAAGCAGGCATCGTGGGACTGGGCGGCGCAGGCTTCCCGACTCATGTAAAGCTTACCCCAAAGGACGAGAACGCCATTGATTACGTTATTGTAAACGGAGCGGAGTGCGAGCCTTATCTGACCAGCGACTACCGTCTGATGGTAGAGGAGCCGGAGAAGTTAGTAGGAGGCTTAAAGGTCATCCTTCAGCTCTTTGACAATGCCAAAGGCGTGATCGCGGTGGAGAACAATAAGCCGGAGGCCATTAAAAAGCTGGAAGAGCTTGTAAAGGATGAGCCAAGGATTACCGTATGTCCTCTGCTTACCAAGTATCCTCAGGGCGTGAGCGTTCCATTATCTATGCAGTAACGGAAGAAAGGTAAATTCCTCTATGCTTCCTGCCGATGCAGGCTGCATTGTAGATAATGTAGATACAGTTATTTCTATTTATATGGCGGTATGCAAGAGCACGCCTCTGATGCGCAAGATCATCACCATTACCGGCGATGCGGTCAATACGCCCTGCAACTTCAATGTAAAGCTGGGAACCAATTATCAGGAGCTCATCGAGGCTGCAGGCGGCTTTAAGGAGGAGCCGGAGAAGATTATTTCCGGAGGTCCCATGATGGGACAGGCACTCTTTACCGTGGATATCCCTGTAAGCAAAACTTCCTCTGCGCTGACCTGTTTTACAAAGGATCAGGTATCTGCTCTGGAGCCTACGGCCTGCATCCGCTGCGGCCGCTGCGTAAGCGTATGTCCAAGCCGCATTGTTCCTGTGATGATGATGCAGGCAGCTTTGAGAAATGACTGTGAGCGTTTTGAGAAGGTCAACGGCATGGAGTGTATGGAGTGCGGAAGCTGCACCTATATCTGTCCGGCCAGACGTCCTCTGACTCAGGCCTTTAAGGAAATGAGAAAGACCGTTGCGGCAAACCGCAGGAAGAAAGGGTAGGAGGGTACAAAAGTCATGAATAAATTATTAAATGTATCTTCATCTCCTCATGTGAGATGCAGCGTGGATACACAGAGCCTGATGCTGGACGTGGCCATCGCCATGCTTCCCGCGGCAGCCTTTGGCGTATACAACTTTGGCTTTCATGCGCTGTTTGTGATACTGGCAACTGTAGCTGCCTGTATTGCAAGCGAATATGTATATGAGAAGCTGATGCACCGTCCCATTACCATTATGGACGGCAGCGCCCTGGTAACGGGTATGATCCTGGCGCTGAATATGCCTCCGGAGATTCCGGTTTGGATTCCTGTGATCGGCGGTATTTTTGCGATCGTCGTAGTAAAGCAGCTGTACGGCGGCCTGGGACAGAACTTCATGAACCCGGCTCTGGCAGCAAGATGCTTTCTCCTGATCTCCTTTGCGGGCCATATGAATAATTTCTCATCCGCAAAGCTGGGCTTTGACAGCGTCTCAGGAGCCACTCCTTTAGCCTCCATGCGGGCAGGGGGAAGCGTGGATCTGGCCGCTATGGTTGTAGGACGGATTCCCGGAACCATCGGTGAGGTTTCTGTGATCGCACTTTTGATCGGCGGCATCTACCTGATCGTAAAGAAAGTCATCAGCTGGAAGATTCCTGTGACATACATAGCTACCCTGGCTGTATTTGTATTTATCTTCGGCGGCTTTGACGCCAATTATGTGCTTGCCCAGGTATGCGGCGGCGGTCTGATCTTCGGAGCGTTCTTTATGGCGACCGATTATGTTACCAGCCCCATTACACCTATGGGACAGATCGTATTCGGAATCATGCTGGGACTTTTAACCGGTATCTTCCGTCTGTGGGGCGCTTCTCCTGAGGGCGTTTCCTACGCTATCATCCTGTGCAACCTTTTCGTGCCCATGATCGAGCGCGTGACCCTTCCAAAAGCATTCGGAAAGGAGGCTAAAAAGGCATGAAAGGAATTATGAAAGACGCATTTCTTCTCTTTGTCATCACACTGGTAGCAGGCGCCTGTCTGGGTGCAGTCCACGAGGTGACCTTAGAGCCTATCGCAAAGGCCCAGCTGGCAGCCAATACAGCTACCTACAAGGAGGTATTTCCTGAGGCGGCTTCCTTTGAACAGACCGATGAGTTAAAGGCAGCAGTAGAGGCCGGAGCAGCCCAGATTGCAGAGCAGGGCTTTGGAAACGTATCCATTGACGCAGCCCAGGAGGCTCTGGCTGAGGACGGAACTCTGCTTGGCTACCTGATTACCGCAAGCTCCAATGACGGTTACAATGGCCTGGTGCAGATCTCGGCAGGCATTACTGCGGAGGGAACGCTGACAGGTATCGGCTTTTTGAGCATCAGCGAGACTCCTGGTCTTGGCATGAAGGCTTCAGAGCCGGAGTTTAAGGGCCAGTTTACAGGAAAGGCAGCCCAGACTCTGGAGGTAACAAAACAGCGCCTTCGGCTGACAACCAGATTCAGGCCATCAGCGGACGCAACTTATACATCCAATGCAGTAACCGGAGCGGCAAATGCGGCCATCTATTTTGTAGAAAACTGCATCGGAGAGTAGGAGGCGTAAGAGATGAATAAATATACGGAACGAATTTATAACGGCGTCATGGAAGGAAAACCCCATCTTAATCCAGATGCTGGGCCTTTGTCCTACGTTAGCAGTAACCACCTCCGCTACCAACGGTGCGGGTATGGGACTTTCCACCACGGCGGTTCTGGTTGCGGCAAATATTGTGATCTCCGCCCTGAGAAATATTATTCCCGCCCGTGTGCGGCTTCCAGGCGAGATCGTAGTGGTAGCTTCTCTGGTTACCATTGTAGATATGCTGATGGAAGGCTTTACCCCTTCCCTTTACAGTGCTCTGGGAATCTATATTCCCCTGATTGTTGTAAACTGTATCATCCTGGGCCGTGCAGAGGCCTTTGCAATGAAGAACAAGCCCCTCATTTCTGCCTTTGACGGTCTTGGAATGGGTCTTGGCTTTACCATCGCGCTGATCCTTATCGGCGGAGCAAGAGAGCTTTTAGGGGCCGGAACGGTTTTCGGCATCCAGGTAATGCCTGCTTCCTATGAGCCTGCTGCTATCTTTATCCTGGCTCCCGGCGCCTTCTTTGTTCTGGCCTGTCTGACAGCACTTCAGAATAAGTTAAAGCTGCCATGTGCTACCAACGGCTCTGTAAAGGATAAGAAGAAACGCAAGGGCTGCAGCGGCGACTGCGCTTCCTGCAAAGAGAAGACGGAAGAATAGGAGGAAAGAGTAGATGAAAGAATTACTTGTAATTGCCGTCAGCTCCGCGTTCGTCAGCAACGTGGTGTTAAGCCAGTTCCTTGGCATCTGTTCCTTCGTCGGTGTTTCCAAGAAGGTAGAGACAGCAGCCGGTATGGGAGGTGCGGTTATCTTCGTTATCACCATCGCATCCATTGCTGCCAGCCTGCTGTATAAGCTGATCCTGCAGCCTCTGGGCCTTGATTACTTAAAAACCATTGTGTTTATTCTGGTAATCGCAGCCCTGGTGCAGATCGTGGAAATGTTCTTAAAGAAATGCATGGTATCCCTGTATAACGCTCTGGGTGTGTTCCTGCCTCTGATTACCACAAACTGCGCCGTACTGGGCGTGGCTTTAACCAATGTGCAGAATGACTACACCATCATTGAGAGTGTGGTAAATGGTGTTGCAACCGCATTTGGATATACCGTAGCCATCGTGCTGTTAGCCGGTATCCGTGAGCGTATTGAGGGAAATGATATCCCATACAACTTCCAGGGATCTCCCATTGTCCTTGTAACAGCAGGACTGATGGCTATCGCATTTTTCGGATTTTCCGGACTGCTGTAGAAGGAGGAGACGAAGATGAATATTATGGCAATTGTTATGGCTGCCGCTGTCATTGCGGTGGTAGGTATTGTAGTTGGTATCGGCCTGGGCCTCTTTGGCGAGAAGTTCAAGGTGAAGTGATGAAAAGAGCTGGCGATCCGGGAGGAGCTTCCAGGCAACAACTGCGGCGGCTGCGGCTTCGCAGGCTGTGATGCTCTGGCAAAGGCCATTGCCAAACGGTCAGGCTCCCGCAAATGCCTGTCCCGTAGGCGGCGCTCCCGTAGGAGAGAAGATCGCTTCCATCCTGGGTGTAGACGCAAGGGGCTGCAGATAAGAAGGTAGCCTTTGTACGCTGCAAGGGAACCTGCGATAAGGCAAAAAACCCTGTACACCTATACAGGAATCGAGGACTGCGCCAAAGCCACCGTTGTTCCCGGAGGCAGCCCCAAGGCCTGCAGCTACGGCTGTATGGGATTTGGCTCCTGTGTAAAGGCCTGTCAGTTTGATGCCATCCACGTGATTGACGGCGTGGCAGTGGTTGACAAGGAAAAATGTGTGGCCTGCGGCAAATGTGTGGCTGCCTGTCCAAAGGGACTGATCCAGCTTGTGCCTTACAGCGCAAAGCATCTGGTACAGTGCAGCAGCCACGACAAGGGCAAGGATGTAAAGGCAGCCTGCCAGGCTGGCTGTATCGGCTGTACCCTGTGCACCAGACAGTGCGAGTCAGATGCGATCCATATGGACAACAATCTGGCTGTGATTGACTATGACAAGTGTACTAATTGCGGCAAATGTGCAGAAAAGTGTCCTGCTAAGGTGATTCTGGAGCAGGAGTAAAAATTACGGATGTATTGAGAAACGTATAGGCAGAAGGCCGGGCGAGAGCTCCGTCTTTTGTTATAGGGAAAAGAAGGAGTTATTATGATTAAAATTGCATTTTTTGATATAGACGGAACACTGCTCCGGTTCAGGCACAATGATCTGTCAGAACCGGTAAGATCCGCGTTAAAACAGTTACAGAAGCAGGGGATTCTTTTATGTATGGCAACGGGAAGAAGCTACCCATTTATACCGCGCTTTGAAGGAATTGAATTTGATGTTATTCTGTCATTTAACGGCTCTTATGTCAGAAATCGGGAGGAAGTGATCCGCAAAGAGCCTCTTACAAGAGAGGATGTAAACTGTATTATAGGCAATCTAAATAAGAAGAAACGGGCAATTGCAATCAGTAATGAAGCTGTGGTGGTCACAAATGGAACCGATCCGGATCTGGAACAGTACTTTGCATTCGGAAATGAAGAAATGATAATTTCCGAAAAATTCAATGACATTTCCAGGGAAGACATTTATCAGATTATGTGCAGCTGCACAAAGGATGAATACGAGGAAATTCTTGAAGGAACCAAACGTGCACAGATCACTTCCTGGTGGGACAGGGCGGCGGATATTATTCCGTCAAACAGCGGAAAGGGAATTGCCGTAATGGATGTATTGGATTACTATGGGATTTCAAGGGAGAAATCCATAGCGTTCGGAGACGGGAAGAATGACATCGAGATGCTGAGGGCAGTGGGGATTGGTGTAGCGATGGGAAATTCCTGTACAGAGGTAAAGGACAGCGCAGATGTAAAGCTGCCTGTCGGTTGAGGAGGACGGAATTACCATTACTTTTTAGAGCGAAATATGATTGAGGCAATTTAAAAATAAGTAAACCAGCGGGATATCGATAGAGACGTCCTGCTGGTTTACTTTTTAGGAAATGGCTTTGTCATAGAGATTCCGGTATACGCTGCAGGATTCATAGAGCGTATCGTGGGTCCCCTCTCCGCAGACAGTGCCCCGGTCCAGAACGATAATATGTCCGGCTGTCCGGGCCAGATTCATATCATGGGTGACGATGACACAAGTCACTGGGGATCCCGGACCAGCGCCCTTGCAAGAGCCAGTCTTTGCCGTTCTCCGGCGGAGAACCGAAAAGCAAATCGGCCAGTTACAAGGGATACCAGAATCAGCCACGGCACAACCACACCAATGCAGCTGGAAATGCCGTAGCTGATCCCGGAGGTATCCTGTGTGATGTGGCTGATCAGGGAGGAGGGCCTGCAGGCCTGGTACACGGACATGGGAAAGTACAAAAAATGATTCCACAGGGTTTTTCGGAGAACCTGATCGGTGTGAAAGCCGATCCATGAGCCAAAGAGGGTGGAAAGAAAACTGAGCAGCATGGAAAAGAGCGTAATCCCGGCATAATCTGCAATCAGTCCTTTGTCAAAGATTTCCCCCTGCATAATGGCGCCGGTTATCTGGGGGAGGCGGACGGTAAGCATGGAAATCACAAGTCCGAATAGAACGTCTGCCAGATACCAGATCCACGGAATACCGGAAACAGACAGAAGATGAAAAAATGGCCTCCAGGCCTGCAGTTTCTTTTGTATCATCATAAACTCCTTTCTGGAACCGGTGTGTTAAAGGATCGGCTGTTTAACAGAATGATTTCATCAGCGTCCTTTACAGCGGACGTTCTGTGGGCGATGACGAATGTGGTCCGTCCTTTTCTGAGACGGGCAAGGGCCTGTTCCACCCTGTATTCTGATTCCGGATCAAGGTTCGCAGTTACCTCATCCAAAAGAAGGATTTTGGGGTTTTGGAGAAACAGCCGCGCAAGAGAGATACGCTGGCGCTGCCCTCCGGAGAGCCCGCTACCGCCTTCTCCGATCCGGGTCATAAGGCCGTGGGGCATGGCACGTATAAAATCACTGCACTGGGAATCCTCTATGGCCTGTAAAAGCTCTTGTTCAGTTACAGGCCGGTGAATCTCATAAAGGATATTTTCGCGGATCGTTCCGGAAAAAAGATAGGGGCTCTGGGGCCCGTAGCCGATCATACGCCGCCACTGTACCAGAGGGAGTTTAAAAATATCTGTCTTACCCATGCGGATACTTCCCTGATCCGGAGAATAGAAGCGTTCCAAAAGCTGAAAAACAGTAGTTTTACCGGCCCCGCTTGGACCGACGAGGGCCGTTGTTTTTCCCCCTCCGGGGCTGTAAAGGTAAGATTTTTCAGTACAGGCTGATTTTCGTAGGAAAAGGATACATTTTCAAACAGGATATCTCCTTTCATCCCGTCTGAACCGGTGCAGGGATCATCAGGTTCCGTCTGTTCTGCCATAAGCTCTGTGATCCGGCGGACTGCTCCCTGACTGGATTTAACGGTTCCCCAGATGCTCATGATTCTGGAAAATGAGTTTAAAAGGTTCTGGGAGTAGAGATAAAATGCAACCCAGATATCAAGGGTGATTTCATTATGGGAGATCATCC
>ENA-OQCZ01000402-OQCZ01000402.1-human-gut-metagenome-genome-assembly--contig:-NODE-402-length-11654-cov-2.261473_pt1 | contig 11654 bp, 9 predicted proteins | sample MGYA00242505_ERZ504594 | MGnify/ENA primary metagenome ERZ504594 (study PRJEB26092, sample SAMD00036329) | human gut metagenome | host: Homo sapiens | study: EMG produced TPA metagenomics assembly of... | reverse complement strand
CTGACGCTGATATGTGTGCTGTCACTTGTCCTAGGACTTGTGGAATCGGCGAGAACGGCGGGAGCGAGACTGTATCTTCGGATGGCATCGGATTCGGCGGTGTCATCGGTGATGAGTTACTATAACCGAAATTTATGGGATCGCTATCAGCTCCTATTTCTGGAATATGAATCGGAGGCGGCGATCAAGGAGACCTTCGGCCGCTATCTCGATTTCTATCTGGAACAGGCAAATATGTATCCGGCAAGACGGAAAAACGTAACACTCTCCGGAATGTCCCGTATGGTGGATGAGAATGGGAGATGGCTTGAGGAGGAGATCGCTGCCTATATGAAGTACCGTCTCCCGGAGCTTGCAGTGTCCGGAAGCGGGGTTTTGAAGGAAGCGGAGCAGGTAAAGAAAGCGGGAGACTTCCATACTCTGTATGATTCCTGCTGCGGATCCGGGCGTTCGGTGCGCAGGCTGGAAAAGGCGGGGCAGGCGGTTGAAAAGTCACTGAAGACGATAGAAGAAACTCGGGAAAAGCTTTGCGATGCGGCAGATGATGAGAGAGCGGCTGCATTTAAGAGGCATGCGGCTGTTTTAAAGCGGGAACTAAAAGGATTTCCGGGTCTGGTGAAACAGTTTCAGAAGGAACTGGAGCGCCTGGAAACAGAGAACAAAAAAATGGATTCCGGACAGCTGGAAGACGAGACAGCGTCCGGGACATTGGGACAGGAAATATCAACATGTAATGAGGTGGTCAAAAGCGCAAAGGAGCGGCTTGAGGGATATCGGCAGAATGAAACGCAAACCGAGCGGAATCTGGAGCTTCTGGAGGAGGCATGCGGGCTTCTCGATATGGAATCGGATGCGGAGGATGAAGAGGAGGAAGAAACAGAATGGGAGCAGATCAGTCAGTGCGTGGAGGAGATGGAGAACTTGGAGTCAGTGGCTTCTGGGCCGAAGGATAAGAAGAAAGCGGCTGCATTGGACCGCCTGGAGGAGCTTTTTGACAAAGAACTGCTGGATATTCTTCTTCCTGCCGGAACGGCGATCTCGCAGAACGCTGTTTCCTTAAAAGGAATTCCGTCCGCGTCGAAATATCAGAATGATACGGAAAGCTCAGATACAGAGGGAACCGGGCTTTTAGAGGCGGCATCGAGACAGATGGCTGTAAATGCATATGTTCCGCTGTATTTCTCTTCATTCTTAAAAGAAAATGAATCAGAACCATCGGCATTGCGATATGAGATGGAATATCTTCTTGCAGGGAAAAAAATCGGACCGGGAAAACTTAAAGGATGCTGTGAACCAGGTACTTACACTCAGAGGAGCAATGAACTTACTGTTTTTGCTGAATTCTCCGGATAAAAAGGCGGAGGCGGATGCCCTGGCGGCAGCAGTGGCGGTGGGAATCGTACCAGCGCAGATGGCGTTGTCTTTTTTTGATCCTGACGCTGTGGGCATTCGGGGAGGCAGTGCTGGATGTAAAAATTGCTGTTGGCGGGCGGAAAGATACCGTTCTGGAAGACAGAAGGAACCTGGAAGACCTGTCTTTCCGGGCTGTTGGATCAGTCGTTTTTGAAGGAGACAGGGGAATGCTCCGGGGATGGAAGAACATATACGGAGTATTTAAGCTGCTTGATCTTTCTCATGGATCGGAAAACAAGAAATTTCCGGATGATGGATCTGATCCAGTGGAATATCCGGACGAAACAGGCGGATTTCTCAGTGGCGAACTGCGCATACCAGATTGAGATCGAGGCGGAGGTTTTGCAGAAGCATATGTTTTTTCAGAAAGAGGAATATAAGGGAACTGTGTATGTGGCGGGATCGTATTAATGCTGTGGAAACAGCCCCCATCATCTGACTGTAAGAAAACATAATCTGGAAGACAAAAATCCCATCGGCGCAGCCGATCTGGAATAGATTCCTGATTGTAACTATGAAGGTACTGAGTAGTTACATTTAATTTAGATAAAGGAGGTGTATGGCTGTGCTCTTCTTTGCCAGTTTTGATGAAATGAATAAGCAATGCCATTCTTATAGGAAAAATATGTCTCTCCAAGTACATGATCCCCTGCTGGCAAGGAGAGCGCATCCATGCACCTCCTCACTCCCGGCCTCCATGACAGTGGAAGCTGCGCTTGTCCTTCCACTCGCCCTGTTTTTCTTTCTGGCACTTCTCCAACCAGTTATCTGGCTTGACAGGCAGAGAAAGGTTCAGACTGCCATGGAGCGGATTGGCGAGGAGATCAGTCAATATGGGATTTTGGCGGAGTCGATGGAAACCGGAGACAGTGAGTTGCCGGCATTCTGTACGGACGCTGCGGCAGCTCTTTGGATCCGGGGAAAAGTCGGGCAGTACGCGGATCATGTGACGGTGAAAAAGGCAGATGTATACGGAGAGAACGGTGAGATCGAGTTTGCGGCGGAGTATCAGGAGGAGATTCCATTTTTTGAGACAGTTCTGGGAAAACAGACGGAGACTGTGGCTGTGAAACGGAGGTCCTGGATCGGAATTCCCGGGAAATTAAAGGGAGACGCAGGGAACTTGGAAGGCCAGATCAATGTCTTAAGGGAGCAGATCCATGCCGAGGAGTTGAACGCGGAACACATTAAAAACAGGACTGCTGCCATCGACGAGGAATTATCCGCGAAAAATAAAGAGCAGGAAGCTCTCAAAGAGGAGCGGGAGGCTCTCGGAAATAAGATCCAGGAAGTCCTGGAACATCTCTCCGATGCGGAAGGTGCCTTAAAGATTTCCAGCACCCACGCCGACAGCCTTGAACAGTCCATCGAGCATTTAAAGGGTGCGCTGATCGCGGCCTTGAATGAAAAATCAGAGTTATCCGTAAAGAAACAGCGCTATGATACGATGCTGGAGCAGGTACAGGTCCGCAGATCCGAAGTCGCCCAAAAGCTCTTAAAGGTCAAGAGCGACGAGGAAAACTGGAATAACCAGATTGCGGAGCAGAACGAGCGCCTGACAGCCATCGACGCCGAGATTGAAAAACTTCTTTCCCAGGCAGAATCCCTGGAAGAGGAAGCAAAGGCGGCAAACGAAGAGATCCGCCGCTTAAACAGAAACCTAAGCCACACGGAACAGGATTACCACACGGCTCACACAAAGCTGGAATCCTTAAGGAACCTGGCGGAGCGCTATGACGGCTACGGAAACAGCATCAAGCGTGTCATGGAGGTCCGTGACCGGGTAAAAGGCATCCACGGCGTTGTGGCGGACCTCATTGATGTTCCGAAGGAATATGAGATCGCCATCGAGACTGCTCTCGGCGGATCGATCCAGAACATCGTCACGGACTCTGAACAGACCGCGAAGGTACTGATCGAACACCTGAAAAAGAACCGGTTCGGACGTGCCACATTTCTTCCATTATCCGCAATCTCGGCGGGAAATGGATTTAATACACCGGGTGCCCTAAAAGAACCTGGTGCCATCGGAATCGCCGCGGATCTCGTCCATGTGCGGCCGGAATACCAGACCCTGGCGAGATACCTTCTCGGCCGCGTCCTCGTGGTGGATCACATTGACAACGCTATCGCCATTGCGAGAAAATACCGCCACTCCATCCGTATCGTAACGCCGGAAGGAGATCTCTTAAATCCAGGCGGATCCATGAGCGGCGGTGCCTTTAAAAACTCCAGCAACCTTCTCGGAAGGAAGAGGGAGATGGAGGAATTAGAAGAAGCCTGTAAGAAAGCCCTGACCACCGTCGATAAGATCCAGGCGGAGACCATATTCCAGGAAGGGATCTTCCAGGAAAAGAGCGGCGAACTGGAAAATGTAAAGAGTGACCTTCAGAAGAAATATCTGGAAGAAAATACGGCAAAGATCGCGTTGAAGCAGCTGGAGGGAAAGAAAGAGGAACTCTACGAGTCCTCCGCGGATATGAACCTGGAGAACCGTCAGCTGGAAGAGCAGATCCACGAGCTGCGGGACAGTCTCGCTGCCATCGCAGGAGAGATGAAGCGTCTGGAACAGGAAAATACCGACCGGAATGAAAAGATCGAATCGGATTCCGCAGCTTTAGAGCAGGCGAAGGCGGACCGGGATAACGCATCCGCGGCGCTCTCCGAAGTCCAGTTGGAAGCCGCGAACTTAAAACAGCAGGATTCCTTCCTCGACCAGAATATCCATCGTCTCGAAGAGGAGAAGAACCGTCTTCTCACTGAAAAAATGTCCCTGCGGGACGGACACACGGACAGTAAAAACGAGGTGGAGAAGCGCCTCGCACAGATTGAAGAATTAAAGCAGAAGATTGAGAATGCCGGAAAAGACGCGGAAACCTACTACCAGGAGATGACTGCCGCTCAGGATGAAAAAGCGGCAAAGAATGAAGCCCAGAAGGGATTCTTTGAGAAGCGGGAAGCGCTCTCCGCGAGGATCTCTGACCTGGACAAAGAGCTTCTCCGCCTCCAGAACCAGAGTGATAAGCTCGCGGAACGCCAGGATGCGCAGGTGGACTATATGTGGAATGAATATGGCCTGACCTATTCGACAGCTGAGCTTTTGCGGGATGAGACTTTAAATAATGCGGCGGATATGAAACGCCAGATCGCCGAGCGGAAAAACGCGATCCGCGGTCTTGGAAATGTCAACGTCAATGCCATCGAGGATTACAAGGAGATCTCAGAGCGGTACGAGTTCATGAAGACCCAGCACGATGACCTTATTACGGCACAGGATGCCCTCTATAAGATCATCGAGGAGCTGGATATCGGGATGCGGAAGCAGTTCACAGAGAAATTCGCCATGATCCGGGCAGAGTTTGACAAGGTATTCCGGGAACTCTTCGGAGGCGGACACGGAAGTCTGGAGCTCATCGAGGATGAAGATATCCTGGAGTCAGGAATCCAGATCATTTCCCAGCCGCCGGGAAAGAAGCTCCAGAACATGATGCAGATGTCCGGCGGAGACACCCATCCATTTCGACCTGCTCATGGACATTTTCCAGCGCAACGGCTACAACCTCGAGTTGCTGCCGTCGGTTGACCACGGGGCGGTGGATGCGGGCCTCAAGTACGTGAACAACGACATCTGCTATCCGTCGGTGCTGGTCACCGGTCAGATCATGGAGGCCGTCATGTCCGGCCGCTACGATACCGACAAGCTGGCGGTCATCATCACGCAGACAGGCGGCGGCTGCCGCGCCACGAACTATATCTCGCTTATCCGCAAGGCGCTGGCCTCGGTGGGGCTGCCGCATATTCCTGTGATCGCGCTGTCGTTCAAGGACCTGGGCGAGAGCAACCCCGGCTTCAAGGTGACGCCGGCCATGCTGCTGCAGGCCGCATACGCCATCTTCTACGGCGACCTGCTGATGATGGCGCTGTACCGCACGCGTCCGTACGAGGTCGAGGAAGGCAGCGCGAACCGCCTGTTCGACCACTGGATGACGACGTGCAAGGCGCAGCTGCGCAGTGGCTTGAAGCGCGGCGAGTTCAAGAAGACGGTGCGCCGCATCGTAGAAGACTTCGATACGCTGCCGCTGGCCGGCGAGGGGTTGAAGCCGCGTGTGGGTGTGGTGGGCGAGATCCTGGTGAAGTTCCATCCCACCGCGAACAACCAGATCGTCGACGTCATCGAACGTGAGGGCTGCGAGGCCGTGGTGCCGGGCTTGGCCGAGTTCTTCCTGTTCGGCATCGCCGGCGGCATCTTCCAGAAGGATCCGCTCGGTCGTTCGGCGAAGGGCGCGCTGGGCTCCCGCATCGGGCTGTGGGCCCATCGCGAAGATGCGCGCGCCCGTCACGAAGGCGCTGCAGGACTCCAGCCGCTTCGAGCCGCCGGCCGACATCTACGAGCTGGCCGAGTACGCGAGCGAGATCCTGTCCTTGTGCAACTCGATGGGCGAGGGCTGGCTGCTGACCGCCGAGATGGTGGAGCTCATTAAAACCGGTGCGCCGAACGTGGTATGCACGCAGCCCTTCGCGTGCCTGCCGAACCATGTGGTGGGTAAGGCGGTCATCAAAGAGCTGCGTCGCCGCTACCCGGAAAGCAACATCGTGGCGGTGGACTACGACCCCGGCGCGTCCGAGGTGAACCAGCTCAACCGCATCAAGCTGATGATCAGCGTGGCGAAGGCGAACCTTGCCGACAAGGAGGCCGAGGCGAAGAAGGCGCGCGACCGGTTCGTGGGCGCCGGCCGCCCCAGGCCGTCCAAGAAGAAGCCGGCGCGCTGGAAATCGAGACGGAGCGGGCATAGCGAACGACGAGCGAGTTGACGCGGGGCGGGCCGGAGCGGCTCGCCCCGTTGCTTTCGGAAGGAGGTTGGGCGATGGACGACGATGCCCGGTTCATGGCGAGGACGCCCGCGGGAGAGCCGTACGAGCTTTGCAATTTGTACGCGGCTTATGCGGAAGGCGAGGGAGGCAGTCCGAAACCCCAGATGGTGCGGAAGATGCGCGGGTGGGGGTTCAGCTGGCTCGCGCTGTTGCCGACACCTCTGTACCTGCTGTACCGCAAGCAGTACCTCGCGGCTGGCTGCTGGATCGCCGTGAGCTTCGGCGCCGATTTCCTGTCGAAGTCCCTTTCGACGGTGGTGGGGATGCTCTTCTTCCTGGCGAGCCTCGTGTTCGGCATGGCGTTCTACTCGCTGTACCGCGTCAGCGCCGAGCGCGCGATGGACCGCGCGTTCGAACAGGGCGCGACGAACGTGCGGGAGGTGCTCGCCTACGTGCGGCGTTGCGGCGGCACCAGCTTCGCGGCCGTGGGCGTAGGTTTCGCAGTGGTGTTCGCGCTCGCCGTGGTGGAGGTGCTGGCCGGCATCTAAGCGCGCGGCGTGCGCGCCGGCCGCTGAGGCGGGTCGGGGCCGCCACCCTGCATAGCGCACAAATGTTTCACGTGAAACACTCTGCAGGAAAATCTTCGCGTTGCTGCAAATCGCGGCAGCGTGTCGCCTCGAGGAGGGGTACACTCTTCTCTGGGATAGCATGTTCGAGCACGATAGGCGGTGATTGCGATGAACGTGAACGCGAAGACGGCGCATGGGGCTCTTCTCGCGAGCGCACTCGTATTATGCGGGGCGTCGGGGATACTGCTCGGTTCGTGCTCGACCGGCCAGCCTTCCGCGCAGGAGTCAGCGAACCAGTCGGCGTACGAGACGGCTGCGTCGGCTGAAGGAAACGTTCTATCCCGTGCGGCTTCCGTGCCAGAGCCGGCTTCGGCTGCGGTCGATGCTGCTGGATCCGTGCGCATCGGCAAGGACCAGGTGACGGTGCTCGTGCTCAACGGCTGCGGCGTCGAGGGCGCAGCTGCCGAGGTGGCCGAGAAGGTGCGCGGCGCGGGGTTCGAGAACGTGACGGTGGACAACGCGACCTACTTCAACGCTGCGTTGACGCGCGTGTCGTACTACCACAAGGAAAACAGCGCGGAAGCGGAGGAGCTGGCCGAGCTGTTGAAGGTGGTCGGGCCGGGGAGCGTGTACTGCTACGACAGCGATCAGTCGGGAGGATGGAGCGAGGATTACGACATCCTTGTTTTGGTGGGCGATCCTTCGGTTGGCGGCTTCGCGCCGCAGGGTGCGCAAGTATGACCGTTCCGTAAAATGTTATCAACAAAGTATCATTTGGCGGTATCATAGGTACGATCACAGACGAAGAACAACCCCTCGTTGAAAGAAGGACCCATGGCTTCCAGCATCTATGACTTTACCGTAAAGGATCAGCAGGGCAACGACGTGTCGCTCGCCGACTACCGGGGTCGCGTGCTGCTGGTGGTGAACACCGCCACTGAGTGCGGCTTCACGCCCACGTACGCCCAGCTCCAGGAGCTGTACACCGCGTTGCATGAGCGAGGCCTGGACATCCTCGACTTCCCGTGCGACCAGTTCGGCCACCAGGCGCCCGGCACGAACGAGGAGATCGCGCAGTTCTGCACGTCGCGGTTCGGCGTGACGTTCCCGCAATTCGCGAAAATCGAGGTCAACGGCGAGGGAGCCGACCCGCTGTTCACCTACCTGCAGCAGCAGAAGGGCTTCGAGGGCTTCGACGACGGCCACGAGTTGACGCCCATTCTGGAAGACCTGCTGTCGAAGGACGACCCCGACTACGCCGGCAAGCCGGACATCAAGTGGAACTTCACGAAGTTCCTCGTCGACCGCGAGGGCAACGTCGTGCGCCGTTTCGAGCCCACCGCGTCCATCCCCGATGTCGTGGCGCCCGCCGTGGAGGAGCTGCTGTAGCCTTTTCGGATCGCACCTATCTCGCGCAAGCGCATGAAGCGCGAACCCGCGAACCTGGCCGCCGCATCCATAGTGATGCGGCGTTTTTTGTGCGCGTCCGAGTGTTTCACGTGAAGCATTTGTACGGATTTGCCACTGGGAGAGCATCGGCCGAGATGCTCGCCTAAGGGTTGTTCTGGGTTCGCGCCCAGCGGAGGTCTTCTTGCATCGCGAATCGGGACGCGTTGCCCCTCCGTGCGGCCAGTCGCCCTCGAAATGGCACAAAGGCATCGAATTCGGAAGAAATCGCGAGCCTCGGACGAGCTCGATGCATGGTGCCGGAAGCGAGCCATCCTGTGACCTGGTGTTATGCGAGGAGGAGGATTCCCGGTGCTCTTGCGCACTGGATGGAGACTTCCGAATTCGATGCTTTTTCGCCATCAAGTGCGCCGTCGGCCGCACGGGATACTTCGTGCACGGCCAGGGCGTGCAGTGGGAGGACTATGCCCACGTGCTGCCCGATCTCGCGCAGCGCTACCACGTGTTCGCCGTCGACTGCTTCGGTCACGGCGAATCGAGCCACGATCCGGCGCTTTACTCATGCGAGGCCATCGGGCGGGCGCTCAAGTCCTTCGCTGCGCAAAAGATCGGCGCGTGCTATCTCGTGTCGGGCCATTCGTCGGGCGGCATCATCGCCGCGTGGCTGGCCGCCAACGACGCCGAGCGGGTATCGGCATGCGTGCTGGAGGATCCGCCCTTCTTCCGCGTCACGCCGGTCGAGATGCAGCAGGAACCGGGCTGCTTCTCATGGAAAGACGGCTTCGTGGTGACGCACGCGTTCCTCCGGCAGGGCGACGTTGCCGACCCAACCGTGTACTACGCGCAGCACAGCTACCTGTTCAGCCTGTTCGGAGAGCTGCGGCCTAAAATCGCGGAGTGGACGGCGCAGGAGCGATCAGCGAACCCCGACGCGCACCTCACGCTGGCCTGGGTGCCGCACGACTGGGTGCGCGGCCTGTACTTCTACGACGACTTCGACGTGCGGTTCAGCGAGACGTTCTACGACGGCACGTGGTTCGACGGCATCGACCAGGCCGACCTTCTGCGCTGCATAACCTGTCCTGCCGTGTACCTGAAAGCGAAGACGAACTACGGCGAGGATGGTACATTGCTCGCCGCCAACTCCGACGAGGACGCCGCACGCGTGCAGCAGCTCGTGGCTGTCTGCGAAACCGTCGTCGTCGAATCGGGCCACGACATCCAACTACGAGCGTCCGAAAACGTTCGCCGCCGTCGATCAGATGGCCGTCGAAGTACTCGTGCCCCTCGTGCAGCGCCGCCTCGTACAGCTCGCGAGCCTGTGCGATGTCGTCGGTGACCAGACCGTCGATGCCGTAGTCGATGAGGCGCGACATGTTGGCGGGGTCGTTGACGGTCCAAGCGTATATGATCTTCCCCGCCCCTTGCACTTCGTCGACGAGTTCCTGGGTGACGAAGAAGTCGTCGACGCTGAAATAATCGACATGCTCGATGCTCGAGATGGAGCCGTAAGCCAACGTCATGTCGTACATGGTGGGCATGGAGGGGTCGATCTCCTTCACCTTCGCGAGCGACTCGTAGGAGATGCTCGCGACGGCCACCTGGTCTCTCATATCGTAGGCGTTGATGAGGTCGACCGTCTTTCGCTCGAGGTCGACGCCGTGGCCGTCCGGCTTCACCTCGATATTCAACTTGATCTTGCCTTTGCACAACGCAAGCGCCTCTTCCAGCGTGCATATCCGCTGGTCTGCGAATGCGGGATCGAACCAGCTGCCGTTGTCGAGGTCTTTGATCTCGTCGTACGTGACCTGCCAGAACTCTTTATCCAGACCCGTCGTGCGCTTGAGGTTGGCATCGTGCATCACCACGAGCACGCCGTCGGCCGTCTGCTGCACGTCAAGCTCCACCCAATCCGCGCCTTGGTCGATAGCGTTCTGGAATGCAGCCAAGGTGTTCTCGGGAGCCTCGCGCGCGCCGCCCCGATGCGCGGTGATCGCGAAATCCGGCGCGGGCTCTCGCTGGCTTTCGGATTCGAATACCCCGTGCAAAGGGTCGTAGGACAGCAACGAAACGAGTCCGAGCATGGCGAGAAAGGAGCCGACCGCTGCGCGCGCGAGCCTCGTCCTGCACGTACGCGAGGGCTCGTCGATGCGGTAAGGGATGTCGATGCCCCGCTCCTGCGAGAATTCGTAGAACGTGGCGCTGAGGGCGGCATAGCTCAGCGGCGCGAACACGCAGTCGACCACGATAGTGAACGCGAACATCACGAGCGTGAGCGCGAAGGAGACTCCGAACGGCAGGCCGCCTTCTAGGATGGCGGCCAAGATGAGGACGCCGACGACTATGGCCGCGACCGCTCCCGACGCGAACACGGCGAACAAGGCCAGCAGACGGCGCGCCAGCCGCCAGGCGTTGCCGCGCAGCAGGCTCCTGCTCGAGATGCGTGCCTGCATCCAGGATTCGTCGCACAGCGTGAAGAAGTGAATGCCGAACGCCAGAAAAAACGCATGCAGGTACAGTGCGGCCATCACGATGACGAACACCGCGGTCAGCGCGCCGTTTTCCCAGATGAAGTCCATAATGAACTCGGGAAGCCGCACGCCGGTGAGCGCCGAGGAAGTGACGGTCAGGTTCGTGAGCGGAACCAGCAGCAGCACGAACAGCGCAAGAAGCCAGTTCGATGGGCGTGCGATGCGCCGGGCGGAAGAGAATGCGAGCCGGCTCGTTTCGAACACTCCGATGCGCCGACCCGTCTTTCCCGCCTGCATGACAACGACGAGGGCGCACATCTCGAAAAGGGCTCCGAGGGCTAGCACAAGCGCGGCCACGAGCAAAAACACCCACGCCAGCGGATTCGCGAATAGAGTCGTCATGTTCGTGTCGGCCAAGTAGGCAAGTCCGGCCGCTTCCATCGCGAGATCCACCATGCCGAAACATGCCGGTACGAACAGGATGGCGAACAAGAATCGGAAACCGAATTCGAACAGGATAGCGGTTCGCGCATTGGCGGCGAACAGCCTCCATGTGCTGCGTGCGAACTCCATGGCATGCGTCCTTTCGTCGGATGCGGTGGCTGGTTGTTCGAGCCATTCTACCTGATGCGCTGGTTGGGAGCTCGCGCATTGCGGCGTTAATCGAGGGCGAGCAGCGCTTTCGCTACGGCGTCGATATCCAGCAGGGGAAGCGTTCCCGACGGGAAGCTCGGACGGCGCTCGATGGCCAAGAGGGCATGTTCGGTTTCGTCGAGGTCGACGACGTAGGGCGTGCCGTAGAACTGCAGCCCCAACAGGCATCCTTCCCCTTCGACGAGCACGACGTGCCCCGGTCCAGTGTCGGGGGCTCTCGTGTCGACGATGGGAGCCAGCTCGTTGCCGCGGAACAGCACGCCGCAGAACTGCTCGGGCAAGAGGGCAAGGGGCTGCACGCGGCTGGCGGCGACCACTTCGACGATGG
>ENA-OQCZ01000401-OQCZ01000401.1-human-gut-metagenome-genome-assembly--contig:-NODE-401-length-11694-cov-2.992133_pt1 | contig 11694 bp, 12 predicted proteins | sample MGYA00242505_ERZ504594 | MGnify/ENA primary metagenome ERZ504594 (study PRJEB26092, sample SAMD00036329) | human gut metagenome | host: Homo sapiens | study: EMG produced TPA metagenomics assembly of... | reverse complement strand
CCGCTGTTGCAAGGCACTCGAACGTGCCGAGGCGGCCACGCACGGATCTCCATCGTCATCGGTTTCGTCATCATCACCGCGTTGCACATCGTGGTGGGCGAGCTCATCCCGAAGTCGCTTGGCCATCTTCTCCGACCGAGCGCTACGCCCTGTTCACGGCCACGCCGCTCGTGTGGTTCTACCGCATCACGTACCCGTCATGTGGTTGTTCAACAGCATTACGAACGGCGTCATGAAGATGCTGGGCCACGACGTGGCCAACGAACACGAGGTGTACACCGACGAGGAGATCAAGCTGCTCATCGACGAGAGCACCGAAAGCGGACTCATCGACCCCGAGCAGAACGAATACGTGGACAACATCTTCGACCTGGGCGACAAAGACGCCGAGGCCATCATGACGCCGCGCACCGATGTGGTGTGCATCGACCTCGACGATCCGCTGGAGGAGAGCCTCCAGACCGTGTTGCAGTACAAGTACACGCGCTACCCGGTGTGCCGCGGCAGCAAGGACCGCATCGTCGGCTTCGTGCACGTGAAGGACCTCTACACGATGCCCAAGGACGCGACAGTCGACGACCTGCGCGTGCGCATGATCCAGGCCGTGCCCGAGGGCGTGCCCATCGCGAAGTTGTTGCAAACGCTGCAGGAGAAGCGCACGAAAATCGCCGTGGTCATCGACGAGCACGGCGGCACGGCCGGCATCGTTACGATGAGCGACATCATGGAGCAGATCGTCGGCCGCATCGATGACGAGTACGCGCATGGCGGCTCGGACGAGATCGTGCAGTTGGACGATGGCAGCTACCTCATCGACGGCTCGCTTCCCATCGACGAGGTGGGCGAGCTCATTGGTTTCGAGCCCCTCGAGTCCGAGGAATGCGAGACGGCGGGCGGTCTGCTGCTCACTGTGTTCGACCGTATCCCCGACGAGGGCGATTCCGTGACCATCGAGGACGGCGACGACAGGGCCACGTTCACCGTGGTCGATATGGACCGCCACCGCATCGACAAGATTCGGGTGGTGCTCGAGCACGCTCCGGAAAGCGACGAAAGCTAAACGACTTCAGGCCCCGTCAGCAATGGCGGGGCTTCTTGTTGCGTGCGCTATCCCACCTTCACGCCGGCGAAACGCTCGGCGTTGTGCCACAGCATGTTCTCCAGCTCGTCCTCCGAGAAGCCGGCGGTGACGAACTGGTCGTATTCCGCCGCAGGGCTCCACATGGGGTAGTCCGAGCCGAACATGATGCGGTCGGTGCCCCACATGCGCGCCAGCTCCACCGTGCGGCGCTGCCCCAGGAAGAACTGGGAGCTCGACGCGTCCACGAACAGGTTGTCCGGCGTTATGCAGGATGTCGTAGCCCACTTCATAGCGCGACCAGCAACCGAAGTGCGCCGCGTCCACCACGAGGTCGGGGAACGTTTTCAGCACGTTCATCAGGCGGCGCGGATGCGAGTAGTCGTAACGGTAGTCGCCCGTGTGGATGACGATGGGCAGGCGCCCCTCTATCATCTCGTACACGTTCATGAGTCGCGGGTCGTCCATGTTCACGTGCTGCGTGTCGGGATGCAGTTTCATGCCCTTGAGGCCCAGGCCGATGGCGCGTTCGATTTCCTTCTCAGGCTCGGGATAGTCCTGGTGCATGGCCATGAACCCGATGAACTCGGGGTGCTGTCGGCACTGCTCGGCGATGAAGTTGTTGATGGATTCCACGCTGCCCGGCGTCGTGGCCACCGAATGCACGATGAAGTGCGTGATGGGCGCATGCTGCTGCGCGGACAGCAGGTGCTCCACCGTGCCTTCGCCGAACATGTCGATGAGGTAGAAGTCGCCCACGGCGTCGACCGCTCGCGAGGCGATCTTGTCGGGATATATGTGAGCATGGGCATCGATCACTGCCATGGAGGCGCTCCTTCGCGTCGTGCTGTTTCGGCGGCGCGGTGCGAAACGGCTTCGAGTTGAACGCTCGGCCAGCATCGCGCAGCTCCTGATTGTAGAGCATCGGCGTTCGCGGCGCATTAGGCAGAAGCATGTTTCTGGGTGCCGCTTTCGAGGCTTCGGTGCTGAGCCTTCCGATTGGCAAGAGGTTCGAAGCCCTTCAAAAAAGCGCTGCTTTCCATTCGTCACGAGGAAAAAGCTTGTTATGACTAGCACTCGAAGCAAAAGAGTGCTAACTTTTTCGACAGTGATTTTTATGAGCTTCCGCATGCTCGGGTCAGTGTTTTTTCAGCCGAGCGGCAGAGGCGCCTATCGTGCGCGCGGTGATGGCGAAGCGCCGCACACCGATGAGAAGGGAACCAGACTATGTCCAAAGACATTGCGTTCGACAACGAAACCCGTACGAAGATGGCTGCCGGCGTCAACAAGCTGGCCGATGCCGTGAGGGTGACGATCGGCCCGAAGGGGCGCTACGTCGCCATGCAGAAGGAGCACGAGAAGCCCAACGTTTCCAACGACGGCGCCACGGTGGCCGCCAATGTCGATCTTGAAGATCCCATCGAGAACATGGGCATGAAGATCGTGCGCGAGGCCGCCATCGCCGCGAACAACGACGCGGGCGACGGCACCACGACGGCGACCATCCTTTCCGACGCTATCGTGAGCGAGGGAGTACGCTGCGTCATCTCCGGTTCCGATCCGCTGGCGCTGCGCCGCGGCATCCAGCGCGCTGCCGACGTGGTGGCCGACGAGGTTCTCAAGAACGCCGTCGAGGTTACCACGCGTGAGCAGATCGCCGAGATCGCGACGGTTTCCGCAGGCGACCGCCAGATCGGCGAGAAGATCGCGGAGGCTATGGATGCCATCGGCCGTGACGGCGTCATCTCGGTCGAGAAGTCTCAGAACTTCGGCATCGAGGTGAAAATCCTTAAGGGCATGATGTTCGACAACGGTTTCATCTCCCCGTACATGGCCGACGACCCGGCGCGCCTGGAAGGCGAGCTCACCGAGCCCTACATCCTGTTGACCGACCAGCGTCTGGGCGACAACTTCGCAGACATCGTGCCCGTGCTGGAAGAGGTCATGCAGTCCGGTCATCCGTTGCTGATCGCCGCTGAAGACGTGCGCGGCGAGGCGCTGAACACGTTGCTGATGAACCGCCGTCGCGGCACGCTGACCAGCGTTGCGGTGAAGGCGCCGGCTCTGGGCGATCGACGCAAGGCCGAGCTCGAGGATCTGGCCATCCTCACCGGCGGCGAAGTTATCACGCCTGATCGCGGCCTGACGCTGGCCGATGCGCGCAAGAGCATGCTCGGCCGCGCCGCCAGCGTGCAGATCACCAAGGACCGTACCACCATCTTGGGCGGCAAGGGCAAGCCCGAGGCTATCGAGCAGCGTTGCGATCAGCTGCGCGCGCAGATCGAAACGGAGAAGATCGACTACGACCGCGACGTTCTGCGCGAGCGTCTGGCCAAGCTGTCCAGCGGCATCGCGGTCATGGAAGTGGGCGCCGCCACGGAGTCCGAGATGAACGAGATCCGCAGCCGTATCCAGGACGCTTTGCTGGCTACCCGCTCGGCCGCAGAGCAGGGCCTGGTGGCCGGTGGCGGCGTGGCGCTGCTGCAGGCCGCGTCCGCGCTGGACGGCCTCGTATGCGAGAACGCCGAGGAGCAGCTGGGTATCGACATTCTGCGCAAGGCGCTGGAGGTGCCGCTGCGCGCTCTGGCGGAGAATGCGGGCTATCGCGGCGACGTGGCCGTTGAGAAGGTCAAGGAGCTGCCGCTGGGCCAGGGTCTGGATTGTATGACTGGCGAGTACGGCGACATGATCGGCCGTGGCATCGCCGACCCGGCGAAGGTTACGGTCACGGCGCTTCAGGCCGCCGCTTCTGTGGCGTCGCTGATTCTGATCACGAACGCCTCCGTCAGCGAGATGGTGCCCGAGGAAGACTAACGTCCTCGTCGAAACCCGGTTCTGCCATGCGGGCCCGCGCAATCGCGCGGGCCCGCTGTCGTCCGACATGGAGTGCGCTCGTTTCCGTTTAACCGGTATGCCGCGCCGGTTATAAGAGCTTGTCCTTGAGAAGCTCCAGCATCTCGGCGATTTCAGAAACGGGTTCGGGGTTTTCGCTGCTCAGCCAGCTACAGAGGACGGCGAAGGTGCCCTGAAAGATGAACTCGCGCGTATACTGCGTCTGCGATTTCGTGCAGCTGCTGGCGATGGCGAGGTTTTTGAAGAGCCCGTTGATGCCCGGCAGGGAGAAGAGGTGCGTTGCGAATTCGTGGCTCGGGATGGCCCGCACGAGCGTGCAGAAGGTCGTGCGCTGCTCGTAGAGGTTGGCGAGCACAGACGCTACGGCGCCTTCTTGTTCGGGGATGAGTGCAAGGCTTTCGTCGAGCTGCGCAAGAAAATCGCTCTCGATCTCGTTGAGCAGGTCGGTTTGGCTTCCGTAGTACTTGTAAAAAGTAGTGCGGTTTATCTGGGCGGTCTCGCATATCTCGAGTACTGAAATCTTGTTCAAGGGCTTCTTCTGGAGCAGGTGCACGAGTGCGTTTTTCAACAGCGTCTTGCTCAGGCGTATCCTCTGGTTCTCCATCAAGCGCTCCCTCGACAAAAATGCTTCAAATGTTCATTTCAAATCAAATACTGCATAGTGCGTTGAGCATGCGACATTTGTCTATCAACAGACTGTTGACTACAAACCGTTGTGTTTACTATTGTACAAACCATAGCGAGATGTCAATACGCCAAAACTCAGTTCTCAGCAGTTGAAGGAGGCGGTTCGCATGAAGTTCTGGCAGAGGTATTGGTACTACATCGGAGGGGTCGCTTTCGTTATCCTCGCGTTCGCTATGGGGCTTTGGGGCAGCGCCGCCCTTGACTACGTGCAGGTTTTGCTCATCTTCAGCTGGATGGGCATGCTGGTGCATCAGTTCGAAGAGTATGCCTGGCCGGGCGGTTTTCCGCTCATCTCGAACATGATCGTCTTCAACGAGATCGAGCGTCCGGATCGCTATATCTTGAACCAGCGCCAGTGCTTCGTCAGCAACGTCGTCCTGTGCTATCTATGCTATATCGTTCCGATCTTCTTCCCGCAGCTCATTTGGCTTGCCGCGGCTCAGATATTCCAGGGTCTCTGGCAGATTCCGGCGCATGGCATCGTGCTCAACATGCGCTTGAAGTCCGTCTACAATCCTGGTCTTTTCGCGGCCGTGTTCCTGCAGCTGCCCGTCGCTATCGTGTTCATATGGTGCGTGCTGACGTTCATGCCGGAAGCCGCTAATCAGCTTTGGTGGGGCATCCCCGGTTCGCTCGTGCTGCTGGGCATCTCGTTCGGCTTGCCGATCCTCTTCATGCATGACCGCGATTCTAAGGATCCGTTCGAAGAGCGAGAGCTTTGGGGTTACAAGCGCGAGTACGTTGCGAAGGTTTGGGAAGAGCGCAAGGCTGCCGCAGCGGCAGATCCCGGCAGCGTTCCGAAGGGTCTCTTCGGCAAAGCGAAGAAAGCGAAGTAGGAAAGCGAGTAGACAAAAGGCAAGCAATTTCGTTAAGAAACTGGACAAATGGTGCGATAGCCAGTGGATCGTCTTCCTGTGCGTCACGGCGACGGTGGTGGCGGTGCTTGCCGCCGTCTTCTGGGATGTCATGCCTCTGGGCAGCAAAGCGGGCGTTTTCGTAGCTTTCATCATGGCCTTCCACGTGCTCGAGGAGTGGAAGTTCCCCGGCGGTCTTCATTGGTTTTACAACACGAGCGTGTTTCGTCCGAAAGACGAGAGCCTCTACGATCCGACGCGTTATCCCATGAGCCGGCTCACGGATATGGTTACCAACGTGGGGCTGCAGTGGATCCCGCTCATTTACGCAGCGCTCTGCTTCTTCGTACCTCTGTCGAACGCGGTTTGCGCTGTGCGTCATCCTGCTGTGCGTCATGGAGCTGTTCGCCCATACGGCGGGCGGCGTCGCCACCTACCTCTGGTATCGTGACAAGGGCAAGAAGACCATCTACCATACGGGGCTCGCCACGTCGCTCATGATGTTCTTGCCGGCCGCAGCGTACCTGATCGCGCATATCGCAGGCGTCACGGCAACCGATTGGCTGTGGTGTCTGGTGTTGTTCGCTGTCATGTGCTGCGTGTGCGTGCCGCTTACGGAGACGCCTCTCAAGAAGTGGGTTCGCAAGCAGGAGCCGGGCATGTTCGCGTTCGAAGATGCCAAGTACTACATGCGTTACGGCGGCTATTGCAAGGAGGATGTCGAGCAGTCCGAGGCTCGCGTTGATTAAGAGGACGCCGAGTATGGGGTGCGATAGGGCGTGGCTTGTATTCATGTACGCTGCGAGGCTCGCCGCGCCGTCAAGGGTCAGGAGTTCGCTTTCGATCGAGTTAAAAACGTGTAGACCTTGTGAATCACTGAGAAATGATTTGCGTTCGTTAAGGCAGACGGGTAATATTCTTTCTTGCCGCTTTTCCTGTTTGAAGGCACTTCGGGCAGGAGAGGTAGGCGCAACATAACGATGCGGGGTGGAGCAGTCTGGTAGCTCGCCGGGCTCATAACCCGGAGGTCGTAGGTTCAAATCCTGCCCCCGCGACCATTGAACTTAACAGGTCGGAAGCTAAGCTTCCGACCTTTTCATTTTCAGGGACAAGTAACCCATGGGGGCCAATTTGGGATCAGGTATCCCAACCTTCGCAATGGGGGTAAAGCTCCAAGCAAGCATGCGGTTACTTCTTACAATTCGTCGATAAGCTCGCTCAGCTTAATCCCAAGACCATCGGCTATTTTGCAGAGGTTTTCAAAACCGATATTGCATTGACCGCTTTCAACATCGCTGAGATAAGCTTGTCCGAGGCCGACCATCAGGGCAAAGCGCCGCTGAGAAAGCCCTTGAGCTTCACGAGCTTGTCGTATTCTTTTGCCGAGTTCTATCTTACGCTCATTAATAATATCCATGATGAGGTAAGGCTATGTGGTACTATTGGAGTATTGATATTGAATTCAATATCAATAGAGTATCGGCATTCATCGCGAAATGGGGTTCGAGGTGAAGAAGAACGTCTTCATGGGCGTTGCCGTTTTCGCTTTAGCCCTTCTGACAATCGGCGCGGAGGCGGCCTACGCGCAGGGGTTTCGATTTTGGCTCAGGAAGAAATTTCCGTTCGGAGGAGGAAACGTGGATGAGCAGATGGGGATCGATCCGAAGTTCGACGACACCCGAGCAAAGACGAACAGCCTTATCCTCAAGATTTATAGCCAGCCGATAGACAACCTTCTCCTCGCGTGCTGCGATGACCTGAGGAAAATCATCCCGTTCGATCATTCCTTCACGAGTTTCAACGATGAGAGAGATTTGGTCGGAAGCACATTCAACTACCTGAGCAACGACACGGATGAGGAGCTGTTGTCGCTCTACGCGAACCGCTACTGCAAAATCGATTATCTTTCCTGGTTCTACAACCAGCGGCAGCCTGCAACGCTTCGCGCCACAGACTTGGTGTACCCCGAAGTTATCGAACGCTCCCGAATCCATGCAGAGTGGGAAAGCCGGATGGGAATCTTCTACACGGCAATCGCCTGCATCGCCGCCAACGACATTATCTACGGCACCATATCGCTCATGCGCTCGAAGGAGCGAGGCGATTTCACCGATAAAGAGGTACGCGCGCTCGACGAGATCAACCAGCATTTGTGCAACCGGTTCGCGCTGACGTACCCCCACGGGATTAGCCGCTCCATGGTGGACGCCAGCATCGACCCGATCGCATCTGCCTTTTCCTTCACGCATCGAGAGTGGGAAATTGTATGTCTTCTGATACGAGGGTTCTCGCGGGCGAGCATCGCGGACGAGCTCTGCATCAGCGGAAACACCCTCAAGCACCACATGGCCAACATCTACCGAAAGATGGACGTCTCCAACGCGCAGCAGTTCTTTGCCACGCTGGGCCAAGTCGGCGTGACTTTGCGCAGCCCCGGAAGTCCCTCGGCGTAGGTTGCCGCCGGTTCATACGGCAGCAAAAAGCGGATGCCAACAACACGTGTTGGCATCCGCTACATATCTAAGGCGTTGTGCATATCAGTTCATATCGCTTGCCTCGTCGATGTTCTTGTCCTTTTTCTTGGGGTCGGGAAAGCCGCCGACGCCTTTATTCACCAGCAACAGCTTTCCCAACACATAGTACGCCACGAAGGTGAAGACGCATACGGCGATGGTGGCAGTACAGTATTGGAAGAGCGGATGCGGTACGCACATGAAGGGGTCGAATATCTGCAGATACAGAACGATCGACGCAATGAAAACTCCGATCGCAACCCAGTTGAAGCCGCCCCAGAAGTAATACTTGGAACCAGGGGCGTTGTTGTACGCGTCGCGGATCGATATATGCTTCTTCCTGAAGATGTAGTAGTCGACCAGCTGCATAATCGAGATGGGTGCACACGTCATGCTGGAAATGCCCAAAATGATGTAGAAGTTCGCGTACAGGTCTTCAGCCCAAATCATGCCGATGAAGGCAATGATAATGATGAGTCCCGTCACTTTGCCCCAGGAGAGTTTCAGGAAGCTCTTCACCTGTTTCAAGCCGATACCCAGGTTGTAGAGCATGACGGAGCATGCAGTGATATCGGCGCTTATCACCAACAGCAACGCAATCGTGCCGAGCGCCAGGCCGCCCATAGGAATCATCCATGCGGTTGGGTCGGTGGCTCCGATGAGCAACGCCGCAGCAACGCCCATGACGGTGCCCAAGGTTGCTGCGAAAACGAGCCCGATAATGTTAGGCCAAAACGCTGCCCTAGTGGTCTTGCACAGCTTGGCCAGGCCGCCCATGTTGGGCCACCACGAGAATCCAGCGCCGAGGCTCAGCTCAAACGCGATGAGGAAATTGAGCCACTCGTTATCGAACGGCGCGAGGGGCTGGGCGGTCAAGACGGTGTCCCAACCGTAGTTCGCGCTGATCACCACCGCAAGAAACAGCAGAATGATAATGAAAATGGGAGCCACGATGGTGTTCATCTTCTTCAAGAGCACCGGGCCCTTCCAGGCAACCATCCAGCAGACTGCGCCAGCCACCATCGATAGGAGAACCACCGGCAATCCCGTGCCGATGTCTATCCCGCTGAATCCCAATACGATGTTCGCCACCGCCTTGGCGACCATCATGCATAAGATGATCAACCACGCGATAACGAAGACGGACATCAGCACCAGGAACACCTTTGTGCCCCTGCCGCCGAGCACGCCTCGGACCGAGGTGAAGGCGTCCACGCCGTATTTCGAAGAGATCACCTGCGTTGCCAGAGACATGAGCAGCACCGCCACGATGTTGCCCGCAATGGAGGCAACGAGTGCCGTTTGCACCCCACATACGTGGCAAGTGTGCCGCCCGTGATGAAGCACCACGCTGCACAGGCAAAGCCGGTGATGACGACCGTTTGATCTTTGAAACCGTAAATGCGCTCGCTCTTGAGAACGGGCATCGACTCGCTTTGAGCCTCGTTATTGACATCTGTTCCAGCCATACTGCACCTCCTTACTACCCCTTAAAAATATATGACTGCGTACCAGAGCACTGGCAACACCCCGAGCACAACGAACATTGCACCGATAAGCACGTTATCGGTCTTGTTCAGCGCCGCAACAAGCGTTCCTTCGCGTTCCGCTTGCTCTATTTTTGCGACGCGTTCGAACAGCTCGCCTTCGTGCTCTTCATCGAAGTTCGTATGACCGCTGAGTTCGGATCTGATTTCCTCTGCATCGCTCATAACAGCTCCTTCTGGGACTTTTCAAAAAGGATGCATGGGCCCCAACCCCTGTGCCCGGAGTCCATGCACTCCAGTTTTTTTGATTGCTGGCTCGGTTGTTACGCCGAAGGCTCCTGCTGCGTGATGCAATGAATGTTGCCTCCGCCGTAGACGACTTGGCGGGAGTCCACGCCGATGCATTCGAATTCGCCCTTGCCCCAAGTTTCGTCGTAGATGTTCTGGAGCGTCTCTACGGCAAGCGCGTCGTTGGCGTCGCCGTACTGCGGCACGATGCAGCCGTGATTGGTCACCAGGTAGTTCATGTACGAAGCAATCTGAGGCTCGTCCTGCGCGGTTCGCGGGTTGACGAGGTCGATGGAGGCAGCCTCTGCTTCGGACATGTAGCAGGGCTTCTCGGGCATGGGCAGCTTGTAGACCTTGAGCTTGCGTCCCTTCGCGTCGATGGCGTTGGAAAGCGTTTCGTAGATCTCGTGGCATTGCCGGTAGAAGGGATAGTCGGGATCGTCCGTCCAGATGCAGGCCATCACGCCGGGCGCGATGAACGTCGCGCAGTCGTCGATATGCCCATTGGTCACGTCTGGGTCGATGCCCTCCTTGACCCAGATCACCTTATCGACCCCGAGATACTTCTCGAGCTCGGCGGTCATGTAATCGCGCAGCTCGTCGCTGAACGGAGCATACGTGCGCGTGTACTGCGGCCAGTCGCCCGCATCAGGCTCGTCGGCGAACAGCGCGCAGGCGGTCCTGCCGGCAGACAGCAAGCAGGATTCGGTGACGACGAGCGTGCCCTCGCCGTCAACGGTGATCGAGCCGCCTTCGAGGATCACATGGTCGGGTCGATAGGTGCGCACGCCAACATAGTCGGCCATTTTTCGAGCAATCTCAGCGTCCTTATCCCACGGGAAGTACAGGCCGTCCACCAGGCCGCCGTAGGCGTTGAAGTGCCAGTCGGTTGCAGCCTTGCCGCCCTTGCCGTCCACGAGGAAGGTGGCGCCGGTGTCGCGGAACCAAGCGTCGTTGATGCTCATCTCCAGCACCTTCACGCGCTCGTTGTCCTTGAACACCGCCTTGCAGTTGGCATAGTCGGCCTCGTTGCAGCACATCACAACAGGCGTGAACCGGGAAATCGCATTCGCAATGCCTGCGTAGGTGCGCTGGGCGGGGACGGCGCCGAAGGCGAACGTGTCGGGGCGGTTGGGCCAGCCCATCCAGACGCGGTCCTGCGGGGCGAACTCGGCAGGCATGAAAAAGCCGTCTGCTTTGGGATGAGACATGGATTCTGTGATCTGATTCATTTGAGCTACCTCCTCATTGCATGATTGCGGGAACGAGCCGCAGCTCGCTTGCGGGGCTGCGGCTCGTTGGCGGGTTCTAGAAGTCGTAGTTGTGAATACGGGGAGTGAGCAGGTCTTCGACCTTGCCCTGATAGTAGTTTTCGAGAGCCTCGCTGGTGTTGCGACGCAGGGGGCCACAGGATGTAGACTAAGATGCCGCGCTGTGCATAGAGTCGGTTCTCGCCCAGCGGAAGCAGCGCGGACTGGGTCCCATCCCAAACCGCGTCGGTCATCTCCCAGTTGCGGTTTCCGGGCAGGTAATGCATGACCCACGCGCTCTTCGGAGCATGAGACAGGAGCTCTTCGTTGATCTGATACTTCGGATAGAAGACGTCGAAGGCTTCTTCCTCGCTCACGCCCTCCTTGTGGTAGTTCACGACGCCGGTGTAGAAGAAGTCCGTCTCCGGGGCGTACTTGATCGGGTCCTCGGTGCAGATGATTTCTCCGTTGCCGTTCTCGGCGGCCTGCTCGCGGCACTGCTCGAGAAGGCTCTCGCTCGGCCAGAACTTCTTGGGACCCGCGCAGATGACGCGGATGCCCAGACGGGGAAAGAGCGAGAGATGGTCCATGAAGACGCAGTCGAAACCGTCGGCGCGTCGCGAGCCACATAAAGGTGCAGATCGGAGAGCTTCTTTCCATTGAGGCTTGCGCTCGATCATCGTG
>ENA-OQCZ01000398-OQCZ01000398.1-human-gut-metagenome-genome-assembly--contig:-NODE-398-length-11716-cov-3.043835_pt1 | contig 11716 bp, 8 predicted proteins | sample MGYA00242505_ERZ504594 | MGnify/ENA primary metagenome ERZ504594 (study PRJEB26092, sample SAMD00036329) | human gut metagenome | host: Homo sapiens | study: EMG produced TPA metagenomics assembly of... | reverse complement strand
GGTTACGGAGTTGGTCGTGTGGGGATCTGCTGGTCGTGTTGGCACAGGCGATGGACTATGTTACGCCCATGCTGGGGACTAAGTATAGCGGAGGGTCCAAGTGGGGAAATTGGGGATGTGCCGTGGGAACCGTGGCCGGTATGTTCGTGTTTCCGCCTTGGGGGATCTTACTGGGTCCTTTCGTGGGGGCTTTCGTGGGGGAACTTTTGGGAGGCAAGGCGTCCGGGGATGCGTTGAAGGCTGGTTTCGGGGCGTTCGCGGGTTTTTTATTGAGTGTCGTGCTGAAGGTTACCCTTTGCGGCTATTTTATTTATAGCTTTTGTGAGAGGGATAATTAATTGAAGATGGTAATTAATAATGTGAGATATGTTTGAGAAAATAGTAGTGGTAGATTCTACCGGGTTGAATACATGGGGAGTGGAGCGTTTGAAGGAGTTTGGAAAAGAGGTTGTTTTTTATACCGGCATTCCGAAAACGGATGAGGAGATTGTGAACCGGATCGGGGACGCAGATTGTGTGCTCGTCTCTTATAATACACAGATCCGGAGGAACGTGATCGAGGCTTGCCCGAATATCAAATACATCGGGATGTGCTGTACCCTTTATAGTGAGTCTAGTGCGAATGTGGATATAGCCGCCGCACGTGAGCGGGGGATAACGGTTTTGGGCATCCGAGACTATGGCGATGAGGGAGTCGTGGAGTATGTCATTAGCGAGCTAGTCCGTTTGTTGCATGGTTTCGGCGGGAAGCAGTGGAAACATAAGGCGTATGAGCTGGGCGGGCAAAAAGTAGGCATCGTGGGATTGGGCCGTACCGGGAGAATGATCGCTGACGCCCTTCGTTTTTTGGGGGCGGAGGTTTATTATTTCAGCCGTACCCGTAAGCCGGATGCCGAGGCCGCTGGTATCGCTTACCTGCCTTTGCGGGAGTTGCTGCCGGAGGTGGATATTTTATGTACTTGCTTGCCTCGTAATACGATTCTTTTGGGGGCGGGTGAGTTTCGTTTGTTCGGTAATCAGAAGATATTGATCAATACGTCGGTAGGGCCGACTTTCCGTGTCCCGGATTTACAACGTTGGCTTAGCGCCCATAAGCGGAATTTCTTCTTATGCGATGAGGTAGGTATTGGGAATTATGCGGATACCTTGACGCAGTTCGATAATGTCATATATACCCCGAAAGTCTCCGGCCACTCGGAGCAATGTATGGAGCGATTGTCGCAAAAGGTAATAGCGAATATCGAAAGCTATCAGAATTGATATATCCAGTTGTAGAGACGGGGCACGCCCCGTCTCTACAACTGGGGATAGTATTGATAGGGGATAAGTCCTATCAACCTTCTTTCTCGATCTGCTCCTGAACGATAGCGTCTACGACAGCTACGGTAGTCAGGTTCACGATATCACGGGTAGAGCTTTCTACGTCGGTGAAGTGGATCGGTTTGTTCAATCCCATCTGGATCGGGCCGATCGTCTCGGTGATACCCAGCGTATCCAATAGCTTATATGCGCTGTTGGCGGAGCTTAGGTTCGGGAAGATCAAGGTATTCACGTCTTGTCCTTTCAGCTTGTTGAACGGGTACATATCGTCGCGCAGCTTCTTGTCGAGGGCGAAGTTTACTTGCATCTCTCCGTCTACTACCATGTCTGGGTATGTCTTATGCAAGAAGTCGATCGCCTCGTGTACTTTCAGCGGACTGCCCTGCTTGTCGGAACCGAAGTTCGAGTAAGACAACATCGCCATCACCGGCTCGTGAGCGAAGAACTTCACGGCGTCGTGCGTCAGGCGGGCGATATCGATCAATACCTCGGCCGACGGATGACGGTTGATCAACGTATCGGCCATAAAGAACGTACCCTTCTTGCACGTCAGGATGTTCAAGGCACCGAAATGCTTGTAACTCGGGCGGATGCCGATGATCTGCTCCGCCATCTTGGTAACCTCCGAGTAGCGGCTGTATACACCCGTCACGAAAGCGTCGGCGTCGCCGGTAGCCACCATCATCATACCAAAGGCGTTACGGTCTACCATTTTCTCGCAAGCCTCCGAGTAGGTCACGCCCTCGCGCGCCTTCTTATCGGAAAGGATGCGGGCGTAGCGGTGGCGGCGTTCCGTCTCACGGTCGTGGCGGAGGTTGACGATCTCGATACCGTCCAGACTGATATTCTCCTCGGCGGCGATCTTGGCCAGACGCTCCTCGTTACCCAGCAAGATCGGGAAACAGATACCTTCCGCTTTCGCCTCGGCGGCGGCTTTCAGCATATTTACGTGGTTTGCCTCGGCGAATACCACCCGTTTCGGGTTCGCTTTCGCCATATCGGTGAACGAGCGCAAGAGCTTATTATCGTACCCCATCATCTCACGCAAATGGTTGGCGTAGCCCTCCCAGTCGGTGATCGTCTTGCGAGACACGCCCGAGTCGATAGCGGCTTTCGCCACGGCGCAAGATACACGGGTCAGCAAGCGGGGATCGAGCGCTTTCGGGAGGATATAGTCGCGTCCGAAAGTGGTTCGTTTCAGCTTATAGGCGGCGTTCACCACGTCGGGAACCGGCTCCTTGGCAAGGTCGGCGATGGCGTAGACGGCGGCCAGCTTCATCTCCTCGTTGATCGCCTTGGCGTGCGTATCCAAGGCGCCGCGGAAGATATAAGGGAATCCTAGCACGTTGTTGATCTGGTTCGGATAGTCGGAACGTCCGGTAGCGAAGATGATATCGTCCCGCGAGGCCATAGCATCGGCGTAGGAGATCTCCGGGTTCGGGTTCGCCAAGGCGAATACGATCGGGTCGGCATTCATGCTACGTACCATCTCCTTGGTCAATACGTTCGCCACGGAGAGGCCCAAGAATACGTCGGCTCCCACCACGGCCTCCTGCAAGGTCTTGATCGGACGGTCGGTAGCGAACTCCCGCTTGGCGGCGTTCAAGTCCGGGCGGCTGGTAGAGATAACGCCCTTGCTGTCGCACATGACGATATTCTCCTTGCGCGCTCCCAGCATCACGTACAGTCTCGTACATGAGATGGAGGCGGCTCCGGCGCCGTTCACCACGATCTTCACGTCCTCGATCTTCTTGCCGGCGATCTCCAAGGCGTTGATCAGCCCGGCGCCGGAGATGATTGCCGTACCATGCTGGTCGTCGTGCATGACGGGGATATCCAGCTCGTTCTTCAGGCGAGTCTCGATCTCGAAACACTCCGGTGCCTTGATATCCTCCAAGTTGATTCCTCCGAACGTGGGCGAGATCGCCTTCACGGTCTGGATAAACTTCTCCGGATCTTTCTCGTTTACCTCGATATCGAATACGTCGATACCCGCGAATATCTTGAATAGCAATCCCTTGCCTTCCATCACCGGCTTACCGGCCAAAGGGCCTATATCGCCCAGCCCGAGTACGGCGGTACCGTTGGAGATTACGGCTACCAAATTACCTTTCGCCGTATATTCGTACGCGTCCAGCGGATTCTTCTCGATCTCCAGACACGGCTCGGCTACGCCCGGCGAATAAGCTAGGGATAAATCCGTTTGCGTGCTATGAGGCTTTGTCGGGATAACCTCGATCTTACCCGGTTTGCCCTCGGCATGGTACCGAAGGGCCTCCTCTTTTGTAATCTTTGCCATAGGTATGTTTATTAATTATGTTGTTCCTATTTAAAACCACCGCAAAAGTAACAAATTATTATGAGTTTACTAGGTTTTGCTTACAAATAGTTTTTTCAAGAAAGTGCGAATAGTAATCCGGTTTTAACTTGTGAGAGTGGAACTCTATTGTTATATTTGAAGATTTAATAATCAGGGCCTCCATCCAAGAGAGACCTATAAATCTATTTATCATGGCAATACTAGTAAAACCCGTGCAACGAATAAACCCTTTGGACAAGGAAGCGCCTAAGAAATGGTATGTAACTCAAAGTAACTACCGCCCAAGCGGACGAGACTGAGGTAGCGATGGAACTCGCCGACGAGACTACGTTGAACCCTTCCGAGGCGATGATGGCCATCCGCCAGCTTCGTAAGATCTTGCTTCGCAGGCTGCTGGGAGGCGAGAGCGTGAAACTGGGTAACTGGGGTAGTTTCAGCGTTACGCTTTCCAGTTTGGGGGTACCTACCAAGGAGGAGGTCAACGCCAAGAATATCAAAAGTGTGAACCTTAACTTCCAGCCTGACGAGGCTTTCAAGACGGATCCTTCAGAAGGCTACTTTCGCTTGGGTGGACAAGCTGGCGGAAGGACGACCGGGTGGCTCCGGCGGCTCCGACTCGGAATCTCCGGACGAGATATAGGCTAGGATGATAGCCGCGGGCCGGTATCCGGGCAGGTACTCACGTGTACCCGCCCAGATACCGGCTTTTGTTGCCCGGATACAAGCGGGTACCCGTACGGTTACGCTCTTGCACTTACGTATCCGCGTCCTTGTATCTACGTATCTGCATCTTCGTATCCGTACGGATACACGGATGCAGATACGTAGATACAAGAATGTAGCCGTACGGATACGAGTAAGGAAGATGCCGGGTAGATAAATAATCGTGGAAGAGGTGTAGGCGTTGTCCCTGCGGGACTCTGGTTGATTATGAGATCAAAGATAATAATATTTATTAAATAGCTGGTGAAAATCAATAATAGTCTTAAGAAAAAAAACAATAGTGTTAATGAGCGGAGTGAAATAAAACCATTTACCACCAGAGTCCCGCAGGTACTCGTAAACTTAAAGAACCATGAAACACCTACTTTATATATTTTTAGTTTTAGCAACCTTGCTTACGGGGTTGTACTTGCTACCTAAGCATACTCCCTTATTTGAGTATTATAGGCTGAGGCCTGTTTTTGAGGTAGCTACTATCGTATTTTTAATCGGTGTCTTATGCTTGTATGGGCGGGAGAAGAGGCAAGTCAAGATGATCTTCTCCCGTCTGTCTCAAAAGAATTTCTTCTTGGATTTGGCCATACAGTGTGGAGGCATATACATCTGGGAATTCAAGGATGAGGAGTTCTTTTTCAAGTATCCTGTCGGTGACCAGCCGTCGCGAATCGAGTTGGAGGAGATGTGGAAATTGATACATCCCGATGATCTCATCGCTTTCAAGCTGCAGAGGCAATCCTTATGGAAGGCGGACAAGGAGGTATTCCAATGCCGTGCCCGCTTCGCCGGATCTGATTATGAATGGTGGGAATTCCGCTTTAGCGCCATGCCTGCGTTAGATAATGCGGAGGGAGGTAAAGACGTGAGCGGTATACTTATCAATATCAATGACATGAAGAAACGGGAAAAAGAGCTTATCCTCATGAGGGGATATGAGCAAAAAATTCTTGGCGAACATGAGCCATGAGATACGTACGCCGCTGAACTCTATCGTAGGCTTCTCGAACCTGCTGGCCTCGGAGAAGGACTTAGACGAGGCCGACAAGCAGCTGTTTGCCAAGACGATCAATCAGAGTTGCGATCTGTTGTTGGTGCTCATCAATGATATTCTGGAGGTTTCGAGACTTCAATCGGGACAAATGAAATTCGAGAAAGAGAGCTGCTCCGTCAAGGAGTTGGTCGACGATCTTTACCTTGCCCATCAGTTATTGGTCCCCACCCACCTACGATTCTCGAAAGAGGCGGAGGGGGATTTGTTTATCTATACGGATAAAAAGAGACTTTCTCAAGTTATAACCAATTTCTTGACAAACGCTTGTAAATTCACGAATAGCGGATATATAAAATTGGGATTTAAGCATCTGAGGGGGACGGATGAGGCGGCGATTTTTGTCGAGGATTCCGGGATCGGTCTATCGGAGGAGCAACAAGAGAAGGTGTTCAGCCGTTTTTTCAAGCAAGATGAATTCAGCCAAGGGGCCGGTCTGGGGTTGTCTATCTGCCAAGGAATCGTACAAAACTTGGGGGGACGGATAGAACTGAGTTCTAAGCTAGGAAAAGGAAGCCGCTTCTCGGTTGTGCTGCCGGTATATAAGGGGGGATACGTTTGATCATTCATTTTTTTCCATTCTACCAAAATCTGATATCTGATGGGAAAGAAGTACATTTGCCAGATCAAAATAGAAGAAGATAAATGGCATTGAGACTTATCCATACGGCCGACTGGCATCTAGGCCAGACCTTTTTCGGCTACGACCGGGAGGCGGAGCACGAGGCTTTCCTCGGTTTTCTGACAAATCTTTTGGTGGAGCGGCAGACGGATGTCCTGTTGATCGCCGGCGACGTGTTCGACGTGACGAACCCTTCTGCGGGGGCGCAACGCCGTTTCTATCGTTTCCTGCGGGAGGCGAATCGCCTGAATCCGGGCTTGCAGATCGTGATCATCGCCGGCAACCACGACTCCGCGATCCGTCTGGAAGCCCCGAATCCCTTGCTGGAGGAATTGAATACCTCGATCGTAGGTATCGTGGGGAGAACGGATTCCGGGGAGATCGACCTCGCCTCGCTCGTCGTCCCTTTAAGGAACCGGGCGGGAGAACGGGAGGCGCTTTGCCTGGCGGTGCCTTTCCTCCGCCAAGGGGATTACCCGGCGGCGCCCGAGGGAGAGCCCGACTCGTATGTGGCGGGTATCGGGCGGATGTACCGGCAGCTCTACGCTTATGCGGATGCCCGGAGGAATCCCGGCGAGGCGATCGTAGCCTTGGGACACCTCCACGCTACCGGAGCCGAACTATCGGAGGACGACCGGAGCGAGCGTGCGATCATGGGAGGTCTGGAGTCCGTATCCGCGGATACCTTCGACGCCGGGATTGCTTATACGGCGCTGGGGCATATCCATAAAGCGCAACGGATCGGCGGGCGCGAGGCGGTACGTTACGCCGGAAGCCCGCTTCCCATGTCGTTCTCGGAGAAGAATTACCGGCATCAAGTGATAGCTGTAGCGGTCGAGGAGGGGAAGGTCGCTGGTATCGAGGCGATCGAGATACCAAGAGTCGCGGACTTGATGCGTATACCGGACAGCCCGTTATCACCGGAGGAGGTCTTGCGATGCCTCTCCGGGCTTCCGGAGCCGGAGGAGGGCAGGGAGGACGAGAGCCGCTGGCCTTATTTGGAGATACGGGTCCTGCTGACGGAGCCGGACCCTACGTTCCGCCATCGGGTAGAGGAGGCGTTGGTCGGGAAGGCAGTCCGCCTCACCTCCATCGTTCCTTCGTATCCCCGGCGGGAAGGAGAGGCAGAGGAGCGGGCCTTGTCGTATAATGATTTGCAAAAGATAGCCCCGCTGGATATGCTGAGGCATACGTTTGCCGTGAAATACGGAGGCGAGTTGCCCGAGGAGATAGAGACATTGTTTAATGAGGTGATGAGGGAGGTTTCTTTATGAGAGTGCTGGCGATCAGAGGACGCAATCTGGCGTCGCTGGAAGGAGAGTTTTCCATTGATTTTACGGAAGAGCCTTTGGCTTCGGCGGGTATCTTCGCTATATCAGGGCCTACGGGGGCGGGAAAATCCACGTTGCTGGATGCCATGTGCCTCGCCCTTTTCTCCCGTACGCCGCGAACGGAGCTGGCGAAGGAGAATAACGTGCGGCTGAGGGACGTGCAAGAGGATGTGTTGCCGCAAAGCGACCCCCGCTTCCTCTTGCGCCGCGGGACGGCCTCGGGCTATGCCGAGGTGGATTTCGTGGCGCTGAACGGGTGTCGGTATCGCACCCGCTGGTCCGTATCCCGGGCCCGGGAGAAGGAGAGCGGACGTTTGCAGGCCGCCCGCCTTACATTATATAATATAGATGCCGGGAAAGAGGAGCCGGGAACCAACAAGGACCTGCAAGCCCGTATCATCGAGCTGATCGGCCTGACTTTCGATCAGTTCACCCGCTCGGTGCTCTTGGCCCAGAACGATTTCTCTACCTTCCTGAAAGCGGAGCAGGGCGAGAAGGCCTCCTTGTTGGAGAAACTGACCGGTACGGAGCAATACTCGGAGATCTCCCGCCGGATCTTCGCCAAGAACGCCGAGGCGAAGGAGGCCTACGAGCGGCTATGCGCCCGCGTACAAGGCATAGAGCTTCTATCGGAGGAGGAGGTGGAAGCCTCCCAAACCCGCCTTTCGGTCTTGGAGGGGGAGCTGGCCCGTCTGGAGAAGGCGAGGGTCGAGCGGCAAAGCTTACGGGAGGCCGTGAAAGCGGCCGAGGTCCAGATCGCCTCGAAGGAAAAACAGCGGGAGGAGAACGCTCGTTTCTTGGAACGGGCGTTGGCATCGCTGGAAACCGTAAGGAAGGAGTATGAGCAAGGAGAGGTGCGATTGGCGAGGACGGATGAGGAATCTAAGCGTCTGCGACTGGAATTGCAACAGGCCCGGAAACTGGACGTGCAACTGGAATCTGCCTTGAAAGCCCGCTCCGAGGCCGATGAACGGATGAAAGACTTCTCCCGGCGGAAGCAGGAGGCGGAAGAGAAACTCAGGAAGGTGGAAGAGCGGCAGAAGAAAGCCTCGGAGGAATGGGACAAGCTGACGTCGTGGCGTGAACGTTACCGGAGCAAGGAGGGGATCGCCGAGCAACTGTCGGCCTTGTTGATTCATCTGGATACCTGCCTTACGGCTCGCCGGGCAGTCGAGCGGTCGGACAAGGCCTTGCTAGCCATCCGACAGAAAATCCAGCGGTTGGAGGTTCGGAGGCAATCCTTGCGGCGGGAGGCGGAGACGCACGCCAAGGAACAGGTAAAGATTGAGGAAGAGCGGAAGTCCGTAGCGCTTGCCCTCAAGGAATTGGAACCGGAGGCTTTGGATCGATCGATCGAGACCTGCCGTACGGAACGGGAGCGTTTATTGTTGGAGCAAGCCCAGTTCGTGACGACTGGCGATATCAAAAGCCTGCGGGACAAGCTGACCGCCGGAACGCCTTGCCCGGTCTGCGGAAGCCTTGAGCATCCTTTCGCCTCTCACGAGGCGCATGAGCGTCTGTTGGCCTTGGCGGATCACATCTCGGAAGCTACCCTGCGCCTCAAGCGGCTTCTCGACCGGAAAGAACGGCAGGAGGCCTGCGGGAAACAACTCGCCGCCCTGCAACAGAAAGAATTGGAGCTGCATAAACAACTCGCCGCGGACGAGAACGCACGGACGGAATTAAGGAACCAGTTACAATCCTTGTCCGAGCAAATCGACCGGGAAGAACTGGATAAGCGGGAACAGCAGGAGAAGCTGTCCCAATCCCTATCAGCGGCCAACGCCCTGTTCGGGAACGACGCATGGCAGACGGGCTGGAACAAGGACCCGGAAAGCTTCCGGGAGACCTTGACGGATTTCGCCCGCCAGTGGCAAGCCAACGGGGAACGCCTGCGGGAACTGGAACGGGAGCGGAGCGCCCATCAAGCGGAACGGGAGTCGTACGAGGCTTTCCTCCCTCCCTTGCGCAAGCAGTACGAGGACGCCGCGAAAGCCTACGACGAGAAGAATCAATCCTATACCCGCTTGCGTTCGGAGCGGAATCTCCTGCTGGGAGGCCAGCCAGCCGACCAGGTGGAACGTACCTTCCACGAACGGGTGGAAGCCTTGAAGAGCCATTTGAAGCAGCTACAAGAGAGCACGACAAGGCACGCCGGCGAGGTGGAGCAATACCGGGGGATTACGGAACAGATCAAGAAGGATCTGGCGGAGACTTCCGGTCTCCTTTCCGCACGCCGGCAGGAGCTGGATAACTGGATGGTCGCCTATCAAGAGAACTCCGAGGGGAAGACGCTGGAGGAATCCCTGTCGGAAATGACGGCCCAAAAGTCTGAATGTAGTTTCCGTCTGCGTACGCACGAGGAGAATAAGCGGAAGATAGCCGGCTTCCAGCAAGAGCTCTCGGAGCGGAGGGCGATGAGCGAGCGTTGGGCGAAGCTGAATGAATTGGCAGGCTCGGCGGATGGCGCCAAGTTCCGTAGGATCGCCCAAGGCTACACCTTGGATGTCTTGTTGAGTTACGCGAATGTGCAATTGCGGCAACTATCCCGGCGTTACCGGTTGGAGCGTGTGCCGGATACCTTGGCTTTGCAGGTGATCGACCAAGATATGTGCGACGAGATCCGTACCGTGCATAGCCTTTCCGGAGGGGAATCTTTCTTGGTCTCGCTGGCCTTGGCGCTAGGCTTGTCTTCTCTCTCCTCGAACCGGATGAAGGTAGAGAGCCTGTTTATCGATGAGGGCTTGGCTCTTGGATGCGGAGACGTTGCGGGTCGCTATGGATGCCTTGGAGAGCCTGCGTACGCAAGGGCGCAAGATCGGCGTTATCTCGCACGTACAGGAAATGACGGAACGTATTCCCGTGCAGATCCGGGTGAACCGGGCGGGAAACGGACGGAGTTATCTGGAAGTCATATAGCTTTACCAGCCATTGTGATGAATCTGTTGGACGTTGTATTTGTTTTTGGGAGTCTCTTTCTGCATGGGGTATCCCACAGGTATGACGTTCAACGGCATGATATGATCCGGTAGCCGAAGCTCTTTCCGGACGATCTCAATCCGGTCCGGATAGGGGTAAACAGCCGTCCATACGGCTCCCAATCCCATGGATTCGGCGGCAAGTAACAGGTTTTGCGAGGCGGCGGAACAATCCAGAAACCAAGCGTTGGAGGATTTGATCGTATCGCCGCAAACGACGATCGCTTGCCTTGTCTCTTTCAGCATCCGGGCGAAGGGAAGGCTTTCGGCCATCGTATCCAAGGCTTTCCGGTCGGTTACGATAATGAATTCCCAAGGTCGCCTGTCACGGGAGGAAGGGGCGGCCATTCCAGCTCGTATCAGTTTGTCTATCTTTTCCTTTTCTACCGGGCGATCTTTGTACTTACGTACGCTTTTGCGATTGAGTATCGTTTCCAAGGTCTGGTTTTCCGGTTCCTGCCGCTGGTTCCCCGTAGAGGAGCAGGCCATGAGGAAAACGGTGATCAAGAAGAAAAGACAGATTCTCATAAAGACGGGTTTATATGGTTTATAACGGATTATTTACTTAATATCAACGTAGAAGGCATCTTCTGCAAGGCTTCTTTCCGGTGCTCGGAGACATCGTTCCATGTCTTATAACTGATCAGCATGAAGTTGAAGCCGTTGAAAGACTGGGGCGTAAGGTCTTTCTCTCGTAGAAGCGTGGTCTGCTTCACGTCTTCCGTGAATCGCAGGATTCCTTCCTTGATCACCTCGTTCCCCGGGGTCGTGCTGCTGGATTTATCAAGTACGCTGGCCGAGCCGTGTGTAGACTTCAATAAGGTCTGGGCGTATCCCAACAGGAATAAATCCTCCTCGGAGTCGATGACCACGATTACGTTCGATGCCTTGACGAAATTCCGGTTCACGAATACACCTACCGGGCAATTGCTTTGCTCGATAAACATCTTCGTCTTGTCTTTCAATAAGGCACCCGGATAAAACCAGGATTCCGGAGCCTTGAAGCGTTTGAAATAACGGTTGTAGAACGAGGCCCGATAATGGCTTGCCGCTATATCGTCCGGTGTGTTGCTCATCGATATCCCGGAACCGACCAGAAGGAAATCGTACCCCTCATTGTTTACGATGCTACAAATATCCACTCCGGCGTTGTTCGATACCTCGTAGCGAGTCTGTATCTGAATGCCCAGCTTCTTGGCCCCGTAAAGGATCGGGCCGAAGCTGACTTCCTCGAAATTATCCGTGTGTAGCGGGTTTACATCCGAGCCAACCGTCAAATGCAGTGCCGTCAGCTCCAATTTGTTTTTGCCTTGGGCGAACATCTGGTAGGCTACGTCCAGCATGATCTGTCCATTTCCGGCTCGTCCGAAGGACAAC
>ENA-OQCZ01000395-OQCZ01000395.1-human-gut-metagenome-genome-assembly--contig:-NODE-395-length-11794-cov-1.968629_pt1 | contig 11794 bp, 13 predicted proteins | sample MGYA00242505_ERZ504594 | MGnify/ENA primary metagenome ERZ504594 (study PRJEB26092, sample SAMD00036329) | human gut metagenome | host: Homo sapiens | study: EMG produced TPA metagenomics assembly of... | reverse complement strand
AGGTTGCCCTGCGCGACGGTGCCAAGTTCTCCGACGGCACGGACGTCACCACCGCCGACGTGGTGAACGCGTTCGAGAAGAACATGGCCGACGCCACCTACGGCGCCTTCCTCGAATTCATCGACACGGTGTCTGCGAAGGACGACAAGACCGTCTCCTTCACGCTGAAGTACCCCTTCGACAGCCTGCTGAAGGGCCGTCTGAGCGTGGTCAAGGTGTTCCCCGCCTCGCTGACCGAGGATGATCTGAAGACGAAGCCGATCGGTTCCGGCCCGTGGGTGTACGACACCATCAACGGCGACGACGGCGGCTCCATCGAGTTCGTGCCGAACACGAACTACAACGGCAAGTACGCCGCTACGGCCGACAAGATGCACTGGGACATCCTGCTCGACGACACCTCCCGCACCACCGCGCTGCAGGAGGCCACGGTCCAGGTCATGGAGAACGTGCCCGACGCCAACGCCGAACAGCTCATGGCCGCCGGCGCGTCCGTCGACTACATCCAGGGCTTCAACCAGCCGTTCTTCATGTTCAACACGCTCAAGAAGCCGTTCGACGATAAGCGCGTCCGCCAGGCGTTCTACTATGCCGTGGACGTGGACAAGCTGATCTCCAACGCCATGGCCGGCCATGCCGCGAAGGTGACGAGCTTCCTGCCCGAGAGCCACGAGAACTACCACAAGGCTTCCACGGTGTACACCTACGACCCCGAGAAGGCCAAGAGCCTGCTTTCCGAGGCCGGCGTCACCGACCTGAGCTTCGAGCTGATGACGAACAACAACTGGTGAAGAACCTGGCCGCCGGCATCAAGAACGACCTCGATGCCATCGGCGTGAACTGCACCATCAACGAGACGAAGATCGACTGGGCGTCTCTGGCCGAGTCGGCCGACGTGCTGCCCTACGACGTCATGCTGACCCCGGGCGACCCGACCTGCTTCGGCAACGACCCCGACCTGCTGATGTCCTGGTGGTACGGCGACAACGTGTGGACCCAGGGCCGCAGCTGCTGGAAGAAGGCCGGCGACGGCAAGTTCGACGAGCTGCAGACCCTCATGCAGCAGGCTCGCGAGGCCACCGGCAACGAGCAGCAGGAGCTGTGGAACAAGTGCTTCGACCTTCTGGCCGAGGAAGTTCCGCTGTACCCGCTGTTCCACCGCGAGCTGGCCACGGGCTACCAGGAGACGCAGATCACCGGCTTCGAGCCCATCGCCACGACGGGCCTCGTGTTCCTCGGTGCGAGCGTGAAGGCGTAAGCGCGCGCTGTGAACCCGTAGAGCAAGGCAACCCCCAGGGCTCGCTCCGCAAGGAGCGGGCCCTTGCTTTTGAGAAAGAGGCCCTATGAGATCCTTTTCCATTCTCGGCGATTCCATCAGCACGTTCGATGGATGCAACCCCGACGGATTCGCCGTGTACTACCAGGGCGAACGCTGCGAGCAGACCGGCGTGACGTCGAGCGCCGACACCTGGTGGTCCCCAAGTTATCGAACGCCTCGGCGGACGGCTGCTGGCGAACAGCTCGTTCTCCGGAAGCCTCGTGGAAGGCGCCGGCTTCCCTGCCGGAAACAGTCAAGAACGCATCGACGCGCTGGCCGAAGACGGCGTGCAGCCCCGATGTCGTCATCGTGTTCATGGGGCATCAACGATTACGGCTGGGGCGGCGCGACGGCGCAAGCCGCCGGCCCGCGGCAACGCCGTGCCCGTCGCGCTCGATCTTGACGCCATCGAACCGCACGCCCCGGCAGCCGCCGCGCCCGGCGCGATCGACCGCTTCCGCGCCGCCTACGGGCTGCTGCTGGAACGGATGCGCGCAGCCTACCCGCAAGCCGAGGTATGGTGCTGCACGCTCTGCCCCGGACGCGTGGCCGGATGCCCGAGCCCCACGTTCGCATGGAACCTGCGCGGCGCACCGTTCAAGAGCTACAACGACGCCATTCGCGCTGCTGCGCGAGAGCACGGCTGCAACGTGGCCGACCTCGAGGCGTTCGGCATAGACTACGAGGCCGTCGACGGCACCCACCCCACCGCACGGGGCATGCGCCAGCTGTCCGTCTTGATCGCGTCGTGCATCGAAGGTGCCGAACCCGATGAACGACTGCTGCCCGCCGACCTGTTCGACGAAACGTTTCGCTCCGGGGAGCTATGTCCCGGCGAGGCATGCGTCGGATGCGAGCATGCCCGCGGAACCGGGAGCAGCTGGTTTCTCGTATGCGAACGGAATCCGTCCTAACTCGAGCGGCGAGGTCGTACCGACGGCGTCGGACACGAAGCAAGATCGTTCTTATTTCTCCGCATAATCAGTGCGAATCATATAAAATACCATTGGTTGTCTACGCCTTACCGCGCCTGCGCGCGCGATGCAGGCAGCAGTTTGTCAGTGCAAGCGGGCTTTCGAGCCCACGAAGCGAAAGGGGGATACGGTGAGCAACCTGCTACGATTAATCGGACGACGCCTCATAGCGTTGCCGATCATGATCTTCGGTGTCACCATCCTCGTCTTCTTCATCATGGCACTCTCTCCTATCGACCAAGCGTATTCGGTCCTTGGCGAGAACGCCACTGAAGCCCAAGCCGAGCAGTATCGCGAGGAGCACGGATTGAACGATCCCATCCTCGTGCAATACGGTAACTTCATCGTCGGCCTCGTACAAGGCGACCTCGGCACCTACGGCGCGAACAACGCCTCGGTGGCCGATCGCATCGGCGAAGCTCTGCCCGTCACGTTGCAGTTGACGTTCTTCGGCCTCATCATCGGCGTGGTCATCGCAGTGATCCTCGGCGTGATCTCGGCCTTGTATCGGGATCGATGGCCCGACCAGATCATCCGCGTGTTCTCCATCGCCTGCATCGCCACGCCGTCGTTCTGGCTGGCGGTGCTCATGATTTTGCTGTTCTCCTCGATGCTGCACGTGCTGCCCGCCTCCGGCCCGCTGCCCTCGCTGACGGCCGATCCGGGCGGTTGGCTGGCCCGCATGGCCATGCCTGCCATCGCGCTGGGCGTTCCCGTGGCCGGCCAGCTGACGCGCGTCATCCGCACGTCCATGGTGGAAGAGTTGGACAAGGACTACGTGCGCACCGCGCTGGGCGCCGGCATCCCGAAGCGCGTCGTGGTGGCCCGCAACGTGCTGCGCAACGCGCTGATCACGCCCGTGACGGTGCTCGGCCTGCGCATCGGCTACCTCATCGGCGGCGCCGTGGTCATCGAGGTCATCTTCAACCTCCCGGGCATGGGCATGGCCATCCTCTCAGGCATCCAGTCCAGCTACACGATGCTCGTGCAGGGCGTCGTGCTGTGCGTGGCCATCACCTTCATCATCATCAACATCATCGTGGATATGCTTTATATCCTGATCGATCCGCGAATCAGGACGGTGTAGCAACATGGTCAAACTTCGAGGAAACCTCACTGATAAGATGGAAGCCAATCCCGGCAAGGTGCATTTCCGCCGGTGGAAGGCCATGAGCATCGGATCGCGCATCTCGCTCGTCGTGCTCATCCTGATCGTCATGATCGCCGTGTTCGCCAACATCCTGGCGCCGCACAACCCGCTTGAGATCTTCACGGCACGCCAAGCCCCCGATGCCCAGTTCCTGTTCGGCACCGACGACAAGGGCCGCGACGTGCTGTCGCGTATGATGTACGGCGCGCGCTACTCGCTGATCATCGGCCTGGGCGCCACCGCCTTCGCCCTCGTGTGCGGCTCCATCATCGGCGCCGTCGCCGCCGTGGCGCGCAAATGGGTGTCCGAGGTCATCATGCGCATCCTGGACGTCATCATGTCCTTCCCCGGTATCGCGCTGGCCGCCACGTTCGTACTCGTGTTCGGCAACTCGGTGCCCTCGCTCATCTTCGCGATCGGCTTTTTGTACATCCCGCAGATCGCCCGCATCGTGCGCGCCAACGTGGTGAGCGAGTACAATCAGGATTACGTGCGCGCCGTCGTCGTTTCCGGTGCCCGCGCCCCCTGGATCCTCGTGAAGCACGTCATCCGCAACTGCATCGCCCCGGTCATGGTGTTCACCATCGTGCTGGTGGCCGACGCCATCGTGTTCGAAGCGTCGCTGTCGTTCATCTCGGCCGGCATTCCCGAGCCCACGCCCACGTGGGGCAACATCCTGTCCGACGCCCGCGGCGGCGTGCTTGCCGGTCGTTGGTGGCAGGCGCTGTTCCCGGGTCTGGCCATCATGATCACCGTGCTGTGCCTGAACATCCTGTCCGAGGGCATCACCGATGCCATGGCCGCCGCGCCCAAGGCCCCGGTCAAGGCCGATGACGCCGCCGTCCGCGCGAACCGCGAGGCCGACAAGCTCGTGGCCGACCCCACGCTGGCATACGCCGCCCAGGCGGAGATGCTCGAACAGCGCCTCAGCGAGCTTCAGGCGATTGAGAAGACGCGCACCGACCGCTTCGAGGCGCGCACCGACGTGCCGCCTATTCTGGAAGTGAAGGATCTGTGCATCAAGTTCCCGCGCCACGGCGACGTGAATGTGGTCGACCACGTGAGCTTCGTGGTGCGCCCGCGCCAGACCATGGGTCTTGTGGGCGAGTCCGGCTGCGGCAAGTCCATCACCTCCCTTACCATCATGGGGCTGCTGGATCCGAAGGCTAAGGTGTCCGGCGAGATCCTCTACGACGGCCAGAACCTGCTGAACATGGATCAGAGCAGATGAACGCCTTGCGCGGTCGCGAAATCGCCATGATCTATCAGGACGCGCTCTCTTCGTTGAACCCGTCCATGCTGATCAAAGCCCAGATGAAGCAGCTCACGAAGCGCGGAGGAACCCGCACGGCCGAGGAGCTGCTGGAGCTGGTGGGACTCGATCCGAAGCGCACGCTTGACTCCTACCCCCACGAACTGTCCGGCGGCCAGCGCCAGCGCGTGCTCATCGCCATGGCGCTGACGCGCGACCCGAAGCTCATCATCGCCGACGAGCCCACTACGGCTCTCGACGTGACCGTGCAGAAGCAGGTCATCGACCTGTTGAACAAGCTGCAGAAGGAGCTGGGCTTCGCGATGGTGTTCGTGAGCCACGACCTGGCGCTCGTCGCCGAGGTGGCCAACTCCATCACGGTCATGTACGCCGGCCAGGTGGTCGAACAGGGTCCGGTATCCGACATCCTGTGCCATCCCGTGCACGAATACACCCGCGGTCTCTTGGGTTCGGTGCTGTCCATCGAAGCCGGCGGAACGCGCCTGCACCAGGTGCCCGGCAGCGTCCCCAGCCCGAAGGACTTCCCCGAGGGCGACCGCTTCACGCCGCGCTCCAGCCATCCTGACAAGGTGTCCCAGCTGCGCCCCGTGCTCAAGCGCGTGTCCGACTCCGACCACTACTACGCCGAGCTGCCCGACAGCGAGCTCAAGCGCCTCGGCATCAAACCGTACGTCCCAGGAGGTGCCATCATATGAGCGAGCAGGAACGCGTGAACGCGGGCGTCCAGCCCGCAACGGGAGCGGGCGAACCCACCCCCATCATCTTCCTCGACGACATCCGAGTGACGTTCAAAACGCGCACGGGCTCCATCCTGCATCCGAACAAGGTGCAGGCCGTGCGCGGCCTCACCCTCAAGCTCATGCCCGGCGAAACCTTGGGCATCGTGGGCGAATCCGGCTGCGGCAAGTCCACCACGGCCAACGTGATGTGCGGTTTGCAACAGCCCACGTCGGGCAAGGTGTTCTTCAAGGGCGAGGACGTGACGAAGCGCTCGGCTGCGCAGCGCCGTCTCATCGGCCGCGTGATCTCGGTGGTGTTCCAGGATCCGGCCACGGCGCTGAACGCGCGCATGAGCGTGCACGACCAGCTGATGGATCCGCTCGTGGTGCACAAGGTGGGCGACAAGACGTCCCGCGAGCGCCGCGTGCTCGACCTCATCGAGATGGTGGGCCTGCCGAACTCCGTGCTGGATGCCCTGCCGGGCCAGCTTTCCGGCGGCCAGCGCCAGCGCGTGGCCATCGCGCGCGCCCTGTCGCTTGAGCCCGACGCCATCATCGCCGACGAGCCCACCAGCGCCCTCGACGTGTCGGTGCGCGCGCAGATTTTGAACCTGCTGATGGATCTCAAGCGCGACTTGGGCCTGTCCATGGTGTTCATCAGCCACGACATCCAGACGGTGCGCTACATTTCCGACCAGATCATCGTGATGAACGCCGGAGAGGCCGTGGAGCGCAGCGCGGCGAAGGACGTGTTCGAGCACCCGAAAGACGCCTACACCAAGCTGCTTCTGGGAGCGGCTCCGTCGCTTCTGCATCCCGAATTGGGCAAGTAAGATTACGACCGTTTCCCCTGCGCCCTCGGTTGAACCGGGGGCGCTTTTTATGTGGCGACCTGCCCTCTTGCGTTGACGCTTACGCTGAGGGAGTTTACCCTTTTACCGTTTACCGACGAACAGAGAGAGGCCTTGCTCCTATGACTGATTCACCGTTTCGCGGCGTCAATTTCCCCCCGTCGTCATTCCGCTGACCGAGAAGCGCCAGCTCGACCTCGAGGCGCTCGAGCGCTCCATCAACCGCATGATCGACGCGGGCGTCGACGGTCTGTTCTTCCTGGGATCCTCGGGCGAGGTTGCCTTCCTCACCGACGCGCAGCGCTACCACGTTCTGCAAGAGGCCATCGCCATGGTGCACGGCCGCGTACCGGTGCTCACGGGCATCATCGACATGGAAACCATGCGCGTGGTCGACCAGGCCAAGCGCGCGACGGGCTACGGCGTGGACGCCCTCGTGGCAACCGCCCCCTTCTACGCTCTCGGCGGTCCCAAAGAGGTGGAACGCCACTTCCGCGCCATCCGCGAGCACACCGACCTGCCGCTGTTTGCCTACGACCTGCCCGCTTGCGTGCACACGAAGCTCGATCCCACGATGCTCGTGCGCCTCGGCGAGGACGGCGTGCTGCAGGGCGTGAAGGACTCTTCGGGCGACGACGTGTCGTTCCGCTGGCTGTGCCTGCAGAACGAGGACGCCGGCCACCCGCTGCAAGTGCTGACCGGCCACGAGGTGGTCGTGGACGGCGCCTACCTGGGCGGTGCCGACGGCTCGGTTCCGGGTCTGGCGAACATCGATCCGGCAAGCTACGTGGAGCAGTGGCGCGCCGCGCAAGCCGGCGACTGGGAGCGCGTGCGCGAGATCCAGAATCACCTCGCACGCCTCATGTACGTCACGCGCGAGGTGAAGGCCACCGTGGGCTTCGGCGCGGGCGTGGGCGCGTTCAAGACGGCGCTGTGGCAGATGGGCGTGTTCAACACGAACCAGATGCGCGAGCCCGTGTGCGCGCTCGAAGGCGAGGACGTGGAGCAGATCGTCGCCGTGCTGAAGCGCGCGGGACTCATGGATGCCGACGCGCCGATCCGCCAGGCGCACTGGGATGCGTGCCCCGTCTCGCCCGGCGCTCCGGCTTGCAAGTAGCGTGAGCGCCGCATGAGCGTCGAACATCCATGCACGATTGCCGCCTTCGACGTGGGCGGCACGAAGATGGCGGGTGCGCTCGTGCGCTATTCCGCCGCCGATGCGGCGCCGACGGTGGACGCCCTGCGCAGCGTTCCCACGGAAGCCCAGCGCGGCGGCAGCGCCGTGCTGGACACCCTGGCCTCGCTCGTGGCCGACGTGGTAGCCGATGCCGAAGACGACGTTGTCGGCATCGGCGTGGGACGGCCGGGCTCGTGGACGTGCGCACGGGCGGCATCGCGTTCGCAACGAGCTCATGCCCGGCTGGACCGGCTCAGCCCGGTCAGCCGAGCGCTCTGAGCGCGTCGCTCGGCCTTCCCGTGGGCCGTGCTCAACGACGTGAGGCTCATGCGCTCGCGAAGCTCGTTGGGCGCTGCCCGCGGCGCTCAAACCTGCTTCGTTATCGCAGCGGGCACCGGCTCGCGGCGGCATCGTGGGCGAACGGCCGCGTCTGCTGGGCGCGCACGGGTTCGCAGGCGAGCTGGGGCGAACACCCCTGCCCCCGATGCGCTGGGCACGCCGCGCGCCTGCGGCACCGCCAGCGAGCTTGAATCCACGCGGCCGGCAGCGGAATCGAAGCCCGTTACGTCGCAGCAGGAGGCGAACGCCTTGCGGGAGACGAGATAGCCAGGCGCGCCGCAGACGGCGAGGAGCTGGCACGCCGCATCATTCTGGAGGCGGGGCGCGGTGCTCGGCGAAGCCATCGCAACCTGGACGGATCTGCTGGATCCGGAACTTGTCGTGCTCTCAGGCTCGGTATGCAACGCCGGAAAAGCCTGGCGAGCCGCCCTGCAAGAAGGCTTCGAGCGACAGGCGCCTTCCGTGATGCACGGCCTGCCCATCGTCGATGCCGCGCTCGGCAGCCGAGCCCCGCTCATCGGAGCCGCCGAATACCTGCTCGATACCCTGAAAGGACGATCATGACCGATCCCCTGATTTCCTCCCTGCAAGGCAAGCTCATCGTCAGCTGCCAGGCCTACGTGGGCGAGCCGATGCGCCACCCCGAAACCATGGCGCAGGTTGCCCTGTCCGCCGAACGCGGCGGCGCAGCCGCTATCCGCTGCCAAGGCCTTGCCGACATCGCCGCCATCAAAGGCCAGGTGGAAATCCCCGTCATCGGCCTTTGAAGAGGGGCACGACGGCGTCTACATCACGCCGACGCTGCGCCACGCGCGCGCCTGATCGCCCGCCGGCTCCGACTGGTGGCCATCGATGCCACGGCACGCCCCCGCCCCGACGGTCGCACCTTCGAGGAGACCGTGGAGGCTTTGCGCGGTGAAACGCTGATCATGGCCGACTGCTCCTGCATGGACGACGTGCAACGGGCGCTCGAAGCCGGTGCGGACATCGTGTCCACCACCCTGGCGGGCTACGTGCCCGGCGGCCGCGAGAAAACCGCCGGCCCCGACCTCGAGTTCCTGCGCGAGGCCGTCGCCGCAGCGGGCGACGTGCCCGTGTTCTGCGAGGGTCGCATCCACACGCTCGCCGATGCGCAGGCGGCCATGGAGGCGGGAGCCTTCGCCATCGTGGTGGGGACGGCCATCACCCACCCGCAGTCCATCACTTCCTGGTTCGCCGACGCCATCGGCTAGGACGCGCCGAACCCGATGCGCGAAGCCCTGGAGGGGATCATCCCTCCAGGGCTTTTTTCATGCCCGTCAGCTCACGTGCGCCTCGGCGGTGACACGCGCCTCCGGATCGTCCAGAACCGAGCGGTCGAGGCCGCCCGCAACATGCGAGGCTGTAATGCCCGCCACCATGGAGTCGCTGACGTTGAGGGCGGTGCGACCCATGTCGATGAGCGGCTCCACGGATGCGAGGACGGCCACCACCTCGATAGGAAGGCCCCATCGTCCCCCAACACGATGAGCGAGGCGAACGTCGCTACCCCCGCCCACTCCTGCCACACCGAACGAGCTGATGGCCACCACGGCGATGAGCGGCACGAAGAACGTAGGAGACAGCACGTCGATGCCTACGGTAGGCGCCACGATGGTGGCCAGCATCGCCGGGTACACGCCCGCGCACCCGTTCTGCCCGATAGACATGCCGAAGCTTGCCGCGAGGTTCGCCGACGCGCTGTCCACGCCCAGGGCTTTATGCTGCGTCTCGATGTTGAGCGGCAGCGCGCCCGCGCTCGAACGCGATACGAACGCGAAGCTGAGCACGGGAAACGCCTTCTTGAAGTAGGTCGCCGGATTCACGCGGTTCGCCAGCAAGATGAGACAATGCACGCACAGCACCGCCAGCAACGCGCCGTAAGACACGAGCACGAACTTTCCCAGTCCGAGGATGGCGCGGTAATCGCTCGCGGCCATCACCTTCGGCGATGAGCGCGAGGATACCGTACGGGGTGAGCCCTAGCACCATGGCCACTATCCGCATGACGATGCCGTACAGGCTGTCGATGAGGCTCTTGAAGAAGTCTGCCTGGTCAACGTCTTTATCGCGCAACCTGATATATGCGACGCCGAGGATGGCCGAGAAGATGACGACCGCGATGGTGGAGGTGGATCGGGCGCCAGCGAGGTCGGCGAAGGGGTTCGTCGGGATGAACGAGAGGATTTCCTGCGGCAGCGTAAGGCTGGCAGCCTCGCTCTGCTGGGAGGCGAGCGACGAAAGCTCGGCGGCATCGGGGGTCGCGGCATCGAGGAAGCCCGCATGCGCAAGCCCGGTCAGGACCGTAGCACCCCAGCCTAGCACGGCCGCAACGGTCACCGTGCCCAGCAGCACGGCCAACACCGCGAAGGCGATGCGCCCGAAGTGCTCGGTGACCTCCGCGCGCGTGAACGCCCCGACGATGGCCACGAACACGAGCGGCATGACGAGCATCTTCAACAAGCCGATATAACCCTGTCCCACGATGGATATCCAGTCGAGCGCCGTCGTGGCAGCATCCCCGTCGCGGCCGAGCAGCAGCTGGATTCCCAAACCTAGCAGGACGCCCAGCCCGAGCGCGGTGAACACCCTCGCCGTGAAGCTTAGACCCTTCGATCGCATGAGCTTGAGCACGACGAGCATGGCGGCGAACACCGCCAAGATACCTGCGACGGGCACCAGCACCTCCATCGACATAGGCAACGCCCTTCCTCGTTTATCCGACGAAAAAAGTAGAGTATAGGACGAGCATGCCAAGAAGAAACCGGAAAGCCGTCAAAGAGAATGAAGCGTCACCGAACGGTAGCGCCGCCGGCTGCCGCCCCCCCTAAAAAACGGCAAAGAGCGAAGGGCTCTGCACAGAGCGGACCGAGAGCGTCGGTCGCCTCCGCACGGAACCCTTCGCCCGCTGCCGAGCCCTCGCCCGGCGCGATGAACGCAGAAAGCTACCCCAGCAGCTCGCCTCGCAGGATCACGTGGCGCACGCGGAGGTTCTCATCGAGCACCACGGCGTCGGCGATCTTGCCGACCTCGATGCTGCCGCGCTCCCCTTCCAGCCCCAACGCGCGGGCGGGATTGGCGCTGGCGGCCCGAACGGCTGCATCCAGCGGGATGCCCATGTCGCGTACGGCGACGCGCACACACGCCATGAGGTCGGTGGCCGAGCCCGCGATAGTGCCGCTGCGCAGCGTGGCGACGTTGCCCCGCACGGTGACATCCTGGCCGCCCAGCGAGTACTCGCCGTCGTCGAGGCCCGTCGCCATCATCGAGTCGCTGATAAGGATGACCCTATCGGCTCCGAAAGCGGCGAACAGGAGACGCACCATGGACGGATGGATATGCACCCCGTCGGCGATAAGCTCGGGCATCACCTCCGAATGGTCGAACGCCGCGCCGATGGGGCCGGGCTTGCGGTGGTGCAGCGGCGGCATGGCGTTGCACAGGTGCGTCATCTGCCGAGCGCCGGCTTCGATGGCCGCGCACGCGGTATCGTAGTCGGCCTGCGTATGCGCGATGGACACGCGCACGTCGGACGACACCGAGCGGATGAAATCGAGTGCGCCGTCCACCTCGGGGCGCCACGTCGACCAATTTGATGAGATTGCCCGAACGTTCCTGCAAGCGACGGAACATCGCCTCGTCGGGCAGATGGAGGTAGGCAGGGTTCTGCGCGCCGATGTTGCCGGGCGAGATGTAGGGACCCTCCATGTTGATGCCCACGAGCGCCGCCCGTCGCGCTTCGCCTCGTAGGAGGCCGCGGCATCCATGATGGGAGCCAGCACGTCTTCGGGATAGGTCATCGTGGCCGGGCAGATGGCCGTCACGCCGCACGAGGCCTCGTGCCGCGCGATGGCGTCGATGGCCTCTTCGGTGCCGTCGCAGAAGTCGTGCCCCACGCATCCATGGAAACTGAGGGTCGATGAGGCCCGGAACGACGTAGCATCCGACGCGTCGAGCACCTGACCGTCAGCCGCC
>ENA-OQCZ01000393-OQCZ01000393.1-human-gut-metagenome-genome-assembly--contig:-NODE-393-length-11957-cov-2.286560_pt1 | contig 11957 bp, 17 predicted proteins | sample MGYA00242505_ERZ504594 | MGnify/ENA primary metagenome ERZ504594 (study PRJEB26092, sample SAMD00036329) | human gut metagenome | host: Homo sapiens | study: EMG produced TPA metagenomics assembly of... | reverse complement strand
CACGCAGCTGGTGAAGTACGACCCGGACAAGTGCGCGTTCACCCACTCCGCTTGCGCTCGCGATCTTGAAAGACAGGGTGATCGAGGATGACTAGGGCGATCAACTACAAGAAGGCTACGGGGCCTACGCATGCCCGACGTGCGGCGGGATGCTCGAATACCTGTTCCGCGAGGACAGGCGCGGGCGCATGCAGCGCTATGAAACGACCACGCGGCACAAGAAGCGCATTGCGCCAGACGATGTTGCGGTTGATAAAGTGCGCAAGGTTTCGGCCTACGAATCGAAGAAGGTCGGCGTTGAGTACATCCACACGGGGAAGTTCTGCTGCCCGGTCTGCAACTGCGTCATGAGCGAGGGGCAGGCCGTGGCGAAGACCTTCGCCGAAGACGAGTTTCCGCCCGACTACTACGTTTCGAGCGAACCGGTCTACGTTGACCCCGACCGCATAGCAGCAGACCTGCTTGCGATGATGCGCGGCGAGTACCGCAGCAGGTCGCCTGATGCGGCTACGACGGTACAAGGGCGGCTCGACCTGTAATAGCGCCACTTGGCGGCGGCGCAAACGAATCAGAAAGGCAACGACATGGCAAACGAAACGACAATCCCGTTACTGTTCCCGGAGGAATTCAACAGCAACGCCGCGTGTCTCCTTCAGGCGGTCGAAGCAGTTGTTTTCGAAGAATGCTGCAACAACGGCTGCGTGTTCAGACGCGGCGGCGCGTTCCTGGGATTCGACGTTGAGCATCCGACCAGTTGCAGCCACTTCAAGGTTTCCGCTTGCGCTCCAATCGAATGCACCGCGTTCCAGCCCGATTGCGGCGATGCGGCATGAGCGGCGACCGCAGCAAGATAGTCGAGCGAATCCGCAAGCTTCTCGCACTTGCGGATGACAAGGGCGCGACCGAAGCAGAAGCCGTGGCCGCAGTGATGATGGCACAGCGCCTGATGGCCGAAAACGACGTTGCAGATTGGGAACTGCACTCGATGGACGAACAGCCGATAGCTACCGCAGAAAGCGAGCCTGTGCGCAGGCGGTGGCGCTGGACGCTTGCCGATGCAATATCTTCGAACTTCCGTTGCCGATACTACCAGAATAGAAAACGCTGCGCACCGACCGGATGGAAGACCGAGTATCGCATGATCTTCTACGGATACGAATCGGACGCGAAGGCCGCAGCGCTCGCTTTCGACTACCTGTACAAGATCGGCGACAGGCTGGGATGCAGGCAAGCTGGCAAGGCGTACAGGGAGCATGGCTATTCTGACGGAGCCTACAACGGGTTCGTCCTGGGCTTCGTCGCCGGAGTGCGCTCGGAACTTGAAAAGCAGTCGCAAGCGCTCCTGATCGTCGTGCCGCCGAAGGTCAACGAAAGCTACGAAGCGTTTTCCGTTGACTTCGGAAAGGCGAAAACCGACGTGTCGGTTGCCCGCACGTCTTTTTCCCTCGGCGCATACGAAAGCGGCCTGAAGGAAGGACGCGATGCGGTGCGTTCGCGCCGCATGGACGCGCCGGACGAAGACGGCGACGGCATGCGCGCCGTCGCGCTTCTCACCGAATGAGGGGCGGACAAGATGGGTAAATACGAATTGCCACCGGGATTACAAAATGCCCGTACTGCGGAACCGGTCACGATGCCGACTACGACGTGTGGGAAGGCGTTGACTTCGAGGGAGAAAACGATATCGAGTGCAAGCATTGCGGCAAGACGTTCTACGTCTACCGGTCATGGATTGCCTGCTACGACGTTTACCAAGCACCGGCGGTCTGCGGCCATTGTCCCAACAGCACATACAACTTGTTAAGCGGAGATTGGTCATGCGCGACCAACGGATGCGAGAAGGTGAGTTTATGACATCGACGAAAAGAGCGCGGCGCTGCACGATGCAGGCGCGTCTGTGCGGGTTCGACGGCCATGTGAAGGTCAGTCACCTACAAGAACGAATGCTTCACGCACGCAGAGCAGATAGCGGAAACGCATATGGCAAGGCCGTTCCCTGTGAAGAATTCCTACCTGTACTGCGGCACGCTCGACACCTGCTTCTACTACGACAAGGAGAACAACGCCTGCGCTCGTTCTCCGGGCCTTGTCCGGTACGGCAGCGGCGACTACGAGCGCATGGGGACAACCGCTTCCCTCGTTCAAGCGATGCTTTTCGCGATGGACGTGACCGCGAAATGCCAGAAAAGCGAGAAAGGGGACAGATCGTGACTACAACTAACTGGGAAAAGTACTTTAGGGGACACCGGCGAAGGCAAGCAGGACAACCGTGCAGTGGTACGGAAACAGAATATCGGTCGAGCATAGAGGGCATGAAGTCGTAGATCTACCGAAGCGCCGTTATAAGGCATGGCTGGAAAGCAAAAGCAACGTCGATTGGGGTATGCGATGAATGCACCTGATGTAAAGAAAATCGTAGAAGAATGGCTTGAAGGAGAAGGGTACGAAGGGCTTTACAACGAAGCCGGTTGTGGTTGCCAGCTAAGCGAACTTGCGCTTTGTGGCGAAATGACCCAGAACTGCGAAGCGGCCTACCTGTTCGATTGCTCACGCTGCGCAAAGCGCCCGTCATGCGATATCGCAGACGAAGAACAGCCGTATCTCATGTCAACCGACAAGGACTTCTGCGAGCCTGATTACACGGTCGCTGCACCTGCCGCCGCCTTCGCTGCGGATGGCGCGGCGCTGCCCGCCTGCGCTCCCCTGACGGTCGGTGAAGCGGTCTTCGGCGTTGACTGCGCGAACGCTCCCGACTGGTACGCGCAGGGCGGCATCGGAGAAGCGCCGGAAGATGCGCTGAAGATCGAACCGGGCGAAGTGATCATGCCGATTGCCGACATGGCGGAAGTGATAGCGAAGGCCATCGCCGATACCGCGCCGAAGCCCAAGCCCGCAGCGCTCGCTATGCCGCTTCCTGCAAAAGAGGTGTGCCAAAACACTGCCAAAACAGAACCGGCGAGCCGAGTGCTTAAAGAGGACAGAACCGCAGAGTACATCAGGTTTTGGAGTACGGCGCGTAAGCGCGCAGCAAAGAACAAGTAATTCTTTATTTCGAGTAAGAGAAGCCATGCCCAACGAACATGGAAAGGAACGAAATTGACAGTCAGATGCGACGTTTGCGGCGCTCCTGCTTTGAGAAGCGATTCGTATAGAAGAGATTGGTACAAGGTCAAGAAAGACAACTGGAAAGGGACTTTTAACGTCTGCCCTCAATGCGCAGAAGCGTGCGGGCTTGCCAAGGCGTATTCGACGGTTAGGACGACAAACGAAGCGGCATGGAAAGAAATTGCCGCGCAAGCGAAAGATGGTGAATAGCAATGGGATACCTGAAAGAGCGCCACGGGATGACGATGCTTCCCGGAATTCCGAAGGAAGGGCAATGCCCCGAATGCGGCGTGTTCCACACGCCAGATCAGCCGCACAACCGCGACGCGCTGCGATATCAGTACGCGTTCTATGACGCGTATGGACGCTGGCCGTCGTGGGCTGATGCCATGTCGCATTGCGCTGATGACGTTAAAGCGTGTTGGACGCGAGAACTTGAAGCGCGTGGCATCGACGTTGGCAAAGCAGCTGAATTAGAGAGCATGAACATATCAGTGAAGTTCGGAGGATGACGATGCTCCATTACGGAATCACGCAGATCGACGGCAAACCGCGCGCCGTTGTCTGCTTCGGCTTCGCAGAGGTGCGAAAGCTTATCGACAAAGGTCACCCGATCAAATTCAGGGCGTTCCACAACTCCGAATCCGCGAAGGAGTACGTCATGGAAACGTTGCGGCGTGCGGAGAACGAGCGCGAGCGGAAAAGGCTTGACGAACACCGGCAAGCGGTGTTGAGGGAACGGGAACTTGAAGAACAATCTAAGCGAAAGGGATTGAGGAAATGAACGACACCAAAGCAGAAGCGCCCGAAACGAAAGCCGCCGGATGCGGACTTGTCCTACTTTTCATCGGCGCTTTCGTGGGTGCGATAGCCCTCGGTTTCGCCTTCGGTGCGCATATAGGCTTGGCAGCATACGCGCTTTTCTGCATCGTGTGCGGCCTGCTGCTGATCGTCGCCGCCGAACGCAATGCGAAGAAAAATGCCGATTAGCTGGATGGAATGCGAGCGCTGCCACGGGTTCTTTCCCATCAGGCGGCGGCGCGGCCACATGAGAAAGCGCGGGCACGTGAAAGACGATGTGGTGTCCGTGGTGCAAGAAGGTCACGCAGCAATTTCGAACGATTCTGAAAGGATTGGGAACATGGCAAAGCAACACCTGACGATAACGCTCAATTTGGAGCCTTCTCGCCAATTCGACATGATTGCGCGCTGTCTCGGCTACGTGCGAACCGGCGACCCTTCAGCCGATGACCTGGCGAACCTGAACAGGCAGATTGAAGCGCTTGGCATCAATTTCGATGAAAGGAGCGACGAAGATGAAGGCCGTGATCAGTAACCCGATGGCCGTAAAGGCCGCGGCGAACGTGGCAAACGGCGGATACTACCTGTCGTTCTTCCAGATTCGGCGCGTTGGCGATGTTGCGGAGGTGAGCGGCACGAACGGGTACGTGGTCGTGATCGCCACCGTGCCAGCGAAGTTCACGCGCCGGGGCGACGGTAAAAGCATCATCCTCGGCGGAATCGAGACACGTTCGATGATGCGCGGGATAGGCAACGCCATCAAGCACGCGCAGCAGGTCAGCTTCGAGCGGTCGGCGCAGAACGTGAGCGTTTCGACGGTCAGCGACGGCGCAACGTTCAGCACCAGCTTCGATATCGACCCGTTGCAGTTCCCGTACAGCGTTGAGGGGTTCAAGGATGGGTACTCGTGGGACGATTGCTTGGAGCGCATCAGCGGAACCGGCGAGCCTTCCGCAGACACCGCAATAGAACCCTTACATGATCGCGACTGCCTGCCAACGGCGATCAAGGCTCTTGCCGTGCAAAGGGGATACCGCCTGTCGCTCCACGGCGAGTACGGTGCCATTGAGTTCAAGATGGACAACGACGATTGCATCGTCCAGGCCGTCGTGATGCCGATCAAGGACGTGGCCTGATCCCGGATATGGTCGAACCATCCGTCGCACTACACGGCGGGCGGCGTGGAGTCATCGAAGCAATCAGGGCGGCTACCGGCTCGCAGTTCACCGGGTACTATGGGGCAATGCGATGAAGTACCTGTGGCGCTTTCCGCACAAGGGAAGCGCCGTACAAGACCTCATGAAGTGCAAGTGGTACATAGACAGGCTGATCGATGAAGTAGGCGGCGAAGATGAACGATGACATAGAGGGACACAAGGAGGGAATCGCGCGCGCCGTCGTCGCAATCAGCGAAGCAACCATGTATTCCACCGCCGAGATCGTGGAAATGGCTGCGGGCCTTGCGCGCGTCGGCATGGCCTTAGGTCAATGCTTCGATGAAATACGCCGCTGCCTGACCGCCGAAGAAGGCTCTGCATACTGGCGCAGGGCGGCGAAGGCCGCTGCGCGCTCGCGCGCTAACTCGTCTAACCGAAAGCGCAGACGGCACGGACGCGCGCAACGGACGAGAGCGCGCCGCTGATGGCTCAACCATGGGCGAAATGGTTCTACGAATCGCCTGCTTGGAAGCACGCTCGCAAGGCCTATGCGGACACGCAGCACGGGCTTTGCGAGCGCTGCAAGGCCAAGGGTCTGATAGTGAAGGGCGACATAGTGCATCACAAGGTGTACCTGACACAGGACAATATCACTGACACGGCCATTACACTTAGCTTTGACAACTTCGAACTGCTTTGCTTCGACTGTCACAACAAAGAACACAACGCGAATGCGAGCATTCGCGCGGGCTTCGGTTTCGATGCGGACGGGAACGTAAGACCGATTGGCTGACCTGCTTCGATAGGTCGGACACCGGCGGCAATCCCCCCTATTCGGAAGCGTCGGCGCAGAAAAATACTCACCGTCGCCTGAAGAAGAAGAAAGATAGATTCGGTTTTTTGGAAAAGGGGGTGGTCTTGCGTGAACGAAGGGAACATTGGTATAGTTGTGAACTTTTGCGCCGCAGTTGCCGGTCGCGCCGATCACGCCGCCGCAGAAGCGCCGAAAAAAACGTTTGGTGATGTGGTCGAATGAGGAAGAACCAGACGAAAGAAGAAGAAAGGGCGGCGCGCCGCCGCGAAGCCGCAGCCAAAGGCGTTCACACGCGCCGCACCAACGCGATGAACAAGAAGATGAACGCCATACTCGAAACGATGCCCGAAGACCAGCGCTTCATCGCAAAGGAGTTGGCGGACAACTTCGTGTTCCTCTCGGTGCGCATCACGGAGTTGCGCGAAGCGCTGCTGAAGCAGCCGTCCGTCATCAGCTACGACAACGGCGGCGGGCAGACCGGCTTCCGCGAGAACCCCAACATATCGGTGTACAACAAGCTGGTGACGCGCCATGCCGATCTGTGCATGAAGCTGGCGAAGCTGCTGCCAGAAGCAGCCGACGATGCGAAGGACGAACTGGAAGCCTTCATAGGGTTGTAGCATGAAGTTCGAACGCGATTTTCTGCGGTACTTCGAGCAGGTTGAAGCTGGCGATATCGTAGTTTGCGACAAGGTTGCGAAGGCCGTCATGCGCGCCTTGGCCGAGATACGCAACCCCGGACAATGGCACTACTCCGAAGCCATGGCGGCGAAGCACATCGACTTCATGCAGAAGTTCTGCTATACGGCGGTCGGCAGCGCGCCGAAGCCGATAGCGTTCGAGCCGTTCCAGCTTTCGATCATCGCCCACGCATACGGCATGGTCGATGACCGGAACCTGCGCAAGGTGTTCGAAGAACTGTGGATGATGGGTCGAAAGAACGGCAAAACGACGGTCGGCGCTGCCCTCGAAGTCGATGCCGAGTACAACGACGGCGAGTACGCCCCGCACATCTACAACGCCGCAACGTCGAAAGACCAGGCGATGGAAAGCTTCGAGCCGTGTTACAACATGATCAAGCTGAACCCGCTGCTGTGGAAGAAGACGAACAAGCCCAAGACGAAAGACGTAGGCAAGATCGAGTTCCCCTTCAACTTGGGGCGAATCGAGCGGCTTTCCGGCAGGCCAAACAGCATGGACGGCTTCAACGTCCATTTCGCCCTTATTGACGAGTTGGCGGCGCACAAGACGCGCGACATATACGACCTGCTGAAGCAGGGCATCCAGTCGCGCGACCAGCCGCTTGTATGGTGCATCACGACGAACGGGTTCGTGCGCCAGGGCATATTCGACTCGCAATACGAATACGCGGAGAAATGGCTTGACGGCCTGATCGAGGATGACAGCTTCTTCGCTTGGCTCTACGAACTAGACAGCAAGGACGAGTGGGAAGACCCGAAATGCTGGATAAAGTCGAACCCAGGCCTTGGAACCGTCAAGAAGGAGCGCTTCCTGCGCCAGAGCGTCGAGAAGGCGAAGAACGACCCGTCCTACCTTCCAACCGTGATGGTGAAGGACTTCAACCTGAAGGAGAACAGTTCGACCGCTTGGCTGTCTTGGGAGCAGATCGTGAACCCCTCCCGCTTCGAGTTCTCGAAGATGGGCTTCCGCTACGGCATCGCAGGATTCGACGCGGCTGAAACGACCGACCTCGCCGCCGCGTGCGTGCTGTGCATGAAGCCGGGCGATGACCGCATATACAAGAAAAGCATGTACTGGCTCCCGCAGACCGTGATAGACGAGTTTCGCGGAGAGCGGCAACCGGAAGGAGCGCGACGGCGTTCCGTACACGCAATGGCAGAAGCGCGGGCTTCTCCGGGCGTATCCGGGCAACCGCGTCGAAAAGGGCGTGTTCCTCGAATGGCTCACGGAGTTGCGCGAGGAAGAAGACCTGTACACGTTCGCCATCGGGTACGACCCGTGGCATGTTGACGATACGTCGAAGCGGAACATGGAACTGTTCGTCGGGAAGGACTACTGCATCCCTATTCGCCAAGGCGCGAAAACCATGTCAGACCCCATGTACTCGTTCAAGGGCGACCTGACGGCGAACCGAATCGTGAACAACGACCACCCCATAGACACGTGGTGCCGCCTGAACGCCGCCGTGCGCATCGACAACAACCGCAACCTTACGCTTGACAAGAAGAACAACGACAAGCGCAACCGAATCGACGGCCTTGCAGCCGAACTTGACGCGTACATCGTGCTGCTGAACCGATGGGACGAGTACCAGAACATCATCTGACCTGCTGAAACGTAAGCGCCCAATCGCCGACCGAAAACCCCTGACACGGTTTCTATCCTATGAACCATGGGACTTTTGGAAAAGATATTCGGCAAGAAGGCCGACGAAGCGCCGCCGAAGGCAAGCGGCTACTTCTCCACGCTTTCAAGCTACGCGCCGGTCTTCACGACCTACGACGGCGGCGTGTTCGAAATGGCGCTCACGCGCGCGGCGGTGAACGCCATCGCCACGCAGTGCAGCAAGCTTGAACCGTTCGTCACCGGCGCGGCCAACCGTCAGATCGAATCTGCCTTGCGCCAGAAGCCGAACCCGTACATGGACAAGACGAAGTTCCTGTACCGGACGTGCGCCATCCTCGAAGCGAAAACGACCTGCTTCGTCTTCCCCATGCGCGATGCCTACGGAAGGATAAACGGCTTCTATCCCGCGCTTCCCTCGACGGCGGCGGCGTACTCGGTGCAGGGCGAACTTTGGTACGAGATCAGGTTCCCCAACGGCCAGAGCGTCTTAGAGCCTGCGACGAACGTCGGGGTGCTGACGAAGTTCCAGCTTGAAAACGATCTGTTCGGCGACGGCAACCGCGCAATCGAGCCGACCATGCAGCTTATCGACGCGCAGAACCAGGCGATCAACAGCGCAATCGAGAACAGCGCGAGCATCGATTGGCTGGTGAAGGTGGCCGGTCAGAGCCGACCGGAAGACATCGCCGCGAAGCGTGACGAGTTTGCAGCTGGCAACTTGAGCAAGTCGAACACCACGGGCGTTATGGCCTACGACAACACGTGGGAGAACGTTACACCCATCGACCGCAAGCAGTACACGGTCGATGCGGAGCAGATGAAGCTTATCGAGAACAACGTCTTCAACTACTTCGGAGTTAACGAGGAAATCCTACAGAACAAGTTCAACGAAGACGTGTGGAACGCCTTCTACGAATCGAAGGTTGAGCCGTTCCAGCAGCAGCTTTCCCTCGTCCTCACCAACATGACCTATTCAGATCGCGAGCGTGCGCAGGGAAACGCCATCAGCTTCATGTCATCGGCCATCGACTACATGAGCAACCAGACGAAGGCGACGCTGTGCCAGTCGATGACAGACCGCGGGGCGATGAACGCAGACGAGTTCCGCGCGAAGTTCGGCATGCCGCCTGTGCCTGACGGGGATGGGTCAGCAGTTCGCCATTCGCGGCGAGTACATCTTGGCCGCGAACCTCGCGACGAACACGGTCGCCGCCGCGAAGGCTGCTGCCGAAGCGAACAAGAGCAACGAAACGCGAAGGTGCAGAAGATGCCGATTAGCCAAGACCGCGTGTACCGCATGTTCTCCGCCCCGCTCGCGACAGCGCCAGCGGCGGAGCATCGGAAGATATTCGACACGGACTACTACGTTGAGGGATACGCGACCACGTTCAACGACCCCTACGAACTGTGCTACGGCATCCGCGAGCAGATATCGCCGGGCGTGCTTGACGGCGCAGACCTGACCGACGTGATCATGCAGTACGACCACGAAGGCATGGTGTTCGCGCGCAACCGCGCTGGGAACCTGCACATCGCATCCGATTCGCACGGCATCTTCATCGCCGCCGACCTCGGCAAGACCGCCGCCGCGCGCGAACTGTACGAAGCCATTGACGCGGGGCTTGTTGACCGCATGAGTTGGGCTTTCACTGTCGCGGAAGAATCGTGGGACAACGAAAACGACCTGCGAACCATCATGCGCGTGAAGAAGGTCTACGACGTTTCGGCGGTTTCCATCCCCGCCAACGATGCCACGGCTATTTCGGCTCGTTCCTTTGCAAACGGAGTGATCGAAGGAAAGAAGAAGGCGCAGGAGCTGCGCCGCCGCCGTAAAGCAATACAACTGAAAGCAATGATCGCAAAGGAGACAACGAAATGAACTTCAGGGACGAACTTCGGGCGTTCTTCGCGGGCGTGCCGCTTGAGCAGCGAAACGCCGACGAACTGCGCGCCATGCTTTCCCGCATCGCCGACAACACCGACAGCGCCGACGAGGAAGCGCTGACGGAGTACGAGCAGCGCGCAAGCGAGATCACCGACGAGATCAACAGCCGCGCCCAGGCCGCAGCTTCCGGCATCGAGCAGCGCCGCGCAGCCGTGCGCACGCTCATCGACGCTGGTTCCGCCGTGCAGATCGACATTCCCGCCGCAAACGCCGAACCGCGCGCCTACGACGCGTCCAGCCCGGAGTACCGCGACGCATGGCTGCGCGAGATGGCGACCACGCACGACGGCGTGCGCCGCACCTACCTGTTCGGCGAGCCTACCGCAGAGCAGCGCGCCGCCTACACCATGACCACCGCCAACACCGGCGACGTCGTTCCGACCGACATCATGAACGAGATCGTGGAGTTGATGGAAGCCGACGCGCCGCTGTACGCCGATTCGTACCGCACGTCGTTCGCCCATGTATGCGAGATCATCCAGCACATCGGAATCGAGCAGGGCGACGCAGCGGAAACCGCCGAAGGCGCAGCGAACGATGACGAGCAAAACGCCTGGAACATCATCCAGCTGACGGGCGTTGAGATCAAGAAGCACGTCAACCTGACCCGCAAGATGGAGATTCAGAGCATCGACGCGTTCCGCTCGTGGCTCGTGCGCGAGATCGCCGACCGCATGAAGGTCGCCATCGAGAAGCACCTGTACAAGCGCCTTGACGAGGGAACGACGAAGGGCGCGAAGGCCGGTATCGTCGCGGCGAACATCCTCACCGGCACGCTGGACGATGCGGAAGTCCGCAAGGCGTTCGGACAGCTTGTCGGCGACGGCGACGTGACCGTGTACGCGAACAGCTACACCATCTGGAACGTCATCGCGGGAATCAAGGAGGATGACGGCACGAAGGCGTTCATCCCCAATTCGATGACCGACCCGGTGACGAAAGGCCGCATCTACGGTTCGGAAGTGAAGAAGGATTCGACGCTTGCGAACAACGTCATCTACTTCGGGTATCCGAAGTCGTTGCAGGCGAACGACTTCGAGCAGATCAACGTCATGAACGACGTTGATGTGAAGAACCGCGTCCGCACCTATAGCGGCTATGCCCTTGTCGATGCCGGTTTGCGCAACCCTGCCGGATTCGTGAAGTACACCCACACCCCGGCGACCGCCGCCCCATCGACCGAATCCGGCCAGCAGGCGGGCTAAGGCAGATGGAGAAGGACGGCTTGACAGACAAGGCGATGACCGCCCTGCGCATCACCGACGATGCCTTTTGCGACGAGGTTGACGGGCTGTGCAAAGCAGCCCGTCACGACCTGAAGCTGTCCGGCGTGATCGACGCGAAGGCCGATTCCTGCAATGACCCGCTGGTTGTCGAAGCGGTGCTTACGTACTGCAAGGCGCGCTTCGGCCTGGACAACCCCGATTCCGAAAAGTATTGGGCATCGTATCTGGCTTGCGAGCGCGACATGCTCAACTCGCAGGAATACACCGTGGAGGTCGGTGAGGAATGAGCGGCTTTTCCGAAACGGCGGTGCTGGTGCATGTCACCTACGCTGAAGGCAAGAATGGGCGGCAGTTGCCCGAAAGCACGCGCAAGCGCGTGTTCGTGAACCCCTTCAGTCCGCTGGCAGTGAACTGGTACACCAACTTTGCAGGTGCCGACGGGGTGAACAAGGACGCGACCGGGCATATTCCTCTTACATATCACTCGCCGCCCCCTTCAAACTGGCAGGCCTGGACTGGACAGCAGAAATAGGAGCCACGCCATGGGCCAATGACTTCTATAACGTGTCCGCAGATCCGGA
>ENA-OQCZ01000391-OQCZ01000391.1-human-gut-metagenome-genome-assembly--contig:-NODE-391-length-11983-cov-3.133856_pt1 | contig 11983 bp, 10 predicted proteins | sample MGYA00242505_ERZ504594 | MGnify/ENA primary metagenome ERZ504594 (study PRJEB26092, sample SAMD00036329) | human gut metagenome | host: Homo sapiens | study: EMG produced TPA metagenomics assembly of... | reverse complement strand
AAGGACGCGCGCTTTGCCTCCATCTCCTCCGGTGTCGCGGTCTCATGGAAGAATTTTGACGCCAGGGCAAAGTCCGCCTCGTCGTATTTCGGAGCACCGATCTCCTCCATGGACTCGTGGAGAACTTCTGAGAGGACATGGTTCGGGATATAGTCGGAAAGTCCGGCGTAAAGCTCGTATGTCATCTCGGTTCCCGTCATCTTTGCGGCACCTTCCGCCACATCAACGACGCGCTTGTAGATCTCCTTCACCTGCCACGACTTTGGTGCGCGGATAAAATAGTGGACTCTGCTGTGTCCCTGGACAACGTTCGGGGCGATTCCTCCTACATCACGGTACGCGTAGTGGACTCTCGCGTCGGAGATAATGTGCTCCCGCAGGTAGTTGACTCCGACGCTCATGAGCTCCGCAGCGTCCAGTGCGGAACGTCCAAGTTCCGGGGCTGCTGCCGCGTGGGAAGTCACACCCTTAAAGTTGAAGAACACGCTGACATTCGCCAGTGTAGACTCGGACCAGATCGCATTCTTATCGCCCGGATGCCATGTAAAAGCAGCATCCACACCGTCAAATACACCTTCTCGTGCCATGATTGCCTTTCCGTCTCCCTTTTCCTCACTCGGGCAACCAAAAAGGATCACAGTTCCCGCTTCCGGGTGCTCCTCGATATAAGCTTTTACAGCAAGCGCTGCCGCCATAGCACCCGCACCGAGGAGGTTATGTCCGCATCCATGTCCATCCGGGTTGTCCCCTGCGGCTTCCTTTCGCATCGTGCAGCCGCCTTCCTGGGACAGCTCCGGCAGGGCGTCATACTCGGCGAGGAAACCGATCACCGGCTTTCCGCTTCCGTATACAGCCTTGAACGCCGTCGGCATACCGCCGACTCCCATCTCCACCTGGAATCCCTCTTTTTTCAGGACTTCCTCGTAGAGCTTCGCGGTCTTGAATTCATGGAATCCGACCTCTGCGTAGTCGAAAATTTTGTCGCTGACATCAACGATCAGAGCTTTTTTATCTGCAACTGCTTTTAAGACAAATTCTTTTTTATCCATATTATTTGTCCGAATTTCCGGATCTTCCTTTCTTAAATTTATCAGGAAATTACGCCTGTGCCGCATGTTTTCATATTTTCCACCGACCAGGACGCTTATTTTCCCTTTACGCGCTGATCTTTCCCTTTTTATAAAGTGCCAGGGAGTAAATCACCGACAAAATAATCACACCGACCATAATATAGCTCTGGTTTGAGGAGAACACCTTGCGACCGATCACTAAGATCGCGATGATCGGAAGTGCGATCGGAACGATGGCCTGCTTCGGGGCCTTTAAGATGAACGGGAACAACAGGGCACCCATAAGTGCCGGAACCATGTTCTGGAATGCCGGCTGTAAGAACGCATTGTTGTAGATCGGCTCAAAGAGCGGAGCTAAGAACAGCATTCCCAGGAATACAATGGCTGTTGTCACGAATGTGGATGCCGCAACGGCGATGATCGCAACGACATCGGCGCGGTCGCTTCCGGCTGTGTATCCTGCAACTTCCATAGCGTTGACCGCCGCCGGGACTTTCATATTGCTGACATTACCGGTAACACAGGACATGTAGAGCGCGCCGCTTCCGATGATCGGCATGAAGGACAGGTTCTCACAGATACCGCTGATGCTGAATGTCAGTAGAAGCGGGATCGCATTTTTCAGAATTTCCGGAATATTCATGGAAATTCCATTTACTGCGGCAAGTCCGAAAGGAACCGCCATGAAGCTGATCAGGGCACAGACAACTGTGATTCTTCCGAGTCTGTGGATCTTATTATAAAAGCTGTTTTCTTTCATATCATTTTCCTCCTAGATAAACAGATTCGCTACACATGCGCCAAGCATTCCAACGATCATGCTGAGCGGGAACGCGAACTCTTTCAGCTTCTTATGGTTCGCCGCAAACTTGTTTACGAAGATCGATGTGATACCTGCAACCAGGATTGCTGCTACCGCCGGGATATTCGCGATGTTTGTGAAATGCGGAGCTGCCATGGTTCCGTAGAGACCGAGGAACATTGCTGTCGTGATGATCGGAACGAGCATCGCGTTGCTGTTCTTGATGGACTCGACTTTCTTATCGTACGCCTTTAAGAAGAAAACGTTGAAAATATTTCCGCCAAGAATTCCAATTGTTACAACAAACAAAATAAACACAAAAGTATCAGCCGGGATGTCCGGGACGGTGATGGATTCCAGGCCCAGCGCCTACTGCCGCCATATTCGCGACCATGGTCTCATAATGCTGCGGAACCTACAACGCTTAAGCGGAGCCACGGGAAATAACGGCCCAGGGACGGAACCAAGAGCAGGTAACTCACGATGATCGGGAGTGACGGGGATAATAGAGAAGATCGCGCTGCTTCGTGCGGCTTCCTTCATTTCCTGGTCTGTCATGTTCAGTTCTTTTTCCCGCGTTTGAATGCCACGATCATAAAGATCACCGGCTGAGAAGAACGATCAGGATGGTGATTCCACAGAGAATTGCCATCGTCGTACTGTTTGCTAACTGCAGATGCGTACTCATAGTGATTCCTCCTTATGTATAGCCCGGAATGCAATAGTTACAGATCACTCGCCAGTTTCTATATCTGTTTGGTTTGACATATCCGGTTGATTGGTATACACTTGATTATACTATTTCTACAGAGTTTTACAAATTTCCCGTTTTCATCACGTTATAACTGAAACGTTATAAGTCAGTATTTATCCGGGCTGTGATATTATAGATCATGTTCCCGGATTACATCCGCAGGGCGGCTGGCTTTTATTTCAGAAAGGAGACCATCCCCTATGAATCTTCAGAACATGGAATACCTCATCGAGATCTCAAACTGCGGTTCCATCTCCGCCGCCGCGAAGCACCTCTTCGTGACCCAGCCCTATCTCAGCAAGGTCCTCAGGGAGACGGAAAAAGAGTACGGGCTCACAATCTTTACCCGCGGAAAAAACGGAATTATCCCGACGGAATCCGGACGGCTCTTTCTCGACATGAGCCGGGATCTCATCGAGCACGCAAAACATTTTAAGACCACCTTTAAGGAACACTCGGAAGCTTACCGCCTGCGGGTCTCCTCCAGCAGCTGTTCCCACGCCAGCGATGCCTTTATCCGCATGGTGAACTCTCTTGCGGACACGCCGTTCCGTTTTTTCTACCGGGAAATGACCGGAAATGAAGTCATCGAGGATGTCTACACGAACCGCGCCGACATCGGATTTATCATGTATCCGGCCCATAAAGCAGACAAGATCCAGGAAATTCTCACCTTCCGCCATCTGGAAGCGCGCCCGCTGTTCCAGTCCCCGACACAGTTTTTCTGCCGGGTAGGACATCCGATTCTAAAGGAACTGGATAACCTTACACCGGAAAAGCTGTACCAGTACAACTTCGTCCTCTATCCAAGCGAGAGCACAAAGACCCGGGCCGCGGAGAGCGTTTACAATGACAAGACGCTGCAGCTCATCAACTGGAACAGGATCTCCCAGGTCATCTATGTCAACAGCCGCGCCCTGCTCCACAACGTGATCCAGCGCTCCGACTATCTCGGAATCGGATTGATCCCGATGCGGGAGCAGGTGGAAAACTATAATATCGTCTCATTCCCGCTTCCGGACTGGATGCAGCCGGAAGCCGACCGGTACGGCGATTATATCAGCGCCTATATTTTCCAGAAAGGTATCCAGCTGCCGAAGGCCGCCAGGGCGTATATCACGTTTCTGGAGCAGTTTTATGGTCCGGATTCGGGGTATGAGGAAGAATGCTCTGAGAACAAAAACCTGTAGAATTGTTTCGTTGAAATCTGCAGGATCGCCGTTACTGCACACGGGTAGGAATTTTCTGAACTGAAAATTCCGTACAGTACAGTGGTGGTAGTGGATTTTGCCGATTTGGAATGCGAAGCATCGGCAAAATCAGTTACTGTTTGCGCAAGGCGTGAACAGTAACGAATCGCCCTTTAGGCGAGTTTCTAAAAAATACCCGGAAGCTAAAAAGCTCTCAGAAAAACTGCTTTTGATCTGCAGTCTCTCCGGGAGCTTTTCTATGTCCGCCCGGACGGCTGTTTTTTACACAGCCAGTCCAGACAATGATTCATTTCATATCTTTCACATCGTTCTGATATCCTCTGCCTTTATCCCCACATCCGGGAATCTCACATCATCTTATCCACCATGCCCATCAGCTCATCACCGACGGCTTTGGACTTCACCTCAGCATCATCAAGGGAGGTTCCCTTAACGCCATAGTAGAATTTGATCTTCGGCTCGGTTCCGGACGGACGGATGCAGAGCCATGCGCCGTCATTCATATCATAGTAGAGAACATTGGACTCCGGAAGACCTGTCTCCTTTACTTCGCCCGTCGCGACGTCTGTGATCGTGTTCTTCTTGTAATCGCGGACAGAAGTTACCTCGTAGCCGCCAAGCGCCTTCGGCGGATTCTTGCGGAAGTTCTCCATGATCTCCTGGATCTTCGCAAGTCCCTCAATGCCCTTTAAGCCGATGGATTTTACGGTATCCTTGTAGTAACCGTACTTCTCATACATGGCAACCATCGCATCCCATAAGGTCATGCCCTTTTCCTTATAGTAAGCAGCAGCCTCACAGAGGGCAGCAGTCGCGGAGATCGCATCCTTATCACGGGCATATGTACCGATCAGGCAGCCGTAGCTCTCCTCCATACCGAACATGTAGGTTCCCTTGCCGGTTGTCTCTTCTTTTAAGATCTGCTGACCGATATATTTGAATCCTGTCAGGACCTCGACGAGCTTGCAGCCGTAGTGTTTTGCGACGGCATCAACCAGATTTGTGGTAACGATGGACTTTACGACCTCGCCGTCAGCCGGGATCTTTCCTGCTGCCTGTTTCTGGCTTAACACATAGTCACATAACAGAGAGCCGGACATATTTCCGGTCAGCGGGATATATTCGCCGGACTTTGTATCTTTTACATAGACGCCGAGACGGTCAGCATCCGGGTCTGTAGCGAGAACGAGGTCCGCGTTCTTCTCCTTCGCAAGCTTTAAGCCAAGCTCAAATGCCTCGGCCGCTTCCGGGTTCGGGTAGCTGACGGTCGGGAAATCGCCGTTTGGGAGTTCCTGCTCCGGCACAACATAGACGTTCTCGAAGCCGATCTCCTTCATCACGCGGCGGGCCGGGATATTTCCGGTTCCGTGAAGCGGAGTGTAAATGATCGTGATGTCTTTCTGCATGCGGTTGATCGCTTCCTGGTTAACGACCTGTGCTTTTACCTGGGCGATATATCTGTCATCGATCTCTTTTCCGATAACCTGGAATTTTCCGCTCTTAAAGCTTCTTCTTCCGTCGTTGTCTTAACGGTAGAAAGATCTTCAATTGCAAGAACTTCGGCTGTCACACCTTTGTCGTGCGGCGGTGTGAACTGCGCGCCGTCCTCCCAGTATACTTTATATCCGTTATATTCCGGCGGGTTATGGCTCGCGGTGATGTTGATACCGGCGATACAGCCTAATTCACGGACTGCGAAGGACAGCTCCGGTGTCGGGCGAAGGGATTCAAATTTATACGCCTTAATGCCGTTTGCAGCCAGAGTCATTGCCGCCTCCATGGCAAATTCCGGGGACATATGGCGGGAATCGAAAGCGATCGCAACGCCCTTGTCGGCTCCACCCTGTTTGATAATATAGTTCGCAAGTCCCTGAGTCGCGCGGCGGACTGTATAGATATTCATACGGTTGATTCCGGCTCCAATGATTCCGCGAAGTCCCGCAGTACCAAATTCCAGATCCATATAGAAACGTTCCTTAATTTCGTTTTCATCGTTCGCAATTGCCCGAAGCTCTTCTTTTGTCTTATCGTCAAAGTACGGATTGGCAAGCCATTCCTGGTAGATCTTCATGTAATCCTTCATGTTTTGACTCCCCTCATGCATTATTTTCCGGGGCGGAAAATATAATTCCAGCCACCAGTAAGATAGGTTCATTATATTACATTTCTAATGAAAAATAAAGTTATTTCCTCTCAAACACCCATTTAGTTCCCTCACATGTATATTGACAATTTTGACTAAATAGAATATGATGTAATCAGCTAAGGAATGTGAAAAGATCCCATGCGAATCGGGTAGGAGGCTGGCTATTGAATAGCCAGCCGACCTCCCACAGAACCGTGCGTACCGGTCCGGTACACGGCTCCTCCCCTGTTTATGCCGCTACAGACTTGCGGTAGTAAGAATAAAAGAACTGGAATCCAGCCTTCTCAAGCCGTTGGCTTGAGAGGGCTGTTTGCAGTATGGGGCTGGATGCTATCCGCCAGTATCCCTTTCTGGAATTGGCAAGAATGCCCGCATTTCTGTTGGAGATTCCCAACTTCAGCAGGTTTCTCCATCTTGTACGGACTATTTTCCACTTCTTCCAAAACACCATGCGGATTCGTCTGCGCATCCACTCGTCAATGCTCTGGAGGTACGCTCCCATATCTGCCAGCTTGTAGTAGTTCACCCAGCCGACCACATACCGTTTCAGGTCTGCCTTCCACTTTTCGTAGTCGTTTACCGTTCTTCTGCTGGTGAGTTCCCTGACCCTTGCTTTCATCTTTGCCTTGGATTTGGCGTGAACTCGCAGGGCAAACCCTTTCCTTCCTTTGTAGAAGCCATATCCCAGAAATTTTATTTTTCCGGCATATGCCACTACCGTTTTCTCTCGGTTCACCTTCAGAAACAGTCTCTTCTCGATAAAAGGGACGATGTGTTCCAAAGTTTGTTCCGCACTGGCTTTGCTTCCGCAGAAGATTACCATATCATCTGCGTATCGGACAAAGCGGTGCCCTCTGCGTTCCAGCTCGTGGTCAAGCTCGTTCAGCATGATGTTTGCGCACAGAGGACTTAACGGCCCTCCCTGCGGTACGCCAACCTCCGTATCTTCAAAACGTCCGCACCACACAACTCCCGCTCTGAGATACTTATGAATCAGGCTCAATACCCGTCCATCCTTAATATCTCTTGCCAGAATCTCCATCAGCTTGCTCTGGTTGACGATATCAAAGAACTTTTCCAAGTCCATATCCACCGTCCACACTTTGCCTGCATTCAGATATTCCCTGCTTTTCTTGAGAGCGTCATGGGCACTTCGTTTCAGTCGGAAGCCGTAACTCGTTTCTGCGAATTTCGGTTCGTAGATTGGCGTCAGCACCTGCGCAATTGCCTGCTGGATGACACGGTCTACTGCTGTTGGGATTCCCAGTTTTCGTGTCTTACCGTTGTCCTTGGGAATTTCTACCCTTCGGACGGGCTGCGGCTGGTATTTTCCAGCCAGAATGGATTGTCGGATTTCCTCGCCGTTGTTTTTGAGATATTGCAGAAGTTCATCCACTTTCATCCCATCAACTCCGCCCGCCCCTCTGTTCTTCTTCACCCGCTTGTAGGCACGGTTCAGATTTCCGCGGCTCACGATTTCCTCCAGCAGTCCACTTGCTTGTCTGTCGGCATCGGCGGCGTTGTTTTGGGCTATCCTCTTGTCAATAAGCGCTTCTGTTTCTTCTTCGTGTTCCGCACTATCCCTCCACAGACAGCCATTGCCACAGCAATGTTTTGTGCTTTCTTTTCTCTTGACTTCGGTAACCTTCATTTACTACCACCTCCAAGGGTTTCTCCCTTCCCAACGCCGTCGACTGCGTTGGTACTATGGATTCATCTGACTTCCTGCGACAAATCTTATTTCAACCATACCTCGTAAAAAAAAACTCCGTATGTCCGCAGGACCTCCCCAGGTACTCGCATGTTCCTTCTCACCATATACCTGCCATGGTTACTGAATATGCTTCCGTACAGCTATTGGGCTTTGACTTGTTTGGCAGTCTTACCCACATATTCAGCCTTCATGATTTCTGTTCGTCAGGCCAGTGATTTGCCTCCAGCTTCCTTCAGATTCCCAGTTACCCAGGACACCCTTGCTCTTGGCTATATCCTTCCCGCTGTCGGGCGGATTGGGGACTTTCACCCTTTGAAACATGCGCCCGCTGGGCGCACCAAAAAGACGATCCGCCAGGTAATCAGCGGATCGTCTTTTTTGTTCCGTCTTATCTGCCGCAGACACACCCGCGGGATCTGGTGATCCGGTCTGTCCTGCCGCATTCATTTGTTTCTTCCTACACTTCCCAGTCAGAATCCAGAAAAACCTTCCCCGTAGACTTCCTGAGCCTCAGAGACGATCATAAACGCTCTGGGATCGATATCATAGACGATCTTCTTCGCCTTGTAGAACTGCTTTCTGTCCAGAACACAGATCACGGTCTTTCCGTCCTCTTTCCGATAAGCTCCTTCGCTCTTTAAAAAGGTACAGCCGCGCTCCAGCTCATCCATCAGCTCATCGGCGATCTCCTTCGGTTTTTCTGTAATGACCGTTATCATGGTGCTCTTATTCATACCATAGAGGATCACATCGATCACATAAGTTCCCACCACCATGTTGATGAGTCCATAAAGACCGGATTCGATATTCCGGAATACCACCATGGAAAGCAGGATGATCACAAGGTCCGTCGCCATGACCGCTTTTCCGGTCTGCATGTGCGGACGATACTTCTGTAAAAGCTTTGCGGCGATATCGCCTCCGCCTGTGGTGGAGCCGCGCATGAATATAACGGCAAGACTGATTCCGATCAGCACTCCGCCGAAAAGGCAGGATACCATCTTATCGCCGGAATACACCGGAAAATACGGTGTCACCAGACCATCCAGAATCACGGTCATGATCGCAACTGTCTTCAGTGTTTTGATCGTCTTCTCCTTTCCCAGATAGATCCAGGACGCGATCAGAAGCGGAATATTGATCAGAAATGTCAGGGTACCGATTGGGAGATTCGTCAGACGGTTTAACAGGATCGCCATACCGCTGGCACCTCCCGGCGCGATATCGATATTGTTGATAAAGCAGTGGAGTGCGACGGCCTGTACAAAACCGCCCGCCACATCTGCCAGAAGATCCAGAGCAAGCTCTTTTTCCCTCATCTTTTCCATAAGATTATCCCCCTTATATCTGCCAGTCTGAATTCATTTAATCCCGATATAATTCTTCAAATAGTTCCACCGGCACATACGCCTTCACATGGATCCCGTCATCCTGATACTCCTCCGAAAGAAGCTGTCCGCTCTTCCGGATCGTCTGGAGCCGTCCGGCATCCCTGTAGGCGAATACTTTCTCAAAATAGATCCTGCGGTTTCTTAAGATCACGGCAAACAGATCGAGCAGTTCCCCGATGCCCTCTCCTGTCTTTGCCGACAATTTTACCTTATAGTCCGCGGACATGTCCCGGCACGCAGTGTCCGCATCCGGGCGGTCCACCTTGTTGAATACCGTGATGATCTCCTTGTCCTTAATGTCCAGACGACGCAGGGTCTCGTAGACCACATGCATCTGCATGTCCATCTGCGGGTTCGAACAGTCCACCACATGGAGGATCACATCACAGTACCGCGCCTCCTCCAAAGTACTCTTAAAAGCCTCCACCAGATGATGCGGAAGTTTCCGGATAAATCCTACGGTATCCGTCAGGAGGACCTTTTCCCCTCCCGGAAGCGTCAATGCCCTTGTCGTCGGATCCAGAGTTGCGAAGAGCTTATCTTCCGCCAGGATCCCGGCTCCTGTGAGCTTATTTAAGAGCGTAGATTTTCCGGCGTTCGTGTAACCCACAATGGCCGCCGTCAGCGTTCCGCTCTGCTCTCTCTGTTTCCGTACCACATCCCTGTGGCGCTCCACATCCTGGAGTTCCGATTTTAACTGGCTGATCCGCTCGTGGATCCGTCTTCTGTCCACCTCAAGCTTCGTCTCACCCGGTCCCCTCGTGCCGATTCCGCCGCCGAGTCTCGACAGGGAATTTCTAAGACCCACAAGGCGGACGGCGCGGTATCGGAGCTGCGCAAGTTCCACCTGGATCTTTCCTTCTCTTGTCTTTGCACGGGCGGCAAAAATATCGAGAATGATCATCGTCCGGTCCATGACCTTTGTGTCCAGAGCATCCTCTAAATTTTTCAGCTGTGCCGGGGAGAGCTCATCGTCGCAGACAACGCCGGTAGCGCCGGACTCCCAGACCATCTCCTTCAATTCCTGGATCTTACCTTTTCCGAGGTATGTTCCCCGGATGGATATTTTTCCCGGTTCTGGATCACGACTCCCACGGTCTCAGCCCCCGCGGTCTTTACAAGTTCCCGAAGCTCCTCCGCGGATTCTTCCGTGTCATCGGAGGCGTTCGTGCTGGCGGCAAACAGGATGACCCGCTCCTGCTGCTCACCGATCTCTATCAATTCTGCCATTCTTTCTCCTATCTTGTCACGAGAAACGCGATCTCATGATCTGCCTTCTCGTCCTGTCCATACTGCTCCTCGTAGCTTCGGAACAGCTCCAGCGCCTTCTCATACTGGCCCAGGTACTCATAACACACGGCCTGGTTGAAGGCGATCTCTTTCTTTGCCCGGTCATCAGAGAGGGCAAGTCCCGCCTCCGCGTGCTGCAGCGCTTCCTCATAATTGCCTTTTTTCCACGCAGCCATCATCCAGCGGTTGTAAACTTCCGTGCTGGAAAAGCCCTCATCCACGAGAGTCTGGTAGAGCTCATCCGCCTTCTCCTCGTCTCCGGCAGTCATATATGCCGCCCCCAGGGCTTCCATCGCCTCTGCGTAGCCTGTAACCTCATGTTTCGCATCCGCGCTCTTACCGGACTCCAGGCGGTTCTCAGCACCATCCTGATCCCCGGAATTCGCGAGGCTCACCGCGCCGAGGTAGTAAATACTCGGCTCTCGGCTTATCCACCTTCGCCAGGGTATCATAAGTATACGCCGCGGCACCATAGTCCCCCAGCATAAATTCTGCCTCACCGCGGTACTTTAATACATCGATCTCAAAAGAGGTCACCCGCGTTGTCTGGTCGATCAGGCTGTCAAACTCCGCGACAGCCCCCTCGTAATCACCGCTTTCCAATGAGGGCGATGCCGTTCTCCCTGCTCTCCTTCATCTCACTGGTCACATGGCTGCAGCCGGTGAGGAGGTAGCAGCATACCGGATAGAAATAACGCTGATACAATGCTCTTTTTTATTTTGCTTATTTTTCCTGTTTTTATATATTGTTTATACATTTCGAATTTCACATTTTACGCACGCGTCGTGCTTCCGAATCCACCATTTCTCACCTCATCGGCCTCATCATCCACCGTAATTCCGTACTCCACGAAAATCCCCTGGGAGAAACCTGTTCCTGCTTCCACTTCCACGGTCTTTCCCTCGCGGCTGTCATTGGTGAGCTTCACCTGGATATGGCCCTCGTTGTCAGATCCGTAGTAGTCACTGTCGATGATCCCGACGGTATTGTTTAACTGCAGACGGAACTTAAATCCAAGTCCGCTTCTCGGATAGAGCTTTAATACCCAGCCGTCATCGATCCGTGCCCGGATTCCTGTGAGGATCTTTGTCATCTCCCCGGCTTTCAGTGTAAACGCTGCCGGTGCGAAGAAATCATATCCGGCGGAGCCTGCTGTGGCACGCTTCGGAAGTCTGATCCCATCGTAGATCTCCCTGATCACTTCTTCTGTATCCTGCGGGTGTTCCCCCTGCCAGTCTTTTTTAAACTGCTCAAAGCTTACTTTTTCAAATTTTGCGATTCTCTGCATGATGTCTCCTCTTCGTAAATGGTCTCCCACTCTATACCAAGACCCCGCCCCCTTTTCAAGCGTTTCAGACAGAAAATCCGGCAGAATGCACTGCGTTATTGCGGCAATGTGTCCACTGTCCACAGTATATTCTGCCGGATGATTCCGTCTCTCACGTACATTTCTATGTGGTTTTTCCAAACAGCCGCGACACTCCCGGATATCTCTCCAGGCTGCTGTTTTCTCGAAAACTTTTTCTATAAAATATACGATATCATCTCAATCCCGAAATGATCACATATAAATAATCCCGATTCAGTACACATACTTCCTGTAC
>ENA-OQCZ01000387-OQCZ01000387.1-human-gut-metagenome-genome-assembly--contig:-NODE-387-length-12113-cov-3.891707_pt1 | contig 12113 bp, 14 predicted proteins | sample MGYA00242505_ERZ504594 | MGnify/ENA primary metagenome ERZ504594 (study PRJEB26092, sample SAMD00036329) | human gut metagenome | host: Homo sapiens | study: EMG produced TPA metagenomics assembly of... | reverse complement strand
ACGCATTCGGGACAATCCTTCGGCGGCAGTCAAGCGCTGTCTACCTCATTGTTCATAAAAGAATTCGCTGTGACGGCAATTCGGACAGCGGTAATGCGGCTTCAGCGCATTAACCTCGGTAATATCCAACATCGTAGCAACAAAGGACGAGCCTACGCTGCCACGCGAGCCTACCAAGTAACCGCGGTCGATAGAATGCTTAACCAGCTTATGCGCAATGTAATACAATACAGAGAAGCCGTGGCCGATAATAGCGTCCAGTTCCATCTTCAAGCGGTCCTCAACAATCTGCGGCAGCTTTTTCGCCGTACCATTCATGCGCTTTGGCATAGGACAAATCACGCACGGCATCCTCCGCACCGGGAATAGAAGGCGAATACAGCTGATCGCGGTCGGGAACAGGCTTAATGCGTTCAATCATATCCGCAATCTTATTGGTATTGGTAACAACAACCTCGTAGGCTGCTTCCTCTCCCAGATAAGAGAACTCCTCAAGCATCTCCTCTGTAGTATGCAGATACAGCGGCGGCTGCAAATCCGCATCCTTATAACCCTGACCGGCCTGCAGAATCGCACGCAGCTGTGCATCCTCAGGATTGAGGAAATGCACGTCGCAGGTTGCTACAGTCAGCTTGCCCAAGCGTTTGCCCAGCTCATAGATTTTGCGGTTATGCTCCCGCAAATCCTCCTCCGTGCAGTAATTTTCGCGCACCAAAAACTGGTTATTGCCCGTAGGCTGAATTTCCAGATAATCATAAAAGCCGGCTATTTCCTCCAGCTCCTCATCGCTCGCACCTAAGCGCACCGCGCGATACAGCTCGCCCGCCTCGCAGGCCGAGCCGAGAACCAGACCTTCACGATGCTCCTCGATAACAGCGCGCGGCAGCAGCGGACGCTTATTCAGATAACGCAGATGGCTGATAGTAACGAGCTGGTACAGGTTACGCAGACCGATTTCATTCTTCGCCAGAATAATAATATGGTAACTGCTGATTTTACTCTTACCCTTAGTCGCAGCATCGGGATTTTCCGTATCAACGGCATCGTCCTTCGTCTGGCGGTCGCTGATAAGATAACCCTCCATGCCGAAAATCAGCTTCAGGTCACTGCCCTCCGCCGCATCAAAGCAGAACGGAAAGGCCTGCACTACGCCATGGTCGGTAATCGCCAAAGCCTTGTGGCCCCAACGGATTGCCTGCTTGACGAGGCCCTCCATCGGCGTCAGGCCATCAAGCTTACTCATCTTCGTATGGCAATGCAGCTCAACCCTCTTGACCTCGGCATTATCCATGCGCTCCTCCTTAGCATCGAGCTTCATAATGCCGCGAGGCACCATGCACATCTCGTCAAAGGCAAAGCGGTCTGGCGCAACATCACCCTGCAGACGCAGGCGCATACCGGGCTTCAGCAGATTTTTGAACTCGTTGCATTCCTTGCGAGGATCGCCGCCGTCACGCTTGTCAAAACGCAGCTTAACGAAAATACCGCCGGTATCATCACTAACGTTAAAGGTAAGCACAATAGAACCCACGCGCGTTTCCTTATCAATAAAGGTCTGCAGCGCACCGTCCTTATCCAGACTTTTGACAAAGGTGCCTTCGATAACAACGTTGCGCTCTTCCTCTGTCACGGTATCCAGCTTACGTGGCGTACCCTTAATTTTTTTGCCCCACAGCTGGCCGTCAGCCTTCTTTTCACCGTATAAGGCTGCCATGGCCTGCAGATACTCGGGGTCCTCCTCCGGATTGTTGTAGGACACTTCACAAGGAGGCTCCGGCGGCAGAGTTTCGCCGATTTCAATATCAGGCGGCTCCGGCGGTAAAGGAATTTCCTCCGGCAACGGCTCGCCGGTGCAGTCGGTAATCTCTACCTCTGCCTGCGGCTCACGCTGCATCACCTGGCATTTGGAGCCATCGCCGTCGCAAATCATATCTACGCTTTGCAAAGAAAAAGCGGCTGCAAGCTGCTGCGCCGCCTTCTGCAGCAAACCGCCGGTAAGATGGGCGGCACAGCTAAAGTGCACCTCCCACTGACAGGCAGACTCGTCTACACAAATCTGATTGATATGCATCAGCTTCAGCTGCATCAGTTCCACCGGGGAAAAGGTCATCGAAGCTAAAAAACTATAAAATTTTTCTTCATCAGGAATCAGGCAATATTTTTTATTCACATTAAATCCTTTCCTAATAATGACGGGAGAAGTTGTTGGATTATGATATACGTTGAGGCAACGCAACAACGCAGATGGCGTGCTATCTTCTATTTTTCTGAGATAAGCTAGAGTGCGTCAGATGCTAGGCGCGGATGCCGACGGCGTACTTTTAGTACGTCGAGGCGACGCAACAACGCAGATGGCGTGCTATAGCTTATCTCATGTTTTCGACACCAACAACACCCTCAATCCCCTGCAACCCTCTAACCAAATCTCCGCCATCGGGCGCAGTCTTGCCGAGCTTCAGAAAGACCTCCAACACCAGACGATTCTTTTCCTTATCACGCTTTACGTTCAGTGATTTTACCTGCACGCCGTTGAGCGACAGATAACCGGTAACATCGGTGATAGCACCGGAACGGTTTGTAGTAATGATGCGGATAAACTGGCGGTCACTGCGGCTGTTGGCAGCAAAGCGCTTTTCCCATGTATGGAATGTAACCAGAGTTATCATGGTGATAATGGTTGCCACGCTGCTGAGGAAGTACATACCGCTGCCGGCAGCAAGGCCGATTGCGGAAACCATCCACAGACTGGCAGCAGTTGTCAGACCGCGAATAGTTAAACCCTCGTGCAGAATGGTGCCTGCACCGAGAAAGCCTATGCCGCTGACAACCTGGGCTGCAATACGCGCCGAGTCACGGCGTTGGCCGATATCCTCCTCCAGCTTGGCAGTCTGAGGATAGACATCATCAAAGCCGTAAAGCGAAACGAGCATAAACAGCGCCGAGCCCACGCACACAAGAATATGTGTACGGAAACCGGCAGGACGGTCACCACTGCCTCTTTCTATACCGACAATACCGCCGAGAATTGCAGCAACAACCAGCCTGATAACCATAACAACCTCTTTGTTATGCAAAAAAGAAGTATTAATTAAATCCATGCCAGTATCACCTCACAGCTTCTGTTCCCTCTGCCTGCGCCGGGCGCAGACACGGGAACTGAGTTATTTTTACAGCTTTTGCAGCATCTCCTTGATAGCAGTGATATAATCACCGTCCAGCGGCAGCATGCTTACTTCGCCGGTCTTACGAACTTTTACTTCCAGCTCGCCGGTCTGCAGAGTCTTAGGACCTACAACTACGCGCAGCGGATAGCCGATCAAATCTGCGTCCTTGAATTTTACGCCCGGACGCTCCTTGCGGTCGTCGATAACAACCTCAACGCCTGCTTTGTGCAGCTCGTTGTAAATTTTCTCAGCCTTAGCAAAGGATGCTTCGTCCTTTACGTTTACAGGTACAACAAGTACTTCATACGGAGCAATAGCAACAGGCCAGATCATGCCGTCGGCATCATGGCTCTGTTCAACGCAGGCAGCCATAGTACGGCCAACGCCGATACCGTAGCAGCCCATTACCATCGGCTGCTCTTTGCCGTTTTCATCCAGATAGGTACATTTCATAGCTGCGCTGTATTTGGTGTGCAGCTTGAATACCTGGCCTGCTTCGATACCGCGAGCCTTAGCAATCGGAGCGCCGCAGTGCGGGCAGGGATCGCCTTCAGCCATCAGACGGATATCGGCAACGTAGGTCGGAGTGAAGTCACGGCCCGGATTAGCGTTGATGTAGTGGAAGCCTTCATGGTTAGCACCACAGCAAACATTGTGCATATTCATAACGGTTGCATCGCAAACGATAATAACCTTTTCGGGATCAAGGCCTACAGGGCCCATATAACCACCGACAGTGCCAGCCTTAGCCAACAGCTCTGCCTCAGCCATTTCCAGCTCAACTGCGCCTACGGTGTTTTGTACTTTGGTTTCGTTAACCTCGTGGTCACCGCGAACGAAGCACAGTACCAGGCCTTTTTCGCATTGGTATGCAACAGCTTTTACGGATTTTTCAATCGGAGCGTTGAGGAAAGCGCAAACGTCGGCAATAGTCTTGCAGTTCGGAGTTTCAACCTCGCTCAGCTCCTGCATTTCTTCTGCCGGAGCCTTTATCGGATACAGCTCTGCCTTTTCGATATCGGCAGCGTAATCGCATTTGGTGCAGTAGGTAATTTCTGCTTCACCGCTGTCTGCCAGCACCATGAACTCATGGCTACCGGTACCGCCGATAGCACCGCTGTCTGCTTCTACCGGACGGAAGTTAAGACCGCAGCGGGTAAAGATTTTGTCATAAGCATCATACATAGCCTTATAGGAAACGTCCAGACCTGCTTCATCACGGTCGAAGGAATAGCCATCCTTCATAATGAAGTCACGACTGCGCATCAGGCCGAAGCGCGGACGGCGTTCGTCACGGAATTTGTCCTGAATCTGGTACAGGTTCAGCGGCAGCTGGCGGTAGGAACGCACATCGTTCTTAACCAGAGTAGTAACCATTTCCTCGTGGGTAGGACCAAGGCAGTATTCGTGGCCGTGACGGTCCTTCAAGCGTACCATTTCTGCACCGTAAGCGTCCCAACGGCCGCTTTCCTTCCAGATTTCTGCCGGCTGCATAATCGGCATCATGATTTCCTGGCAGCCTGCATGGTCCATCTCTTCACGGATAATATTTTCGATTTTTTTAATAACACGCCAAGCCAGTGGCAGATAGGTGTACATGCCATTGGTGGATTTACGCATAAAACCGGCACGCAGCAGCAGCTGATGGCTCGGGATTTCAGCCTCGGACGGAACCTCACGCAGAGTGGGTGCATACATTTTAGAAACTTTCATTAACGGGATACCTTCCTCTCAAGTAAAATTTTATCTATTTCAGCAAAAAGCTCGCTTACAAGCTGATCTTCGGGAACCTTGCGCAGGATTTCGCCCTTGCGGAATACCAGTCCCTCGCCGATGCCGCCGGCAATACCGACGTCAGCCTCACGTGCTTCACCGGGTCCGTTGACCACACAGCCCATAACGGCAACCGTAATGGGTTCTTCAACATCCGCCAGACGGCGTTCAACCTCCAGCGCCAGCTTTTCCAGACTGATGCGGGTGCGTCCGCAGGTCGGACAGCTGATTAAGGTCGGTCCGTGCTCACGCAGGCCAAGGGATTTCAGAATGTCATACGCTACACGCACCTCGTTCACCGGGTCACCGGTCAGCGAAACGCGAATAGTATCGCCGATGCCTTCGGCAAGCAGCGTACCGATGCCTACTGCGGATTTGATAATACCGCTGTTGACAGTGCCTGCCTCCGTAATGCCGACATGCAGCGGATAATCACACTGCGCTGCCATCAGGCGATAAGCCTCCAGTGTCAGCGGCACATCATGCGCTTTGAGTGAAATCTTAATGTTACGGTAATCCATCGCTTCGAGAATGCGCACGTGGCGCCAAGCCGCCTCCACAAGAGCCTCCGCGGTGGGATGGCCGTATTTTTCCAGCAAATCCTTCGGCAGAGAGCCGGCGTTGACACCGATGCGGATAGGAATATTGCGTTCCTTCGCTGCTTCCACCACAGCGCGCACCTTTTCTTCACCGCCGATATTGCCGGGGTTTAAGCGCAGGCCGTCAACACCTGCTTCAATCGCTGCCAGAGCCAGCTTATAATCAAAATGAATATCGGCAATGATAGGAACCGGACTTTCCTTACAAATAGTTTTCAGGCCCTCCGCCGCTGCCATATCAGGCACGGCACAGCGGATAATATCGCAGCCTGCATCTGCCAGACGCTGAATCTGCTCCAAGGTTGCAGCAGCATCATCTGTATGTGTGTTAGTCATAGACTGAACGGCAATCGGAGCATCGCCGCCCACAGCCACGCTGCCTACGTGCAGCTGGCGGGTTTTTCTACGTTCTATCACTTTCGTTCACCTCTTAACGTGTTATATCTTTAAAGGTGGAAAATACTGTCAGCGCTAAAATCAGCGCAATACCAACCATCTGGATGTTAGTCATAGCCTTGCTGCCGAGCGGTTTACCGCGCAGGCCTTCCAAAAGCAGCAGTACAAAATGTCCGCCGTCCAGAGCCGGCAGCGGCAGCAGGTTGATAACGCCCAGATTGATGCTCAAAAAGGCAACAAAGGTAATCAACGGCAGCATGCCCTTTTCCGCCACCTGACCGGCCATCTGAGCCACACCGATAGGACCGGCCACCTCAGCCGGAGCCTTACCGGAAACAATCTTGTACAGGCCGTTCAGCATAGAAACGATAATATTTTTTGTATAGACGCAGCCTTCTTTAATCGAGCCGAAAAAGCCAAGGCTGACCTTGTTGAACTTAGGGCTGATGCCGATTAAGGGACGGCCTGCCTCTCTGTCATACACGGGAGTCATGGTGTAGCTTTTTACAGAGCCCTTACTTTCTGCAGTCAGCGTTACCGGATTAGTTCCGCTCGCACGCAAATTGGTAACAACCTCCGTCCAGGTAGCGACAGGCTTATTGTTAATCGTCAGAATGCGGTCGCCGTTACGCAGGCCTGCTCTTTCCGCAGCCATGCCGTCTACAACAGTGCCCAGGATTGGCTCATTCACCAGCTCCTGTCTGCCCTCCAGCATAAAAATACCGCTGAAAAGAATAATAGGCAACAGGAAATTCATCAGCGCACCTGCCAGAATAACCAGCATTCTGGACGGTATCGGCTTAGATTTAAAGGTTCCCGGTTCAGGCGGATCGTCAGGATCCATGCCTGCGATTTTATTATAGCCACCCAACGGAATAGCCCGCAGGCTGTACAGAGTATCGCCGTCCTTTTGCTGATACAGCTTAGGACCAAAGCCGATGGCAAATTCATCAACACGCATACCTGTGAGCTTCGCCGTAATAAAATGACCGAATTCGTGTACCGTAACCAGCACACCAAAACAAAACAGCGGCTAATATTGTTAGCATTTTACCTCCTTACGATAGTCGGCAAGCTTTGCCGGCCTTCAGTCTATAATTTAGCAATAACCCCTTTGGCAGCAGCACGCGCCCAGGCATCCGTTGCTTCAATATCCTCCAGCTGCGGACGCAGAACATTGTTATGCTGCGCTGTAACCGTAGCAGTGATATAAGGGATATCCAGATATTTAATTTTGCCTGCCAAAAAGGCATATACAGCCTCCTCGTTGGCAGCATTAAAGGCACATGGCAGAGTGCCGCCGGCCTTACCGCAGCCAATAGCAATCTTCAAGGAAGGAAATGCTTCTAAATCAGGTGCTTCAAAAGTAAGGTTACCCGCAGCAACAAGATCAAGCTGTTCAAAGCTGTAATTATAGCGCTCCGGCCAGCTCAAAGCGAACTGAATCGGCAAACGCATATCAGGCACACCCAGTTGGGCAATCACACTGCCGTCGCAAAATTCTACCAAGCTGTGTACAATGCTCTGCGGATGCACAACGACCGCAATTTTATCATAAGGCATATCAAACAGCCAATGTGCCTCCATAACCTCCAGGCCCTTGTTGGCCAGTGTAGAGGAATCAAGCGTTACCTTCTGCCCCATGCTCCAATTTGGGTGATTGAGGCATTGCGCCAAAGTTACATTTCTCAGCTCACTGCGTTTTTTGCCGCGGAAGGGACCGCCGCTCGCCGTAATAATCAGACGCTTGACTTCCTTTTGCGTACCGCCGCGCAGAGATTGGAAAATAGCGCTGTGCTCACTATCCACAGGAGTCAGGCTTACACCATGCTTACGCACAGCCTCCATTACAATGCTGCCGGCAGCAACAAGTGTTTCCTTATTCGCCAGCGCAATGTTCTTGCCGCAGGCAATAGCAGCCAACGTCGGGCGCAGGCCGGCATAGCCTACCATAGAACCAAGCACCGTATCCGCTCCCTCGTAGGTAGCGGCAGTCAGAAGGCCTTCCTCCCCGGCTAAGATTTCCGTCTTGCCGTGATAGCGGTCAGCCAAGCGCTTAGCAGCGTCCTTATCCGTCAAAACGGCAATATCAGGCTCAAACTGCTTAATCTGCTGCTCTAAAAGCTCATCGCTTTTATGCGCAGCCAACGCGCGTACCTTCAGCTTTTCAGGATTGGCAGCAGCCACCTCCAAGGTCTGACGACCGATAGAGCCTGTACTGCCCAAAATAGAAATATTCTTCATTTGCTATCCTCTATTCTTGAAACATAGATAAAGCGCTGATAATCATCAGCAGGTAATACACAACCGGTGCCGTAAACAGCAGGCTGTCGAAACGGTCCAGCACACCGCCGTGACCGGGGAAAATCTTACCGGAATCCTTAATATCAAAGCTGCGTTTGACAATAGATTCGATCAAATCGCCGACCGGAGCAAAAATTGCCACCGCCAGCGCCACTGCCACAGCATGCCACAGGGCAATGCCCAAGCAGATAATACATAAAAACAGTACGGTCACAAAGCAGCCTACAAAGCCGCAAACAGCGCCCTCAAAGGATTTCTTCGGGCTGACGCTGCAGAACGGTGTCTTACCGAAGGCACGACCGAAGAAATAAGCAAAGGTATCGCTTGCCCAGGTGCCCAAAAGCACAATCCACAGGCAGATTTCGCCGTACTCAAATACACGGAAGCCCAAATCGATATGCGGACCGCCGTCAAAGGTGCGCAGCAAAATAATGTGCGCAAACAAAAGACCGCAGTACAGCATGCCCCAGGCAGTAAGCGCACTGTTTTCTGCCCAATGCTGCTCGCCTCTGTTGCAATGCAGCCACAGGCCCTCAATCGTACTGAAAATGAAGAACAGCGCTGTGAGCATCACAATAAATGCCAACGTATAAACGCCCTCCAGCTCAAAATAATAGCCTGCGCCGGCAACCAGCACCATCAGCAGTGCGCCCACGCCACCGGTCAGCGTGTAGGCATGATAGCCCTTGTTCTCCACCATCTTGTGGTATTCGTACCAGGCCACAGCAGCCAAAACAGCAACAGCAGCATTAAAAAGCATACCACCCTTGGTGATAATGCCGACTGCCGCAATAATACCGATTACACCGGTAATAATACGTGTTAACATAGTTAAAATACATCCTTCTTTGAATTATAAAATTAATTGGAGCCCTGACGAAGTATATGGCGTCTTACCTATTTTCACCTTTCTCTAGGCAGCCGGGAAGATGCCGGAGACGAGGAAGGGCGACGACGCCGTACATACTCGTACTGCTAGGAGAACTGACGACGTATATGGTGTCTTACCGGCTGATTAGGCCGCCGAAACGGCGCTCGCGCCCCTGATAAGCCAAAATCGCCTCCACCAGATGATCCGGTGTAAACTCCGGCCAGAACACCTTGGTCGTCCAGATTTCCGCATAAGCAATCTGCCAGAGCAAAAAGTTGCTGATACGCAAATCACCACCCGGACGGATAAGCAGATCCGGCGCAGGCAGACCCTTGGTATACAAATGGTTTTCAATTACATTATTATCTATATCGTCTACGGCCAGAGTACCGTTGGCAGCTTCCGCCGCAATAGTACGCACAGCATGCAGGATTTCTGCTTGTCCGCCGTAGTTTATAGCCAAATTCAAAATAATACCGGTGTTGTTTTTCGTTGCCTCTATTGCGTGCTCCATCTTCTGCTGCACAATCTCTGGCAGACCTTTACGCGAGCCGATAAAACGCACCTGTACGTTATTTTCGTTAAATTCGTCAATCTCATTGGTCAGATAACGGCTTAAAAGCTCCATGATGAAGTTTACTTCCGTCACCGGACGCTTCCAGTTTTCTGTCGAAAATGCATAAGCACTGATAACCTTAACTCCCAGCTTATCAGCTGCACGGACAATAGTTTTCAGTGTTTCCGCTCCGGCCTGATGGCCAAAGGTGCGCACCTTGCCTTGAGCCTTAGCCCAGCGACCGTTACCGTCCATAATAATAGCAATATGCTGAGGAATATTCTGCATATCCAGATCCTCAGTATGCATTACGATATTATTCTTAGTCTTATTTTTTTGTTTGAAACAAGCCTCTAAACACAAGCATCAAGCCTTTCGCTAAAATTTGTAACTTGCTTTTAGTTTTCTTTACTTTTCCCCTGATTAAAGAAGAGGCGTGCCTCCCTCTTGCGGGAGGCCGCCTTCCTGATTTTGCATTGCAGTCTTGAATTACTCAATAGCGCCAACCGGGCAGCTAGCAGCGCAAGCGCCGCATTCTACGCAGTCTTCACCGATCTCGTATTTACCGTCAACTTCAGTAATAGCGCCAACGGGGCAGGTAGCAGCACAAGTACCGCAGCCTACGCAAGAATCCTTATCAATTTTCAGAGCCATTCGTCGCACCTCCTTCCTTATCTATACACAATGGTAAGAGCTAATCTATTAGCAGACAACTGCTGTTGTCTTACTACATATCTGCGCACCTCGCGACCTTCAAAGTCTGCCTCGCTTGCACGCGGCGGCAGCAGAGACTGCACCTCATAGCTGCAGCCTGCGGCCTCCAGGCGACGGGCAGCCTCCTTGAGAGGCAGTGCCAAAACCTGTGGAATTTCCATTATACTTCCATTACTTCTTTTTCTTTGTTAGCAGCTGCAGCGTCGATTTCTTTCATAACCTTATCTGTCAGCTTCTGTACCTTTTCAGTACCCTTCTTAGCCTCGTCCTCAGTGATTTCCTTAGCCTTTTCGGTCTTTTTGATAGCATCGTTGGCATCACGGCGCAGGTTGCGGACTACAACACGGTATTCCTCAGCTTTTTTATGTACAACCTTAACCAGGTCCTTACGACGCTTCTTCGGTCAGCTGCGGCAGGTTCAGACGAATGCAGATACCGTCGCTGTTCGGGTTCAGACCGAGGTCGGATTTCATAATTGCTTTTTCGATATCCTTCAGAATGTTTTTCTTCCCAAGGTTGAATAACAATCATACGCTGGTTCCGGTACGGTTACGCTTGCCACCTGAGTTTCACAGGTGTCGGGGAACCTGTAATAATCAACCATAACCTTCTTCCAGCAGGAGAGGGAGTTGGCACGGCCAGCACGCAGGCTTGCCAGATCCACACGCAGAGCAGCAACGGATTTTTCCATCTTGCTCTCGATACCGCTGATAATTTCATTAACTGTTGCCATTATTCCTTACCTCCTACCAGGGTACCAATTTTTTTCGCCTGCAGCAGCACGCAGAATGTTACCCGGTTCATCAATATTAAATACTACAATAGGAATGTTGTTATCCATGCACAGGCTGATTGCAGTGGAATCCATTACGCTGAGATGACGTTTGATAACCTCGATGTAAGGCAGCTCATCAAATTTCTTCGCATCCGGATTAACTGCCGGGTCGCTGTCATAAACACCATCTACGCCTTTTTTAGCCATCAGGATAGCATCTGCTTCGATTTCCGCAGCACGCAGAGCAGCGGTGGTATCGGTGGAGAAATAGGGGTTACCGTACCTGCGGCAAAAATAACGACTCTTGCTTTTTCCATATGGCGGATAGCACGGCGACGAATGTAGGGTTCTGCAATCTGACGCATTTCAATAGCGGTCTGCACACGGGTCGGAACCTCTAAGTTTTCCAAAGCATCCTGCAACGCCAAAGAGTTGATAACGGTTGCCAGCATTCCCATGTAGTCAGCAGTAGCACGGTCCATGCCTTTGTTGCTGCCGCTGAGTCCGCGCCAGAAGTTACCGCCGCCGTTAACGATAGCAACCTCTACCCCTGTCTCAACTACAGCCTTGATTTGCTTGGCCATAGCATATACTACTGTCGGATCAATGCCAAAGCCTTTTTCACCGGCCAGGGCTTCACCACTAAGCTTTAAAACTACACGTTTGAATTTCTTAAGTTCTGTCACGATAGCGACCTCCCATTTTTTTACTTATTCCTATACTCTATTCAATAATTATACCATACTTTCCTGCCGTATCACAATGTTTTTTCATCTCCAATCAACCCTTTTTGAGCCGTTTTGCACTCCGTTTTTCACCAAATTCGCCACGTCCGTCAAAAAATAAACTCAAAGTAAACTCACGCCCAGATAGCCGTGCATAATTTATCTACACAGTTTAATTTTATCTCCTTTTAGACGCTATTTTTGACTACATGCCCCTCAGACGCTCAAATTTGCCT
>ENA-OQCZ01000386-OQCZ01000386.1-human-gut-metagenome-genome-assembly--contig:-NODE-386-length-12119-cov-2.063209_pt1 | contig 12119 bp, 8 predicted proteins | sample MGYA00242505_ERZ504594 | MGnify/ENA primary metagenome ERZ504594 (study PRJEB26092, sample SAMD00036329) | human gut metagenome | host: Homo sapiens | study: EMG produced TPA metagenomics assembly of... | reverse complement strand
CGCCGCGGTGCCGGCGATCGTGGCAGCGGTGATATCCGGGTACATCGAGTTCGAATGGTTGCCCCAGACGCGGACACCCTGGATCGAGCAGACCGGCTTCTGGGTCTTCTCGGCAAGCTGAGCGACAGCGCGGTTCGCGTCAAGACGCATCATGGCGCTGAAGCACTTCGGATCAAGATTCGGGGCGTGGTGATAGGCGATGTAGGCGTTCGTGTTGCAGGGGTTGCCGACCACGAGCACCTTGACGTTCCGGTCAGCCGCTTCGTCAAGCGCGCGGCCCTGTTCCTGGAAGATCGGGCCGTTCGCGAGCAGCAGGTCCGAGCGGTCCATGCCGGCGCCGCGCGGCATCGAGCCGATCAGGAAGGCGGCATTGGCGCCGTCAAAGGCAACGCGCGGATCGCTCGTCGTCACAACCTTCGTGAGCAGCGGGAAGGCGCAGTCGAAGAGCTCCATGCAGACGCCCTGCAGGGCAGCCTTGCTCTGTTCGTTATCGCGTTCGAGCAGCTGCAGCTGAACCGGCGTATTGGGTCCGAACACGGCACCGCTCGCGAGGCGGAAGAGCAGAGCGTAACCGATGTTGCCGGCGGCACCCGTAACGGCGACGCGGACAGTCTTATTTAGCTTCGGATGATTTGCAGGACAAGCCATTTGAATCTATCTCCTTCCTTGGATTTTGGGATCGCCCGGCGGGAACGCGGGGGACGATCTTCGCCAGGTGTTCAGAAACGTCCGGCCGGTACTGATTTTGTGTGTTTCCGGCAGGGTTCTTCTGCGATTCTACACGCAGAAAAACGGCTTTTACAGTGAAAAGCAGTACCGTAAATCAGGAGTTTCCTGTGTCCTGTCATTCATTCCGTTTTCGGGACAAAATAGAGACACGTAAAAGAGCCGCGCGCGTTTTTGTGCGGGCGAAGGGAGTCTCTAGAAGATGGATCAGATGAATCTGGCCGCCGCAGGGCCGGCGCTCGGGAGCAACGCCTCCTATATCGAGAAGCTATACGCACGGTGGAAGGAATCCCCGGGCGCGGTGGCAGAAGCCTGGCAGACATACTTCACGCAGCTTGAGACCGGCGCGGTCCCGGATTCCGGCGTCATCGCCCGGACCGGAGCCGAAGCCCGCCCAAGCTGCATTCCGGAGAATGAGGTGCTCGCTTTCGCGCAGCGCCAGGTCGCGGTGCAGCAGCTCGTCGCCGCGTACCGGAATCTCGGCGCCGAGATCTCGGACCTGGATCCTCTGAAAAATCAGCCTGCCCGTGTGATCCCGGAGCTTGATCCCTCGTACTACGGGCTTACCGATGCGGATCTCGATCAGGTTTTCTCAACCGCGAACACGTATTTCGGCCGCGCCTCGATGACGCTCCGTGAACTGATTGAAGCGCTCCGCGAAACGTACTGCGGAAAGATTGGCGCGGAATTCATGTACATCACGGATCCGGAAGAGAAGCGGTGGTGGCAGCAGAGGCTTGAATCCATTCGCTCCGCCCCGTCCTTGACGCCGGAAGCGAAGGTGCACATTCTTGAGCGGCTGACCGCGAGCGAAGGGCTGGAGCACTTCCTACATAAGCGCTACACGGGTCAGAAGCGTTTTTCGCTCGAGGGCGGTGAGTCCTTTATCGTCGCGATGGACCGGATCGTGGAAGACGCCGCGTCCCGCGGAATGAAGGAAATCGTGATCGGCATGGCGCACCGCGGCCGACTGAATGTTCTCGTGAATATTCAGAATAAGGATCTGCAGGCGCTTTACGACGAATTTGACGGAAAGGAGTCTGCGGAGAGCCTCCCGTCAGGCGACGTGAAGTATCACAACGGTTTTGAGAACTCGGTCCCGACCGCCTCGGGCCCGATCTGGGTGTCGATGGAGTTCAACCCCTCGCACCTCGAAGCCGCGGATCCGGTGGCGCTCGGCTCGGTCCGGGCGCGTGAGGATCAGCTCGGTGACCGCGAAGGGAACCAGGTGCTTGGCATTCTCGTTCACGGCGACGCCGCGTTCTCGGGCCAGGGCATCGTGCAGGAAACGCTGAACCTCGCCTCCACCCGAGGCTTTGGGACCGGCGGCACGGTTCACATCGTGATCAATAACCAGATCGGTTTTACGACGTCTGATCCCCGCGACAAGGGCTCCATGCTCTACTGCACGGACCCCGCGAAGGTGACGGAAACCCCGGTGCTGCATGTGAACGGCGATGAGCCGGAATCCGTGGCGCTCGCGACGCAGATCGCGATGGAGTGCCGCCTCCGTTTCCACCGCGACGTGGTGCTCGATATCGTCTGCTACCGCCGCCTTGGCCACAATGAGCAGGACACGCCGGCAGTCACGCAGCCTCTGATGTATAAGAAGATCGACGTGCACCCCACGGTGCGTGAGCTTTACGGCAAGGCGCTGGAAGAAAAACGGCACGATCCCCGAAGGCCGTGCGCAGGAAATGGACCGCTATGTCCGCGACCGTCTGAAGAAGAGTGAAAATCCGCGCGTCATCCCGGAGTCACTCCGCGCGAAGCACGTGGTGGACTGGAGCCCCTGGATCGGGAAGGCAAGGACGGAACCCGCGACGAGCGTTCCGGTCGCGAAGCTGACTGAGCTGGGGCGCGCGATTACCGCGGTGCCTGCGGCGTTCCGGCTGCATCCGCTCGTGATCCGCGTGCTCGACAGCCGCCGCCAGATGGCGGAAGGCGCGGCTCCGGTGGACTGGGGCATGGCTGAGCACCTCGCCTTCGCGTCGCTTCTCTCTGAAGGCCACCCCGTCCGGATTTCGGGCGAGGACTCGGGCCGCGGCACGTTCTCTCACCGCCACGCGGTGCTGCATGATCAGGACCGCGCGAAGCGTGATGTGGGTGAATATATTCCGCTGCAGCATGTTTCCCGCTATCAGGCGCCGTTTACCGTAGAGGATTCGCCGCTTTCTGAATACTCCGTCATGGGGTTTGAGTACGGCTACGCGTCCGCATCGCCGAACGCCCTGGTGATCTGGGAAGCGCAGTTCGGCGACTTTGCGAACACCGCTCAGGTAATCATCGATCAGTTCATTTCGTCAGCGGAAGCGAAGTGGGGCCGTCAGAATGGTCTCGTTCTCATGCTTCCGCATGGCTACGAAGGGCAGGGCCCGGAACACAGTTCCGCGCGTGTTGAACGCTATCTGCAGCTCGCGGCTGGCGACAACTTCTCTGTCGTGCAGCCGACCACCGCAGCTCAGATTTTCCACGTGCTGCGGCGTCAGGTGCTGCGTCCGTACCGTAAACCTCTGATTCTCTTTACGCCGAAGAGCCTGCTCCGTAATCCGAATGTCGCGAGCCCCTTAAGTGACCTCACGTCGGGCGGCTTCCAGCCGGTGATTGGTGACGCGGCGGTCGATCCGGCCCGCGTCACGCGCGCCGTGCTCGCGAGCGGCCGCGTGTACTACGACCTCCTGAAGAAGCGTGAGGAACTTTCGCGGAACGACGTGGCGCTTATCCGGGTGGAAGAGCTTTATCCGTTCCCCGCGGGTCTTCTCACGACCGAGCTTGCCCGCTATCCGGGGCTCGACGAAGTCGTATGGTGCCAGGATGAGCCGCGCAATCAGGGCCCGTGGAACTCGCTCTTCCCGCAGCTCCTTGATCTGATCCCGAGCAGCGTGAGGCTCTCCTACGCCGGGCGTGATGAGAATCCGGCGCCTGCGACGGGCTACGCCGCGCGATTCAAGCGCGAGGAGGCGGCGCTGCTGGAAGCCGCGTTCGGTACGCCTGTGAAGTCCTGGCGTGGTGTGAAGGGCGAATAACGACAACCTGATCGGAGGGCGGCGGAAGATTTCGCCGCCCCGGAGAGATAAGCATGAGTGAAATTGAAATCAAAGTCCCGGAACTATCCGAATCGGTGTCGAGCGCCGAGGTGCTTGGCTGGAAGGTGAAGCCGGGTGACCCGGTGGAAGAGGATCAGGTTCTCGTTGAGCTTGAGACGGATAAGGTGGTCCTCGAAGTGAGCGCGCCGTGCGACGGTGTGGTAACCGAGATCCTCGTGAAGGAAGGGGATACGGTGAAGACCGGTGATGTCGTGGCGAAGGTGGAAGAGGGCGCGGCGAAGGCCGAGAATGTCCCAGCCGCAGCCGCCGTGGCTTCGGTTCCTGCCCCCGAGCCCGCGCCGGCTCCTGAGGCTGCAGCTCCGGCAGCCGCCCCGGCTCCGGCTGCGAAACCCGCTGAGTCCCGCGTGATGCCGTCCGCCCTCAGGGCCGCGGCTGAAGCCGGAATCGATGCCCGCGCGCTTCAGGGCACCGGGGTCGGCGGCCGCGTGACGAAGGCAGACGTGGAAGCAAAGGCCGCCGCTCTTCCGACGCCCGCGCCGGTTCCTGCGCCCGCGGCACCGGCAGCGGCTCCCGCGCCGCAGGCTGCCGCGCCGGCAGAGTCCCCGGTTTCTGTTTTCTTCCCCGCGCCGCACGCGGTGTCGCGGGACACTTCGCGCGTCGCGTCAGCGGCGGCCTCAGTCCGGCTGAATTCGAGCCTCGGCACGGCCGCAGTGACGCTTTTCGAGAAGGTGGATGTCACATCCCTTTTTGACCTGATCGAAAGCGAGTCGGCGTCCTTTGAAGCGCGTGAAGGCGTGCCGCTTGAAGCGTCCGCGGTGTTTGCCGCCGCGCTTTCCCGTACGGCCGAAGCCTTCCCCGCGATCGCGCCGGCCGCGGCATCCGGAGCGGCTCTCGTGAATCTCGCCGTGGATACGGCGCTTGGCACCATTTACCCGGCTGTTGTCGCGTCCCGCCGCGAAGGGATCGCGGGGCTCCTCCGCCGCTTGTCAGACCTGAAGAGCCGGGCTGAGGCGGGTAGCCTCACGCCGCAGGAACTGTCGCTTGGCGACATCACGCTGATCACGGGGCGCGGCGCCGGTACGATTTCATCGACCCCCGCTGTGACGCCGCCTCAGGCCGCGACGCTTGCGGTGCACCGGGCTGAGGAAACAGCGGTTTGGAAGAACGGCACCTGGGAACCCCGCCGTGTGGCGGTGGCGGCGCTTTCCTTCGATAGCCGCATGGTAGAGCGGGAAACGGCGTCAGACGCGCTGCTCTTCTTCCGTTCACTCATTGAGAATCCTGTCCGGATCTTTCTTTAAGGGGGGCGCCTGATGGCAGATGGAATTGATTTTGATGTCTTTGTGATCGGAGCGGGGCCGGGCGGTTATGAATGCGCGATCCGCGCAGCCCAGCTGGGGTTTAAAAACCGCGGCGGCGGATCCCTGGAAGGACGCGGATGGAAAGGCGGCCCCGGGCGGCACCTGCACGAATGTCGGCTGCATCCCGTCCAAGGCGATGCTTGCGTCCTCTCTCGCCTACGAGTCCGCGGGTGAGACATTCCGCGAACTCGGTATCAATGTCGGACCGGCGTCCTTTGATCTCGATGTGATTCAGGCGCGCCGCGCCAAAGTGGTCCGGAAGTCGAACGACGGCATTCTCTGGCTCTTTAAGAAAAACGGGGTCGAATTCTTCCCGGAATCCGCGCACTTCCTTCCGGGCGGAAAGCCCGGTGCCTGGAAGATCGGGCTTTCGGACGGCACCGAAATCACGGCGGCGAACGTTGTGGTGGCGGCGGGTTCTGTTCCCCGCCTGCTTCCCGGGGTTACGCCGGATGAAAAGACGATTCTCACCTCGACCGGAGGTCTGGAGCAGACCTCGGTTCCGAAGCGCCTCGGTATCATCGGGGCCGGCGTGATCGGGCTTGAGATCGGCGCTGTGTGGCAGCGGCTGGGGGCCGAAGTGACGATGCTTGAAGCGCTTCCCGGTTTCCTCGGAATCGCGGATGAGGAGATTTCGCGCGCCGCGCTTCAGGTTTATAAGAAGACCGGCTTTACGTTCCACTTCGGGTGCCGTGTGGAGTCCGTTGAAAAGCGGGCGGACGGTGTCGTGGTTCGTTACCGCACCGGGGATGAAGAGAAGGAAGCGGTGTTTGACCGGCTGATGGTGTCGATCGGGCGGGTCCCGGCGCTGCAGTCCGTGAATCCGGAAGCCGTGGGGCTGAAGGCGGACGCCCGGGGGTTTGTCGAAGTGGATGAGGGGTGCCGCACGAATCTCCCCGGGGTCTACGCGATCGGAGACCTCGTGCGTGGACCGATGCTCGCGCATAAGGCGAGTGACGAAGGCGTAGCGGTCGCCGAAGAGATCGCGGGTGAGCATCCGGTGATCAATCACCGGCTTGTCCCCTCCGTGATTTACACGCATCCTGAAATCGCCTGGGTAGGGCTCACGGAAGCCGAGGCCCGGAACGAGGGCTACACGGCGAAGGCCGGGAAGGCGTTTTTCTCCGCGAACGGCCGCGCCCGGGCTCAGGGTCAGACAGACGGGTTCGTGAAGATCGTGGCGGACGCTGAGAATGACCGGGTGCTCGGAATCCATATTCTGGGGTCTGAGGCGGGAGAGCTGATCGCCGCGGCGTCCTTTATCCTTGCGACCGAAGCGACGTGCGAGGATGTGGCGCTCACGACGATTGCCCACCCGACGTTTGCTGAGGCGATCCGGGAAGCGGCGCTCACGGTTCTCGGGCGCCCGATGAATAGCTGACCGGCCGCGTGACAGTCTGAAGAGAGGGGGGAGAAGCATTGCTTCTCTCCCTTTTTTACAGCCGGATGCGATTCAGGCCGATTCCTTACGGGAGGAGCTCCGATTTTTCAGGCGTCCTGCGGTAAACTTGAGAATCCCGGTCATGACTCCGGCTTGTCCCCAGTACAGAGGTTTTATTTCCATGCATTTCGCCCGGTCTGCAGTTTGTCTTTTCACGCTTACGCTGATTTCAGGTTCTGTCTTCGCGGCCGGCACCGGCATTGCTGGGAAATCCGGTTCCGTGATGACCTCTGGCTCCACGATCCGGGCACCGAAGGCGAATGCCGCGCCAGGCGCTGATGTGGATCCCGCGCGTCTCACGCCCGCTCCGAAGACCGGGGCTGAGAGACTAACAGACTCGAGCATTCTCCAGCGCTGGCCCGCCGGCTCCATCAAGACGCATGACGAGGCGGAAGCCGCGCTCGCGGACGTTGACCGCAACCGCGCGGCGCTGAAGAAGCAGGAAGCGATTGAACACGATGCCTGTATTGACCGGTTTTTCGTGAGCGCCTGCTGGGAAAAGAACCGCGTGAATTCCTATGACCGTGAAAAGGAATTCCGCCGTGTGGAGCTTGAGGCGAAGGATTGGCTCCGGGCCGAAAACGCTCAGAAGGAAAAAGAGCGTCAGCTCCAGGCAAAGATTGAGGAAGGAAAAGAAGCGAGCGCGGGTGAAATCGGTGCGGTCCTCGATGACAACGCTCCGACGAAGCGCATGATGGGTGCCGAATCCCGTATGGAAGCCCGGATCCGGGCTGAGGAACGGGTCGCGAAGGCTCAGAGTGACGCGCTCGAGAAGCAGGCAAAGGAACTTCAGAACGAAGAAACCTATGCCCGGCGCCAGGCGAACATTGTGGAGCGCCAGGCCAAGGCGGTTGAAGACGCCGCGGCTGCCGCGAAGCGTGTTGAGCAGCACGATAAGACAGTGGAGCGCGTCGCTGAGCGCCGCGCCTCTGACGCCGCGAAGGCTGCGAAGGAACCCGAAAATGTCGCGGCCTACAATAAGCGCGCGGCGGACGCCGCTGACCGCAAGGCGAAGGCTGAGCAGAAGGGGGCTGACCTCGCTCAGAAACGCGCTGAACGCGCGGCCCGGAATGAGCAGGACCGCCAGAACCGTATCGAGCTTCAGAAGAAGTATGAGGCTGAGCGGAAAGAGCGGAGCGAATCCATTAACCCGTTCCAAGTAAAAGCGTCCGAGTCCCGGAGGATTTTCTTTCGGGGAGACAAAAAAGCTTCCGTGATGAACCGGAAGCTTTTTTCATAAGCTCTGACGCTATGCCTGATCAGGCCTGCTGGTAGTGCTCAAAGAAGTGCTTCATCTTTTCGCAGGCCGCTGTCAGCACGTCAACCTGCGGGAGGTAGACGATGCGGAAGTGGTCCGGGTTGATCCAGTGGAAGCCGCGGCCATGCGTGATCAGGATCTTTTCCTGCTTCAGGAGGTCAAGCGCGAAAAGCTCATCATCATGGATATTGAAGCGCTTCACGTCGATCTTCGGGAAGATGTAGAACGCGGCCTGGGGCGCACGGCGGAGATGCCCGGAATGTCATTCAGCATCCGGTAAATGCATTCACGCTGTTCGTAAACGCGGCCGCCGGGAACGAGCATCTCTTTCGTGCTCTCGCGCTGAGCGAGTGCCGGAGCGATCAGAGACTGACCGGGGGCGTTCGAGCAGAGTCGCATGGCGGAAAGGAGATTGATACCCTCGATATAGCCTTTATAGCGGCGCTTGTCGCCCGCGAGGCACATCCAGCCCACGCGGTAACCTGCCATCAGGTGGGACTTCGAGAGGCCGTTGAAGCTCACGGTGAGGAGATCGGGGGCGAGGGAGGCGAGCGCCACGTGCTCGATCCCGTCCATCACGAGGCGGTCATAGATTTCATCCGCGTAGAGAATGAGATCAAATTCTCGTGCGATCTTCACGATCCCTTCGAGGATTTCACGCGGATAAACAACGCCCGTGGGGTTATTCGGATTGATCACGACGATCGCCTTCGTGCGGGGCGTCACCTTTTTACGCATATCGTCGAGGTCAGGGAGCCAGCCGCTCTTTTCGTCACAGATATAGTGCACGGCGGTGCCGCCGGCGAGCGTCACGGAGGCGGTCCAGAGCGGATAGTCAGGCGCGGGGACGAGCACCTCGTCTCCGTTATCAAGAAGCCCCTGCATGGAAAGCGTGATCAGTTCGCTCACGCCGTTTCCGGTGAAGACATCATCCACGCCGACATTCGGGATGCCCTTTTCCTTGCAGTAGTCGACGATCGCGCGGCGGGCGCTCATGAGGCCATGGGAATCGGTGTAGCCCTCGGTGTTCGGGAGATTTTCCGCCATTGCCTTGAGAAGCGGTTCCGGGGTCTTGAATCCGAAATGGGCGGGGTTTCCGATGTTCAGTTTCATCACATCTTCGCCCGCCCGGATCATCCGGTTCGCTTCATCCATAATCGGACCGCGGATGTCATAACAGACGTGGTCGAGCTTATGGGACTTTTCGTAAGTCTTCATAGTCCTTTCTCTTCTCTCTCAAAAACCGCGGGCGCAGCGCGTCCGTCGTAGGGTCAGTTATCCGGAAATGCGGGGCGCGCGGCCTTCAGAACCGCGGTTCATCGATCCCGCCTGTTTTTGATTTCCGGATACATAAATATACTCAGTTAGGGTACAGCTTTTTCCCGATATCCGCCATTTGACGAACGCATGTGTCAAAGAGCGGTACCTGAACTATTAGAATGCGAGAATACTGCCGCGGAAGCGGCCGGCGTGCGGGGATAAACCCGCTCACGGATTCAGGAGATCAGAGCGGACGGAAGTCCAGGCGCTCAGAGCTTCCTCAAAATAGGAACAGGTCAGGAAACATGAAAGCGGGTGAAGAGAAATTAGCGCCGGGGCCGGCGGGGGAGGCTGGGAAGCCTTCGCGGCTCGTGCAGCACGTGCGCGAGGCCTTCAGCCCGCATGGTCTTCTCACGCAGAAGCTCCCGTCCTTTGTGCCGCGCGAGAGCCAGCGGGAGTTCGCGGAGGCTGTCGCGCGGACAATCGAAGAGAAGGGGACGCTTGTCGCTGAAGCCGGCACCGGCACCGGCAAAACGTTCGCGTACCTCGTTCCGGCGCTTTTTTCCGGTATCCGGGTTCTCGTGTCGACCGCCGGGAAACCGCTTCAGGATCAGCTGTACTCAAAGGACCTGCCGCTCATTCTCGAAGCGCTGGACCTTCACGCGAACACGGTGCTCCTTAAGGGGGCGCTCGAACTACATCTGCAAGAAGCGGCTGGAAGAAGTGGACTGGGTGCCGTCCAAGGAAGATGTCGGCTACCTCCGAGATATTCAGATTTTCAGCCGCACGAGCCAGACAGGGGATCGCTCGGAACTCGGCCACATCCCGGAAAACGCAATGATCTGGCCGCTTGTCACGTCGACCAAAGAGAATTGCCTTGGCACCAAGTGCCCGCTCTACGATGACTGCTTCCTCACGAAAGCACGGTGCGAGGCGAAGGAAGCCGATATTCTCGTCGTGAATCATCACCTGTTCCTCAGCTCACTCGCGATCGCGGATGAGGGTGCAGACGAAATCCTCCCCTCGATGCCGCTCACCGTGATTGATGAGGCGCATCAGCTTCCTGGGATCGCGACAGACTTCTTCGGCGATCTCTTTTCAACGAACGCGGTGCTGGAACTTGCGCGCGACACGCTGCAGCTCGGGAAAACAAACGCGAAGGACGGCGCGAACTGGGACGCCGTGACGAGCGAGGTCGACAGGTCCGCGAAAGAAGTGGCGCTTTCCGTGTCGACAAAGCTCGACTTCCTGGAGGGAGACCGGAAGTCGGTTGATGATATTCCGGACCTCGGGCTTCTGATTCCGGATCTTGAGCAGCTCGGGCGGGCGCTCTCCGATCTGAGTGAGGTCCTCAAGGCGAATAAGGGCCGGAACGCGGATATCGATCTTCTTCTCCCGCGCTGCGAAAACTTTATCGAACAGGTGAATGACTGGCTGATGTTCGCGGCGGGGCAGGAGGAGGACGCGGCGGCAGCGGATGTGGTCCCTGAAGGGATAGACCGGAAGCCGCTCAGGCTCCCGGGGCTCGAAGCGGAAGCGGATGCGGTGTCGGATGGCGAATCTCCAAGAGTCCGCTGGGTGCAGCAGGGAAGGACCGGGACGCGGTTCTATAACACGCCGCTCTCGTTCGCGGAGGATCTGAACCGGCTGAGGCGCGAGAAGGGCGAAGCCTGGGTGTTTACGTCCGCGACCCTTTCAGTCGCTGGAGACTTCAGTCATTTCCTCACGGAAATCGGGCTTCCGGACGCGAAAACCGCGAGCTGGCCCTCACCCTTCGATTACTTCAGCCTCGCGTCGCTTTATCTCCCGAAGGGACTCCCGGAACCGAATTCTCCGGCGTTCCCGGAGTCTGTCGCACGGAGCGCCTGGCCCTTTGTCAAAAAGGCGGGCGGCCGCACTTTCTTCCTCTGCACGAGTCTCCGCGCCGTGGACATCATTGCGGACATGGTGAAGCAGCTCGCGAATGAAGACGGGATGCCGCTTCGCGTTCTCCGTCAGGGAGACGGCACAAGGCGCGGCCTTATCGAGGAATTCCGAAAGGATCCGGCCTCGGTTCTCGTCGGCTCGATGAGTTTCTGGGAAGGTATCGATATCAAGGGCGAGACGCTCTCGGTCGTCGTGATTGACCGTATTCCGTTCTCGCCCCCGGATGATCCGGTGGTCGCGGCCCGCTGCAAGTGGATCCGGGATCAGGGCGGAAAACCGTTTTTTTGAGTATCAGGTGCCGGAAGCGGTGACGCTGCTCCGTCAGGGTGCGGGCCGTCTGATCAGAAGTGAAACGGATCACGGGGTCTTTATTCTCTGTGACTCCCGGATTATCACGAAGTGGAACTCCTACGGGAGAACTGTGGTGGAGAGTCTTCCGGACTTCTGCCGGACGCAGGACCCGATGCGGGCGCTTGCTTATCTCCCTGAGCGGGCGGAGGCGCCTAAGAAACCTGCAGGCCGTAAGAAAAAGACGAAGGGGGAAGGGAACTGATCTTCCTCCCTCCATTCACACCGAGCTGCGCCGCCCGGATCCGGCGCTCTGCGTTACGATAGGCGGTCAGCTTTCACAGAATAAAACGAAAGGAACCCAAAACATGCCGATTTCAGAAGTCGCCGGTGCGTCCAAAGAGGCCGTGAACCATCCTTCCCACTACGCCGCGCATTACCGCCGCGAAGTGATCGAGCTCACCTCGCACTTCGACTTCACGACGGGAAACGCCCTGAAGTACGTGCTCCGCTGCCGCTTCAAAGGCCGTCCGACGGAGGATCTCCAGAAGGCTCACTGGTACCTCAATTACTTTTCCGATCACCCGGAATCCGGGTTCCTGAAGAGTGAGGGGCTCGAGCCCGTGCTCGCCGATTTCCTCACGGATCTCGCGAATCAGAAGGATCAGCTTTTCGGCGAAGAAGCCGGCCGTTTTGTCCGGAATCTCGTCGCCGCGGTTGCAGCTCGCGCCTGAATTTCCCGGGGCCGCCTGAGCTTGAAGCCGCGAAGATCCGGCGCTCGAAACGCTGATCAAGGCGTCTGAAGCCTGATC
>ENA-OQCZ01000382-OQCZ01000382.1-human-gut-metagenome-genome-assembly--contig:-NODE-382-length-12186-cov-7.837300_pt1 | contig 12186 bp, 8 predicted proteins | sample MGYA00242505_ERZ504594 | MGnify/ENA primary metagenome ERZ504594 (study PRJEB26092, sample SAMD00036329) | human gut metagenome | host: Homo sapiens | study: EMG produced TPA metagenomics assembly of... | reverse complement strand
CACAATTATCTCCACATACGGAGGCATTAAAGATCTTTCCGTCTGTATCGTATGCCATCAGCAGCAACGTTTTGATTCCTCCGGATAAATCTTTCGGTGGAATCGGACCAAGCACCGGGCTGTCAATCAGATGCGCACTGATTACCTCCGAGCGATCCACATCGCGGATCATTTCTTTTGCCAGTGGCGTGGTCAGCCATTCATCTTCATAACAATTATCAAAATAGGTTGGCGGATGATAGATTTGCACCTTTCATTTCTCCAAGATATATTTTCAACATAATAAAATTCCTCCGCTAACGCTCATTATATCGTGATACGCACATTATACCATATCTCAAAGCCTTCTTGCGCAAAAATGTATCGTTTGTCAACATTTTCCGGGATAAAAATGTTGACAAACGATACAAAACTATTGCCAAATGTCGCTAATTCATTTTTTCTCCCAAAAAGAAAGAAGCCATACTCTCTCAAGTATGACTTCTCTCCTTTTTCAAATTCTTTTTAAGGAAAAAGAATTACTCTTCTTCTGCGCCGTACAGTTTTACGAGTTTGTTCAGGTAAGTGTAACGGTCTTTTGCTTCCTGCTCGTTCTTGCCGAACAGTCTTTCTGCTTTCGCCGGGTTTGCACGTTTCAGAGAGTTGTAACGTACCTCGCCGTTCAGGAATTCCTGATAATCTCCTGACGGAGCCTTGGAATCCAGTGTGAATGCGCTCTTGCCTTCTGCAGCGAGTGCCGGGTTGAAGCGGAAGCAATGCCAGTATCCGGTCTGAACAGCGAGCTGCTCCTCGGTCTGTGCTTTGCTCATACCTTTCTTGATACCATGGTTGATACATGGAGCGTAAGCGATAATGAGGGACGGTCCCGGATATGCCTCTGCCTCTGCGATTGCTTTGACTGCCTGATTGTAATCAGCGCCCATAGCGATCTGTGCTACGTATACATAGCCATAGCTCATTGCGATGCTTGCCATATCTTTCTTCTTGGTTTCTTTACCGCCTGCTGCGAACTGTGCAACTGCACCAGTCGGAGTAGCTTTGGAGGACTGTCCGCCTGTGTTGGAGTAAACCTCGGTATCGAATACCATTACGTTGATATCTTTTCCGCTGGCAAGTACGTGGTCTACGCCGCCGAATCCGATATCGTAAGCCCATCCGTCGCCACCGAAGATCCACTGGGATTTCTTAGCGAGGAAGTCTTTGTTCTTAACGATGTCTCTGCAAACGTCGCAGTCAGCGTCTTTGATTGCTTCTACAAGTTTCTCGGTTGCAGTTCCGTTGGTAGCGCCGCAGTCAAAGGTATCCAGATACTCTTTGCATGCTGCTTTTACTTCTTCCGGAGCTTTCTCGGAGTTCATAACATCCTCAACTTTGGCTTTCAGGCCGCCGCGGATTGCTTTCTGAGCAAGAAGCATACCATAACCGAACTCTGCGTTGTCCTCGAACAGGGAGTTGGACCATGCCGGGCCCTGTCCTTTCTCGTTTACAGTGTAAGGAGTGGACGGTGAGGAGTTACCCCAGATAGAGGAGCATCCTGTTGCGTTTGCGATGTACATTCTGTCACCGAACAGCTGGGTGATCAGTTTTGCGTAAGGAGTCTCGCCGCAGCCTGCGCATGCGCCGGAGAACTCAAGCAGCGGTTTCTTGAACTGGCTGCCCTTTACGGTATTTTCTTTGAATTTTGCTACAACGTCGGTCTTCTCCGGGAGAGCTGCTGCATAGTCGAAGTATTTCTGCTCTGCTTCGTGTGCTGCAAGGCTTTCCATAGCCAGCGCTTTCACACCCTTCTTGCCCGGGCATACGTTTGCACAGGAACCACATCCGGTACAGTCAAGCTGGGAAATAGCCATTGTGAAGGTGTAGTCCGGCATACCGGTCATCGGCATGGTCTGGATGCCTTCCGGAGCTGCTGCTGCTTCTTCTGCGGTCATGGCAACCGGACGGATAACAGCGTGCGGGCAGACGAAGGAACATCTGTTACACTGGATACAGTTTTCCGGATTCCATACAGGTACGTTTACGGCGATACCACGTTTCTCGTATGCGGATGTGCCGGACGGAGTTGTTCCGTCTACGTAGTCTGCAAATGCGGATACAGGCAGGTTGTTTCCTTCCTGGGAAGTTACTTTTGCCTGGATGGTATTTACGAATTTAACAGCGTCAGCGCGGCCGCTCTCTGCATGAGTTGTGGTCAGACCTTCATCTTCTGCATTTTTCCAGCTTTCCGGAACTGCAACTTCTTTGATCTGTTTTGCACCCTCATCGATAGCTGCCCAGTTCTTTGCTACGACATCATCACCTTTACGGCCATAGGTAGCTTTTGCTGCTGCTTTCATGAGTTCGATGGCTTTTTCTTCCGGAATGATCTTCGCAAGCTTGAAGAATGCAGACTGAAGAATGGTGTTGATACGGGTCGGTCCCATGCCGGTCTCGATACCGATCTTAACGCCGTCGATCACATAGAATTTAATGTTGTGGTTTGCGATGAATGCTTTTACCTGTCCCGGCAGATGCTCTTCCAGGCCTGCTTCATCCCATGGGCAGTTCAGAAGGAAGGTTCCTCCGTCTACCAGCTCTTCTACCATGTGATATTTGTTCACATAGGAAGGATTATGACATGCAACAAAGTTTGCTTTGTGGATCAGGTAGGTGGATTTGATCGGTTTCTTTCCGAAACGCAGGTGAGACATCGTTACACCGCCGGACTTCTTGGAGTCATAATCGAAGTAAGCCTGAGCGTACATGTCTGTGTTGTCACCGATGATCTTGATGGAGTTCTTGTTTGCACCTACGGTACCGTCTGCGCCAAGTCCCCAGAATTTGCAGTTGATGGTTCCTTCCGGAGTTGTTACCAGAGGAGCGCCAACCGGCAGAGACAGATTGGTAACATCGTCTACGATACCAATGGTAAATCTCTGTTTCTCTGTATTTTCATATACAGCAACGATCTGAGCCGGTGTGGTGTCCTTGGAACCAAGTCCGTAACGACCTGTGAATACCGGTGTGCTCTCGAATTTGCTGCCTTTTAATGCTGCTACTACGTCCAGGTACAGAGGCTCGCCAAGAGATCCCGGCTCTTTTGTTCTGTCCAGAACGGAAATCTGTTTTACAGTCTCCGGAATTGCATTGATGAGTGCTTCTGCGGAGAACGGACGGTACAGACGTACCTTTACAACGCCGACTTTCTTGCCTGCTGCTACGAGGTAATCGATGGTCTCCTCGATGGTATCGCAGACAGAACCCATAGCGATGATTACGTGTTCAGCGTCTGCTGCTCCATAATAGTTGAACAGTTTGTAATCGGTTCCGATTTTCTCGTTTACTTTGTCCATGTACTCCTGTACGATTGCCGGAAGAGCATCATAGTACGGGTTACATGCTTCTCTTGCCTGGAAGAAGATATCCGGGTTCTGTGCGGATCCTCTCTGGCACGGATGGTTCGGGTTCAGGGCATGTTTACGGAATGCATCTACTGCATCCATATCTACCATGTCTTTCAGATCTTCGTAATCCCATGTCTCGATTTTCTGAATCTCGTGGGAGGTACGGAATCCGTCGAAGAAGTTGATAAATGGAACTTTGCCTTTCAGTGCTGCACAGTGTGCAACCGGTGTCAGGTCCATAACCTCCTGTACGCTGGATTCGCAGAGCATTGCGACTCCGGTCTGACGACAGGCGTAAACGTCTGAATGATCTCCGAAGATGGAAAGTGCGTGGCTTGCAAGGGCACGAGCGGATACGTTGAATACGCCCGGGAGCTGCTCGCCGGCAATTTTATAAAGGTTCGGGATCATCAGAAGAAGTCCCTGGGATGCGGTGTAGGTTGTGGTAAGAGCTCCGGCTGCCAGTGATCCGTGTACTGCACCTGCTGCTCCTGCCTCAGACTGCATCTCAGTTACCTGAACTTCCTGTCCGAAAATGTTCTTTCTTCCCTGGGTTGCCCACTCATCGGTATGCTCCGCCATAACGGATGAAGGGGTAATTGGGTAAATAGCTGCTACGTCGGTATACGCATTAAGACGCATGATGCTGCAGCCTGGTTACCATCCATGGTTTCATCTTTCTAGCCATTTGATTTTATCCTCCTTAAAAAATGATGACCAAAAATTACTTTGGCTTTTCTCAGGTTGGTGTTCTGCCGGGTTTCGGTTGCCTCCGCGCTTCGAAAAACCCGGATAAGGGCATGGCAATGCCACTATGTCCAGTATTTGAATTATAACACCGATTGGGCATTCTGTCCAGATTTTCTGTGGGTGTTCAGGGAAAAATACAAGTTTTTTACAACTTCTGGTAATTCCGCGTCGAATTTCTTGATAAAAAAAGAAGGAACGACCCGCATATTTTTTCTCTTCTGCGGACAGTTCCTTTGCTTCTTTTATTTCTGATTCTGCGCCTCAATCTGTTCTGCGAGGTCGGTTAGATAAACCCATCTCTCGGTTTTTTCTTCCAGAGCAGCTTCGGTCTTCTCTTTTTCCACCATCAGTTCGGCGAGCTTTGCAGAGTTGGTGGCGTTTTTGAGCATCTGATCGTCAAGCGATGCAATCTTTTCCTCGAGTACGGCGATATCGTCATCGATGGTCTCGTACTCGCGCTGTTCTTTGAACGTAAATTTCAGGCGGGTCGGACGGTTCTGCTTCCAGTCATTGTTCTTTGACTTTGCAGGTTCGTCCGCGGACGTTTTGGACGGCGCTGCTTTTGCCGTTTCTTCCGCACTTCCGCCGAAACGGCGTTCTTTTGCTTCGAGGTAATCGGTGTAGCCGCCCTCGTACTGCAGAAGATTTCCGTTTCCGTCGAATTCGAAGATGCGGTCCACGACGTTATCCAGGAAATAGCGGTCGTGGGAAACGGTGATGACGATGCCGACGAACGTGTTCAGGAAATCCTCAAGCACGGTCAGGGTCGGGATATCAACGTTGTTGGACGGCTCGTCGAGGATCAGAACATTGGCGCCGCTCACTAAGACGGATAAGAGATACAGTCTCCGTTTTTCGCCTCCGGAGAGTTTGGAAATCGGGGTGTACTGCATATCCGGTGTGAACAGGAAGCGTTCGAGCATCTGCGATGCGCTGATGCGGCCGTCACGGGTCTGGACATACTCAGCGATATCTTTCACGTAGTCGATCACGCGCTGATTCGTATCCATGTCCGGCTCTTCCTGTGCCAGATAGCCGATGCGGATCGTGTCGCCGATTTCGATGGTTCCCGCATCCGGCAGGACTTCTCCGGTGATCATCCGCAGCATTGTGGATTTTCCGCAGCCGTTCGGGCCAATGATGCCGACACTCTGGTTCCGCAGGAAGATGTATTCGAAATCTTTCATCAGCGTTTTATCGCCGAAGGCTTTGCTGACGTTATGGAATTCAATCGTTTTCTTTCCCATGCGGGTCTCGACAGCATCCATCTCCACGACAGCGTCTGCGGTCGGTGCCGTGCCATTTTTGAGTACTTCGAGACGTTCGAGTCTTGCGCGCTGTTTTGTGCTTCTTGCGCGGCAGCCGCGTTTCGCCCATTCGAGTTCCATGCGCAGGATGCTCTGGCGTTTCCGTTCAGAGGCGAGTTCCATCTCCTCGCGCTCAGCTTTCAGTTCCAGAAAACGGGAATAGTTGGAATCGTAGCTGTACATTTTTCCGTGGCTGATTTCGAGGATGCGGTTCGACACTTTATCCAGGAAATAACGGTCATGGGTGACCATAAAGACGGTTCCGCGGTAATTTTTCAGGTAATCCTCGAGCCAGGAGAGCATCGCATTGTCGAGATGGTTTGTCGGCTCGTCGAGGATCAGGACGTCAAAATCGGACGCAAGCACTTTTGCCAGGGCAACCTTGCGGCGCTGGCCGCCCGAGAGGGTGTCGATTTTTGCGTCGTATTCGGTGATACCGAGCTGTACAAGGTTGCTCTGCACCTGCCAGTCCTCCTCATCGCCGGAAAGGGCGTAGGACAGCACGGTGGCATCCTTTGGAAATTCCGGTGTCTGCGGAAGATAGGCCATTTTGAGGTTGTTCTGGCGGATAATCTGGCCGGAATCCGGGGTCTCATCTCCTGCTACTATGCGCAGCAGCGTGGATTTTCCGGTTCCGTTGATTCCGACGATGCCGACCTTGTCGCCCTCCTGCAGGCCGAAGGAAGCATCGTCAAAAATCAGTTTATCGCCGAACAGTTTGCTGATGTGTTCGATGTTGATGATATTCATTTGCACAGTTCTGCAACGGTCTGGTTGATGACTTTTCCGTCTGCTTTACCTTTCATATCTGCCATAACGGCCTTCATGATGGCACCTTTGCTCTTGGTTGCCAGAACGTCTGCGAATTTCTCCTTGATGTAGGCTTTGACTTCGTCTGCACTCATCTGTTTCGGTGCATACTCGCTGATGACGTCATAGCGGAACTGATACTCTGCTTTTAAGTCCTCACGGGATGCCGGGCAGGTATCGATCTGCTCTTTTACGGTCTTCAGCTCTTTTAAGATGACGCGGTCTACCAGCTCCGGTTTGATGTCATCGCGGCAGCCCTCGTCGATGGCTACTTTCTTTGCTGCGGAGATCAGGGAAGAGATGGCCTCTTTTCTCGCTTTGTCTTTGGCTTTCATTGCTGCTATCATATCACTTCTTAAAGTTTCTAATTCCATGGTGTTGTTCCTCCTGTACTAAATTTTGTCCGGTTTCAAGTATAACACTTCTCTTTTTGCTTTTCCAGTCACTTTGTAGGATAGCTCCCTTATTTTTCCCACGGCAGACGGTGTTTCTTTACCTGGATTGCCTGATGCGGGCACATTTCCTGACAGCAGAAACAGCGGATGCACTTTTTATAATCGTAGACCGGCGGATTTCTGCGGCCGTTATCAAAGCGGACGGCTTTCCCTTCCACCGGGCAGCTCTCGACGCAGACGCCGCATTTTTTACATTTTTCTTCTATGATATAGGGGCGGCTCTGGAAGACCCCGAGGATCTCGAGCAGGTCGAGGGCTCCTTTTTTGCGGGCTTTGCGGCGGTCGACGTTGAAGTTTGGATTTCCGTACTTTCTTTTCAGTTCTTTCTCGGATATGGTGCCATCCGCTGTCACGATTTCGATGCGGTCGTCGTGCCACGTTCCAAGGCCGAGCGTTTCCCCGTAGAGATTTGTCGGCACATACGACGGATCGAGGTTCACCAGATGGCAGAACACGGTATCCAGTGCAATCGGATCGGTGGACATAAGAAGAACTCCCATCGAAACCGGGTCGCCGGAAGTCGGACCATTGCCTTCCATTGCTACGATGCCGTCGCAGATATAGAGGCGCGGGGCGACTTTCTGGTTCAGCTTGATCAGCATGTGCGCGAAGCTCTCAGCGTTCGGATACTGCGTGTGGCCGAGTTTTTTGTAGACGCCGCTGATGCAGCCGTACTGGTTCTTGACAGCTCCGGTGATGCGTTCCAGCGCGTGGGTTTTCATTTTGCTGACGCTGATGAGGGCGTCGCAGTCGAGTGCATCTTTCGCAATCATCAGAAATTTACCATCGGCGGTTTCTACGCGCTCGCTCGTAAGGAAATCTTTCAGCGGAACGTTGTGTTTTTCCAGCACCTCTTTCAGCCCGGCTTCCTTTGCAATGCCCTCCGGGGTGCCAAGGCCGCAGGAATCGCCGCAGGAAATATTCTCATAGCCATTTTCCTGCAAAATCGTGATCAGGGCATCCATAACTTCCGGGTCGGTCACGACGGCGCGTTCTCGTTTTGCGGAGCGGACGAGGTTTGGTTTTAATAAGATATTCTCTTCTTTTCCGATCAGAGATTCCAGGCCGCCAATTGCTTCCAATCCCTTTTGCAGGCTTTCCTTTACGTGCGCCGGCTCATAGTCGGGACAGGCAACCACTGCCACTTTGCTTTTTTTCATATTCACCTCATGTTTTTCTATATTTCAAAAGAAGCTGCGATCCCCTTACCGGTTCTCACAGCTTCTTCGTATATTCACACAGAATATGTTTTTACTTATGCTACTTTGCTTTTTGCAAGCTCAGCCAGTGTTGCAAATCCTTCTGCATCGTTAACTGCCATGTCAGCCAGAACTTTACGGTTCAGCTCAACGCCTGCCAGTTTCAGACCATACATAAATTTGCTGTAGGACAGACCGTTCATTCTTGCTGCTGCGTTGATACGAGCGATCCACAGCTGACGGAACTGACGTTTTTTCTGTTTTCTTCCTGCGTAGGAGCTGGTCAGTGCGCGCATTACGGACTGTTTTGCTACTCTATACTGTTTGCTTCTGGCTCCTCTGTAACCTTTAGCCAGTTTTAATACTCTGTTATGTTTTTTCTTAGCGTTCATGCCGCCTTTAATTCTTGCCATTTCTTATTTTCCTCCTTGATCTGTTGGGCGTAACTCTACCTTGCAAAAATTACATGTAAGGTAAGATTTTCTTCATGTTCTTTACGTTTGTTGCATCAACAGTAGTCTGTTTTCTCAGGTTTCTTTTTCTCTTCTGAGATTTCTTGGTTAAGATATGGCTCTTGTAAGCTTTATTTCTTACTAATTTTCCTGTTCCTGTTGTTTTAAAACGCTTTGCAGCTGCTCTGCTTGTTTTTAACCTTTGGCATTTTAATTTCCTCCTTGATATTGATTCAAATGTATTTTAACGTTTAGCCGTCAAAAACATGGTCATGCTTCTGCCTTCCACCTTCGGCGCTTTGTCAACCGTTGCAATATCGGACAGACTCTCTGCAAATTCATCGAGGATGTATTTGCTACTGTTCATATGTGCCATCTCACGGCCGCGGAAACGAAGTGTTACTTTTACTTTGTCTCCCTTTGTAATGAACTTGCGGGCTGCACCTACTTTGGTATTAAGATCATTGGTGTCAATGTTTGGAGAAAGGCGAACTTCCTTGATTTCAATTGTTTTCTGTTTTTTCTTTGCTTCTTTTTCCTTGCGGGCCAGTTCATATCTGTACTTTCCGTAGTCGATAATTTTGCAAACCGGCGGTTTCGCTGTCGGAGCAATTTTCACAAGATCCAGACCTGCTTCCTGTGCTTTCAGGTACGCATCTCTGGCAGACATAATTCCAAGCTGTTCTCCGTTCTGACCGATCAGACGAATTTCTCTGTCTCTGATCTGCTCATTAATCATTAATTCGCTAATTGTAGTGCACCTCCATCATTATAAAAGACTGTGTTCCCGCTTTTGCGGTGTAACGAAATCAAACTCGGCTCACCGGACCGGATTTGACTGATAACGCAAGAAAAGTGGATAGACAGACTATCCACTTAACATTGTACATAAATCTCTACACAAAGAGAACTTAAGATCAATATTGGACCGTAGTCGCGTGTTTGCGCTAGGGTGAGAGTGGATACTCTACTTTCTTTTTCTCAGACTATTGCAGTATAGCACTCTCCCATCCTGTTGTCAATACTGATTTTCGCATTTTTTCGTATTTATCTCCCGCAGCCACAGCGGAAGGAGCTGCACTCGGTTTCCTGGCAGCTGCATGCGCTGTCTCCGGCGATATGGATGTCTCCGGCTTCGCATTTACAGTTGTCGTTAAAGGTACAGTTCTGCGCCTTGCAGTCGACACCGATTTTCGTACAGCCGCAGCCGGTGGAGTTGGACATCGTGCCCTCACCGCGCTCCTTGAAGCTCTCGCAGCACGTTTCCATGGAGCTTTTGGCTCCGCTTCCGCCTACGCGGATATCTCCTTTGGAACAGAGCTCGTTCTGGTTGTAAACACAGGTCATAGCGGAACAACTTAATGCTGGCATAATAAATTACCTCCTGAAATTTAGTTTTCTGCGGTTTCGCCCGCATAGAAACCATTATTTCCAAGAGGTAATTTTTTATGCCTTATTTATTTGATAATACCAGTGTCCAAAGTTTGGAAATCCTCGTGCAAGCAAAGCTTGCACGAGGATTTTTAAATTTTGGACACGCCAAAACATGAGTAAGTAGCCATTTTTCGAAGAAAAATGAGCGGAGTACGAATGTTTTGAAGATTGCGGGAGTACGAAGTACGGAGCAATCTGGTATCATAGGTGTCAATTTTTTTGACACCTACCTTATTTATTTTCTTTTGTTCCAACAGTAACCGGGCGGTTAACGCGGCCTGCGATTTCTTCTTTGATATCTGCGATAAACTGCTCCAGGCTTCTCTGGCCTTCATCACCTGCAAAACGGCTTCTGACAGATACAAGACCTGCCTCTTCCTCTTTTGCTCCGGCGATCAGCATGTATGGAATCTTCTGTCCCTGTGCCTCACGGATCTTATATCCAATCTTCTCGGAACGGGTATCCATCTCTGCGCGGATGCCTGCCTCGTGAAGGGCGTCCAGAACCTTCTTACCGTAATCTGCGTATTTGTCGGAGATTGGCAGAACCTTTACCTGTACCGGTGCAAGCCAGGTTGGGAATGCACCTGCAAAATGCTCGATCAGGATACCGATGAAACGCTCAACAGAACCGTAAACAACACGGTGGATCATAATCGGACGATGCTTCTCGCCGTCTGCTCCTGTGTATTCCAGCTCGAATCTCTGCGGCAGCTGGAAGTCAAGCTGGATGGTACCGCACTGCCACGTTCTTCCGATGGAGTCTTCCAGATGGAAGTCGATCTTCGGGCCATAGAATGCGCCGTCGCCTTCGTTGACTACATAGTCAAGGCCAAGATCATCGAGTGCGCCGCGGAGACCTTCGGTTGCTACCTCCCAGTCCTCATCGCTTCCCATGCTGTCTTCCGGACGGGTGGACAGCTCTACGTGATATTTGAATCCGAACAGTTTGTAAACCTGGTCAATCAGGTTTGCAACGCCTTTGATTTCGTCTTTGATCTGCTCCGGTGTCATGAAGATATGGGCATCGTCCTGGTTGAAGCAGCGTACACGCATCAGGCCGTGCAGCTGGCCGGATTTCTCATGACGATGTACCAGACCAACCTCTGCCAGACGCAGCGGCAGATCACGGTAGGAACGAGGCTCGGATTTGTAAACGAGAACGCCGCCCGGGCAGTTCATCGGTTTGATTGCATAATCTTCATCGTCGATGACGGTGGTATACATGTTTTCTTTGTAGTGTTCCCAATGACCGGAGGTCTCCCACAGGCGACGGTTCAGGATGATCGGTGTGGAGATTTCTACGTATCCTGCTTTTCTGTGGATTTCACGCCAGTAATCCATCAGTGCATTTTTCAGATCCATTCCTTTTGGAAGGAAGAACGGGAATCCCGGGCCGTCCTCACTCATCATAAACAGGCCGAGCTCTTTTCCGAGTTTTCTGTGGTCACGCTTCTTTGCTTCCTCGATCATGTGGAGGTACTCTTCAAGCTCTGCTTTCTTTGTGAATGCAGTTCCGTAGATTCTCTGCAGCATCTTGTTTTTCTCGCTGCCTCTCCAGTATGCGCCTGCAAGGCTGGTCAGTTTGAAGGCTTTGACCGGCTTTGTGCTCATCAGATGAGGGCCTGCGCACAGGTCCGTGAATTCACCCTGGCGATAGAAGCTGATGACTGCGTCTTCCGGCAGATCTTCGATCAGTTCTACTTTATATGGCTCTTCTTTTTCTTTCATGAAAGCGATGGCTTCTGCTCTCGGCAGCTCAAAACGCTCCAGTTTCAGATCCTCTTTTACAATTTTCTTCATTTCTGCTTCGATTTTTTCAAGGTCTTCGCTGGTGAGTGGAGTATCTCTGTCTACATCGTAGTAGAATCCGTCTGCGATGGACGGTCCGATTGCAAGCTTGGTATCCGGGTACAGTCTCTTGATTGCCTGTGCCATGATATGGGATGTGGTGTGACGGAATGCTGCTTTTCCGCCTTCATCGTTGAAGGTCAGAATGGAAAGATTGCAGTCCTTGTCGATGACGGTACGAAGATCTTCTACTTCACCGTTTACTTCACCTGCACAGGCCATTCTTGCAAGGCCTTCGCTGATGTCTGCTGCGATCTCAATGATGGATTTCGGTTCGGAGTACTCTTTGGTACTTCCATCTTTCAGTGTGATGATCATTTGCTTTACCTCTTTCTTTGTATATTTTTCGCAAGCGTGTTTCAGAATTTTTATACTTTTTACAGCAACAAAAAAGTCCCTTCTGACACGCTTATGCTGTCAAAAGGGACGATGTATTTTCATTCACCGCGGTTCCACCCATTTTGTTTTTTCAAACCACTTCATTTGACGATAACGGAATCACCGGGCCGGATTGGGGCCGCTCAGAGCTGGTCTTCGATCACGTT
>ENA-OQCZ01000381-OQCZ01000381.1-human-gut-metagenome-genome-assembly--contig:-NODE-381-length-12195-cov-4.125456_pt1 | contig 12195 bp, 9 predicted proteins | sample MGYA00242505_ERZ504594 | MGnify/ENA primary metagenome ERZ504594 (study PRJEB26092, sample SAMD00036329) | human gut metagenome | host: Homo sapiens | study: EMG produced TPA metagenomics assembly of... | reverse complement strand
GGGTTCTTACCGCTATGCCGCATAAACGTAATCCTATCACCTGCGAAAAGGTTTCCGGTATGGCTCGCCTGCTGCGCGGCTATGCAGTAGCAGCTCTGGAGGATGTAACCCTGTGGCATGAACGCGATATCTCCCATTCTTCCGTAGAACGCGTTATTCTGCCGGACGCAACTATTGCTCTGGACCATATGCTGCGTAAATTCTCCAACATCATCGACAAGCTGCTGGTATATCCTGATGCAATGATTGCCAACATGAACAAAACCGGCGGTCTGATTTTCAGCCAAAACCTGCTGATTGCTCTGGTTACCAAAGGTGTACTGCGTGAGGACGCTTACAAATGGGTACAACGCAACGCTATGGCACGTTGGCTGCAAGGCGCTGACTTCAAGACCAACGTTGAAGCTGACCCGGATATCAAAAAATATCTGACTGACGAAGAGGTTGAGCATTGCTTCGATCCGAAACCGATGCTGCGCCACGTTGACGAGATTTTTGCTAGATTTGGTTTATAATTTTGATAAGGAGTGACTGCTAATGTCATCTGTTGTAGTTTTAGGCGCCCAATGGGGCGATGAGGGTAAAGGTAAAATTGTTGACTATTTGGCGCAAAAGGCTGACGCTGTAGTTCGTTACAGCGGCGGCTCCAATGCAGGCCATACCGTTGTAGTTAACAACATTAATTATAAGCTGCGTCTGCTGCCATCCGGCGTACTGTTCAATGATAAGACTAACGTTCTGGGCAACGGCGTTGTAATCAACCCCGGCGTTGTGCTGGCTGAAATCGCCGGCATGAAGGAAAAGGGCATTGATTGCAGCAATCTGGTTATTTCTGACCGTGCACACGTTGTTCTGCCGTATCATCAACGTCTTGATGAGCTGCAGGAGGAAGCACTGGGCAATCACAAAATCGGCACCACCAAAGGCGGCATCGGTCCCTGCTACATGGATAAGGTTGCTCGCGTAGGCATCCGTATCTGCGATCTGATGGAGCCCGAAACCTTTGCTGATAAGCTGAAGGTTAATCTGGAAGCAAAAAATGCTATTATCACCAAAATTTACGGTGCAGAACCGTTTGACTATGATACCGTACTGAAGGAATATCTGGCTTATGCAGAAGAGCTGCGTCCGTACGTTGCCGATACCGGCGTTGTTATGGATGAGCTGTTCAGCGCCGGCAAAAACGTTCTGTTTGAAGGCGCACAGGCTACCTTCCTCGATATCGACCATGGTACCTATCCGTATGTTACCAGCTCCAACCCGACTGCAGGTAATGCCTGCACCGGCAGTGGCGTAGGTCCCCGCTTCATCGACCATGTTGTCGGCGTAGTTAAGGCTTATACCACCCGCGTTGGTGAAGGTCCCTTCATCACCGAGCTGCTGGATACAGACGGCCCCGGCAACCAAATCCGCGAAACCGGCCATGAATACGGCACCGTAACCGGTCGTCCGCGTCGCTGCGGCTGGCTGGATGCTTTCATGCTGCGTTACAGCGCACGCCTGAACAGCCTGGATTATCTGGCAATTACCCGTCTGGATATCCTCGACAATATGCCGAAGATTAAAATGTGCGTTGGCTACAAGATTGGCGATGAGGTTCTCAAACGCATTCCTGCAAGCCTGAACGTTTTGGCTAAGGTTGAGCCGATTTTCGAAGAGTTCGACGGCTGGATGACCGACATCAGCGGCATCCGTAACTATGACGAGCTGCCGGAAAACGCTAAAAAATATCTGGCTAAAATCAGCGAGGTATCCGGTGTTGAGCTGGGTATTATCTCCGTTGGTCCTAACCGCGAGCAGACTATCGTTCTGAAAGAGCTGCTGTAAGCTTAGGCTGCTGAAAAAACAGCAAAAATATTTTAAAAAAGTACTTGACTTTCCTTGCATTAGTCTGTATAATATTAATGTTGCTAATTTATGGTAACAAATGATTCACTAGCTCAGTTGGTAGAGCACCTGACTTTTAATCAGGGTGTCCCGAGTTCGAGTCTCGGGTGGATCACCAACGAAAATATGCCGTTCTTCGAAAGAAGAACGGCTTTTTTGTATTTGCGGATGCAAATATTTATAAAGGCGGACGCAGGCCCTGAAAAATTCTTCCTTGCTAATCAATTCCTACAGTAGTAATATGTAAGTGATAAGCAAAAATTTTATAGACTTTTTCGGAGGTGCTTTGATGAAAATAGTAGTTATGGAGCCGTTAGGCGTAAAGATGGAGCTGATTAATGCACTGGCAGCGCCGCTGCAGGCTGCAGGTCATGATTTTGTATATTATACTGAGAAGGACACCGACCAGACGAAGCTGCTGGCACGTGTGCAGCAGGCCGATATTATCATGCTGGCTAATCAGCCGCTGAGTGCGGAGATTATCAACGCCTGCCCTAATTTGAAAATGCTGTCTGTAGCCTTTACCGGTGTAGACCATATTGCGCTGGCTGCCTGCCGTGAGCGCGGAATTGCAGTGTGCAACGCTGCAGGCTATTCCACCAATGCGGTAGCAGAGCTGACCTTCGGCCTGGCTATCAGCGTTATCCGCAACATCGTTCCCTGTGATGCACGCTGCCGTCAGGCAGGAACGAAGGATGGGCTGGTAGGCTTTGAGCTTTTTGGCAAGACCTTCGGCGTAGTCGGCACCGGTGCGATTGGCAGCAGAGTGGCGAAGCTTGCCGCTGCCTTCGGATGCAGGGTGCTGGCCTACAGCCGTACACCGAAGGCAGAGCTGCAGGCTGACGGTGTAAGCTATGTAAGTCTGGATGAGCTTTTGGCTGCCAGCGATTTTGTCAGCCTGCATGTGCCGCTGACGGACGCAACCCGCGGACTGATTAACGCTGAGGCTATTGCGAAGATGAAGCCGACTGCCGTACTGCTGAATACTGCGCGCGGTCCTGTTGTGGACAGCGAGGCGCTGGCACAGGCGCTGAACGAAGGAAGATTGGCGGGCGCAGGCATTGATGTGTTTGAGGGCGAGCCGCCGATTGCACCGGAGCATCCTCTGTGCCATGCAAAGAACACCGTGCTGACACCGCACGTGGCCTTCGCCAGTGCCGAAGCACTGGCTGCACGTGCCGATATCGTTTTTGCCAACATCGAAAAATGGCTGGCAGGAGCACCGCAGAACGTAATTAAGTAAAAACACTATGAAAAGGCTCAATAATTTATATTATTCCAAGAGAATAAAAGAGCTTTTGGCAGAGCTGCAGACAGCGGGAACAACGCTGGTTGTTGCTCCCATGGGCTACGGTAAAACACTGGCAGTGCAGTACTTTTTGCAGGAGCAGGAGCGCTGCGGCAAAAAGGTACTGCGCCAGAGTATTTACGGCGCCGGTGCCGAGGCCTTCTGGCAGGGAGTGTGCCACAGCTGGCAAAATACGGAGCTGGGCGCTGCGCTGCTGCAGCAGTCTTTGCCTGCCGATGCCAACGCCAAAACGCTGGTACTGGAGCTGTTCCGTCAGCTGCTGCCGCAGGAGCCTGTCTATTGGTTTATAGATGATTTGCATCTGCTGGAGAGCAGCGAGGTGATTGATTTTCTCTTTGCTCTGAGCAAGGCAGGCTTTGCTGATTTGCATCTGCTGCTGGTAAGCAGAGGGCAGATTTTTGACGGCAGCCGTCTGCTGGAGCTGGGACGTAAGGTCTTTTGCCTTGATAAGCATGACCTGGCGCTGCAGCGTGACGAGCTGGCGGAATACAGCAGCAGATGCGGCCTGCAGCTTACAACGCAGCAGCTGGATGCTTTGCATGAGGCCTGCGAGGGCTGGTTTTCCGTTACCTATCTTAACTTTTTGAACTACGACAGGTATCAGCGCTTTTGCCTTGATACAGGCAGCGTTTATGAGATGATAGCCAATGTACTGCTGCGGCCGCTGCCGTCGGAGCAGCAGCGCTTGCTGCTGCTTATGGGGCAGCCGGAGGAATTTACACCGGAGCAGGTGGCCTATGCCTATGGCACAAGCTGCAGAGAGTCTGTAGGCAGGCTGCTGGAATGCAACGCCTTTATTATCAGGCTGGCTAACGGCAGACTGCGGTGTCATCATATGCTGAAGCAGGCAACGCGCCATGCCTTCGGCCTGTTGCCTGAGGCTGAGCAGCAAATGTACTTCCGCCGTTTGGGACAATGGTACGCGCAGCAGAAAGAGTACGAGGAAGCGTTGGACTGGCTGTACCGCGGCCGTGATTTTGACGGCCTGCTGGCTGCAGTGCAGCAGCTGCGCGACTGGTCGATGCACCCGCAGCACAGGCAGCATCTTTTCGACTGGCTGTGCGAATGTCCGCCGGAAATCTTGTGGCAGTATCCGCAGGCGGTGCTGATAATTATGCGGCGCATGTTTTCGCTGAATATGGTGCCGGAAATGCTGCAGGTTAAGGAATGGTACGTGACAGCGCTGGAGCGCAATACTGCCCTCAGCCAGCGGGAGCGCGATAATTATTACGGCGAGCTGGAGGTTATTCTGAGCTTTTTGGCCTTCAACAGCATCACCGGTATGAGCGAGCATCACCGGCGCGCCTACAAGCTGCTGAGCGGTGCTCCTCAGACGCTCAGCAAGCAGGGCATCTGGACCTTCGGCGCGCCCAGTGTTCTGGGGCTGTATTTGCGCACGGGCTGCAGTCTGCGGCAGACGGTTGAGGATATGCAGGAGTGTATGCCGCCGTACTATCTGCTGAGCGGCTGGCACGGTGCCGGAGCCGCCGAGCTGACGGAGGCGGAAGCACTTTTGCTGCAGGGACGCATCGACGAAATGGATATGCCTCTGCAGAAGGCGTATTATCAGGCGGAAAAGCATGGGCAGGAGTGCATTACTATCTGCTGTGATTTTCTGGAGATGCAGCGCAATCTTTTCCGCGGCGTTTACAGCAGTAAGGCAGAGGCGTACAGCCGCCATCAGTGGCAACTGCAGCCTTGGAAGCAGAGCATGCTGCTGAATACTGCCGATATGTGCGCCGGCTTTTACTATGCATTGCTGGGCAAGCCGGAATATATCCCAAGCTGGCTGACGGACGGAAACGGACAGCAGCCTTCGGTGCTTTATCCGGCGCGTCCCTGCCGCAACTATATCAGTGCCCAGTGCCTGCTGGCACAAGGGCAGTATACGGAGCTTTTGGTGCGCTGGTCCGACTGGGAGCAGGAATGCCGTCCCTACAGTAATTTTTTGTGCCTGCTGTATTTGCAGGTGCAAAGGGCGGCGGCCTTTGCCGGCAGAGGCGATGTAACGAGCTGCCGCGCTTCGCTGAAGCAGACGCTGGCAATGGCTGAGGCGGATAAGCTTGTGCTGCCGTTGGCACAGAACATAGCGCTGCTGCGTCCTTATCTGGAGCAGGAGGCTCAGGGTGAATACTCGGCAGCGGCGGCAGCGGCGCTGCACCTGGGACAGCAGATGGAGGCGGGCCGGGGGCAGATTATGTCCGCACGCTTTGCCGAAGCAGGCCTGCAGGAGCTGACGGAGCAGGAGCTGCAGATAGCGCAGCTGGCGGCGGCACGCCATACGAACAGGGAGATTGCGCAAAGATTGTCGCTGTCGGAGGGGACGATTAAGCAATATCTCAACAAAATTTTTGCCAAGCTGCAGATTGATGCGGCGGCCAAAAATAAAAGACATCAGCTGGAGCGCTTTTTCTCCAACTCTTAACTAAAGGTTACTTATAGTTAATATTGACCCGGTATATACTGTAAATGAAGAAGTATATGCCGGGTCTTTTTATATCCGGCGGTTAGGAGGCGGAAAAATGAAACGGCTGAAGGTTGTGCTCGTGGCGTGCCTGGCAATGCTCGTGGCTTTTACGGCATTGGCGTGGGCAGCGACGCAGTACAAAACAACAATTAAGGTAAACGGTACAAAGCTGAATGTGCAGCGCTATGTAGAGGGCAAGGGGCCTATGAAGGATAAGGCGGTGCTGCTCAACAAGGATAATAAGGTTGTTGTGCGCTGGAAGCAGCGCGAGCTGAAAAAATGGTACTATGACGGTGATAAATATTTCCGCTTTGTACCATACAGCTATGATATGAAAAACCTGAAGCCCGGCAGATATCGCTTGGTAACGACCAGCAGCTTCGGCAAGGGCGGTGCGGTTAAAAAGACAGTCAACATCAGCTACAAGCCGCAGAGCAAGATGCAGTTCCGTGCGTCCAAGATTATCCGCAAGGGCAACGGCGATGTTTACCAGCGCCTGTATTTCAAAAAGAATAATTCCACGGGCAAGACCTGCTATGCCCAGATTTTCAATAAAACAACAAGCTGGTCTACAGCACGAAATATAAGGCAAGAAATGCCAATCAGGATTTTGCCTTCAGCTGGAACGGCTGGGCGAGCGGCAACAGCGGCAAAAAATGTGCTAAGGGCGTATATACCGTGAAGTATTGGATGGACGGCGTTAATCCCAAAACTGCCAAATTCCGTCTGAGCATTTGAGGAGGGGAGCATAATGAAAGAAAAAATGATGCGTATTATCGTAACTGTTATGCTTACCCTGCTGCTGTGCAGCCTGACGCTGCTGGCAGGCGCCGCCTCCAAAAATGACTGGAAGAATACGGCAGGCTGCTATGTGTGGACCGAAAGCAGCCAGTATAATAACGGCGTGCTGAATATCAAGCCCTTGGGCGACGATAAATACCTTTACGAGCTGAAGGTTATGCGTGGCAGCGAGGAAGAGGACAGTGCGGAGGATTTCGTTACTGCCGGTGTTTTTGAAATTAATGAGGACGGCGACGGTATTGCCGAGGTAGATTACCAAAATAATGATACGGTAGAGCTGCGCTTTGTGCTGAAGGATAAGAGCATTACCGCCTATCAGGACGGACCGCTGCCGCTTGATGTTCAGGGTGAATACAGATTCAACGAGGACAGCTTTGATGTATCCGAGGCTGCGGCCGCCGCGCTGCTTGCCGGCCTGCCGGAAAAGCAGACAGGCTTGCCGGAGGATGCTGATGATTATAAGCTGCTCTATGCGGAGGAGCCTGTGGACGGCTGGTTCTACCAGCTGACGGCGCTGGATGATGAGGGCAAGGTTATTGCCAAATTTTTGGTAGCTGCCGATTTGAGTGCTGTGTACCGCAACGATAAGGAGGATGAGGTAAGCCTTATTTACGGTGACCCGATTAATATGCTGGCGGCCAAAAGAGCACCGCTCGTAGAGGAAGATGAGCTGGAAGGCCCTGCAATCGAAAGCGGCGAGCTTGAAGGTGACGAGGATGCGCCCGACCTGCCTGCAACTGCAGCTTCCGAGCTTAGCCCGCTGGTGACGGTGGCTCCGGAGGAGGCCAGCCTGAAGGTGGGCGAGCGTACACGCATAGTTGCTTTGCTGCCGGGCTGCGTAGGTTATAATGTAACGGATCTGCGTTCTTCTAACAGTGATATAGTAAAGGTGGACGGCGATGTGCAGCTTTTGGCTGTGAAGCCGGGAACTGCGACAATTACCGGCAAGCTGCTGCTGGAAAAGGGCGAAAAGGCCTTTATGACGCAGATTACCGCCTATGAGCCGAAGCTGGAGGCTCCGAATTTGCCGGCGCACTTGGGAATAGACGAGGCGCTGAAGCTGGAGGCCTACGTTGTGGGCGAGGCTGACGGTGTGACACCGGAGTGGAGCGTGAGTGATGAAAAAATTGCCGTTATAGAAGATGGTAAGCTGATCGGCAAGGCTGACGGCGTGGTTACCGTTACGGCAGTCCACGGCGAGCTGAAGAGCCAATGGCCGGTGGCTGTGGGAACGGCAGAGCTGCCTGCTGCCGAGGATGAGGAAGAAAATGAGGATGACGATGACGGCTTTGGCCTGCTGACGATTATCGGCGGCGTAATTATCATCGGTGGCGCTGCCTTCTTCTTCCTGCGCAGAAAACGCAAATGATAAGCTGATGCTGTAAAGCGTTATGCTTACCGAAAAAAGTAGTATGGTATGATAGGCGTCTGCCTTTTAGCGCGCCGGCATTTGCCGCCGGCGTGCTTTTTTATGCGTAAATCTGCCTGCCAAAGCACCCTTGCCGTTGCCTGCAGGCGCGGGAAATCACAGTTATTTTACACTCTGACAATGTTTCACAAAATCTCTGTAAAAAAAGTAACAAAAAGTTTTCAGTTAGACGTTACAAATGGTGAAAAATCTAGTATAATATTATTAAAGTGTACTATACTTTACAAAATCTCTGAGATCTCAAACTGGCGCCAAATCAATCAAAGTAAAATGAGGTAGAATAGTAGAAATGTTTTTTGATTCTTATGACACACCAGTATTCAGACCTCCCAGTGAGGCACGCAGCTTTATTTTGCGCGTTACGCGCGGCTGCGCACATAATAAATGCACCTACTGCAATATGTACAGAGGTGTTCCCTTTCAGATTTTAAAGGATGAAGAAATTTCCCGTCAGATAGCGCTGGCGGCCCATTACGGCAAGAACAAGGTGCGCCGCGTCTTTTTGGCGGACGGCGATGCTTTGGTGCTGCCCACGGCCAAGCTGCTGAAGATTCTGCAGGTGCTGCGCGAGCAGTTTCCGCATCTGCAGCGAGTTGCCAGCTATGCTGCGCCCAAGGATATCCTGCGCAAGAGCGAGGAGGAGCTGCGCCAGCTGAAGGAAGCAGGCCTGAAGCTTTTGTATTACGGCATGGAAACAGGCGACGACGCTACGCTGAAGGCTGTCAACAAGGGTGTTGACGGCGAACAGGCGGTAGAAGCGGGACGCAGAGTTACCGCCAGCGGCATGAAGCTTTCCATGATGATTATTCTGGGCCTGGCAGGCGCAGAGGGCAGCGAACGCCACGCACTGGCAACTGCCAAGGCGATTAATATTATCAAGCCGACGCATTTGAGCGCACTTTGCTTGATGCTGTACCGCGGCAGCGAGCTGCTGGACCAGTACGAGGCAGGCAAGTTCAATCCGCTTTCACCGGCGGGCTTGATGCGTGAGCTGAAGCTGATAATAGAAAATATAGATTTGCCTGCGGACAGGCACTGCCTCTTCCGCAGCAACCATGTATCGAACTACGTTCAGCTGGCAGCAACACTGCCGCATGACAAGCAAAAATTGCTGCGCGATATTGATTACAGTATTGCTCAGCTCAGCAAGCTGAAAAGCTGGGACGTATATAACTACAATTAATTTTTGATTTTGCATTTGAGCGGGGCTGATGAAGATGAAAAAGAAGCTGGCTTCTGTGCTGACCGTAATCATGCTGGCCTGCAGCCTGCCATGGCAGGCACAGGCTGCAGCGCCTATTGTCAGCAACAAACCGCATAAGGCACCGGTGGCAACGCCGCCGGCCGTAAGCGAGGCGCAGCCTGTGAAGGCGGTGCCGGAGCCTGCTGCCGTCAAAAGCCGATACCGCAGCCAAGCCTGCTGCCGAGGTGAAGGCGCCCAAGCAGGCAAAGCCTGAGAAAAAGGCGAAGAAAACCGCAAAGAAAAAGTCTAAAAAAACGAAGGAAAAGCAGCAGCCCAAGGTGCAGCAAAGCAACTGGCGTCTGAAGGTGGCACAGCAAAAGCTGCAGGTGCTGGGCTTCAGTGACGAACGTCCCAGCGGACGCATGACGGAGGCTACCAGCAGCGCGCTGAAAAGCTTCCAGAAGCAGCACAAGCTGAAGGCAGACGGCGAGCTGAATGATGCAACCTATCAGAAGCTGACCTGGGAGGCCTTTACTAAGGAGGGCATCCCCAAGGTTAAGGGCAGGGAAATCGTCAGCCGTGCCGCCAAATACAAGGGTGTTCCTTATGTGTTCGGCGGAACTACGACTAAGGGCTTTGACTGCTCCGGCTATGTGCAGCATGTATTTAAGGACTGCAAGGCCAAGCTGCCACGCTTGGCAGACGAGCAGGCGTTACAGGGGATTTTTGTAACGCAGAAGCAGCTGCGGCCCGGCGATTTGGTATTCTTTACCACCTACGCCGCAGGCGCATCGCATGTGGGAATTTATGCCGGTGACGGACAATTTTGGAGCGCATCCTCGTCCAAGGGTGTAATGCTTTCGTCGCTGAAGGACGATTACTGGAAACAACGCTATTATGGAGCACGCCGGGTGTTGATTACGAACGGCGAGGTTTATAAATAAAAGTTCTGCTGACGGCAGCCGACTGCCGGACAGCGGGGGAGGGTATAAAATATGATTCGCGAGAGAAGAAATAAGGATAAGCTTGCTTCTTATTACAGAAAGTTTATGGAAGAGGGCATTGTTGACCCTAACGTGCATCCGTGGGTTGCCGACAGCTGGCAGCGTTGCCGTGCTATGCATCTGCCGCACGAAACCATGCCCAAAATCAACAAGCTGAGCCGCGAGGAGATTATCGCGCACCAAAAGACGCATGAGTTCATTGTCAAATACGTTGACGGTCTTTATGAGCAAAGCAAGCAGCATTTCAATATCCACAACCTGAGCATGCTGCTGATTGATGAAAACGGCTATGTAATCAAAAACTATGCTATGCCGTTCTTCCAACGCATTATCGAGGATATTCAGGGTATGCGCGTTCTGGAGGAGGATGTTGGTACCTCCAGCATCAGCATTGCGCGCGAGCATAATGTGCCCTTTTTGATGTTCGGCCCGGAAATGTGGATTAAGGACAGCCATTCCGGCGATGCCTGCAGTGCGCCTATCTGCGTAAACGGCAAAATCCGCTATATTATTTCCTTCTTTTCCTTGGATCAGAACGATTTGCCCTATGATTTGCTTTTGAGCCTGCTGATGACGATGAAATATTCCATCGAGCAGCATCTGAACATGCTGGAGGCCTGGAGCATTAACCGCATTATGATGGAACAGCTGCCGGTAACCGTTTACTGGCTGGGCAAGGACGGCAGTGTGAAATACTGCAACGAAAACGGCCGCAAGCGTCTGGACGGACATGAGCGCCTGGAGGACGTGTTCCTGAACTACGAGCATATTCCTATCAAAAAAGCGCTGCATGGCGTAGCAACACAGCGTCGTGAAATTACCTGGATTACTCAGGACAGAACCTTTGAGGATATTACCACTGTTATGCCGATTAAGGTTGGCAGCGAGGTAGAAAGTGCTTTGGTGCTGTCTATGTCCATCGAGGATTTGAAAACAACCATCGCCCATGCAACCGGTTACAGCAGCCGTTACAGCCTGTACAGCATGGTTGGCGAAACCAGCGAATTTTTGGCGCTGCAGCATAAAGCGAGCCGCGTTGCCCGCACCGACCACAACATCCTGCTGCAGGGCGAGCCCGGTACCGGCAAGCAGCGTTTGGCACACGGCATTCATCAGGCCAGCCCCCGCGCTGCCGCTCCGTTGATTGCTGTAAAATGCCACAACGCATCTATGGCAGAGCTGGAGGCTGAATTCTTCGGTACGAATGAGGACGGACAGCAGTCTGCAGGCAAGCTGGAGCTTGCTATCGGCGGTACTCTGTTCCTTGATGAGGTAGAAAAGCTGCCGCTGGAAATGGGCGACAAGCTGGCTGATGCGCTGACGCACGGTCTGCCCGCAACGGAAAAGGGCGGCAAGCCGCGTATGTTTGATGTGCGCGTAATCGCTGCCTGCGATTCCAACCTTAAGCGTTTGGCAGACAAGGGACTTTTCTCCCGTAATCTGTATGAGCTGGTGCTGGATACCACCATGCGCGTGCCGCCTCTGCGCGAGCGCGTGAAGGATATCGAGGTTATCGCTTCGCATATTCTGGTGGAAATGTCCGCACAGCACAACCTGCCGCAAAAACGCCTTTCTCCCGAGGCTGTTTCCCTGCTGCTGTCCTGCAGCTGGCCGGGTAACATTAAGCAGCTGCAGGGTGTTATCGAGCAGGCCTTCTTCCACACTCCCGGCAGCATCATCGAAGCAGAAAATATTAAGCTGCCCGGTGACAAAACCTTGGAGCGCTCCTGGAAGTATGACAAGGAAGCCTTTATTGCAGCCTGGAAATCTGCCGGCGGCAATATCAGTAAGCTGGCAACAATGCTTGATGTCAGCCGTGTAACCTTGTACCGTTATCTGAAGAAATACGGTTTGGGACCGAAGCAAATAAGTTAACATGATTGCCCTCGAAGCAGGCTTGTCATGCTTCGGGGGCTTTTGCGTTTTGGCGGATAGTTTCGCGTTGCGAGGCAAGCTTAGAAGAGAAAAATGCAACATGTTGCAAAAATCTCTTGTAGAAATAGTATTGATGGTGAATATTGGGAGGAAAAGGAAATTTTAGAAGAGAAAAGTGCAACATGTTGCAAAAATCTCTTGTAGGAATGGCGTTTAAGGTGAATATTGGGAGGGAAAAGG
>ENA-OQCZ01000379-OQCZ01000379.1-human-gut-metagenome-genome-assembly--contig:-NODE-379-length-12219-cov-2.311776_pt1 | contig 12219 bp, 12 predicted proteins | sample MGYA00242505_ERZ504594 | MGnify/ENA primary metagenome ERZ504594 (study PRJEB26092, sample SAMD00036329) | human gut metagenome | host: Homo sapiens | study: EMG produced TPA metagenomics assembly of... | reverse complement strand
GTGCGCTTGTCTTCGAGCAGCACCTCGTCGGGAAACGCCGACGCGCGCCGCACGCAGACGTCCGAGCCCTGCGCGGCCATGAGCTCGTTCGCCGAAGCCACCGTGGCGTCGATGCCCGGCACGTTCGAGCGGAACTTGCACGTGGCGCACGTGCCGTCCACCAGCACGATATCCTCCACGCCGCGCGCCGCAAGACCCAGCAGCACGCTTTCCTCCATGCGCGCGAGACAGGGCACTTCGGCGTACTTCGCCGGGTCGGCCAGGCGCTTCGACGCTATGCGCGCGCATGCGAACACGGCCTTCCCGCCGGTTGCCGCCACGGCGGACGCCACGCTGGAGGCGAGGTCCGTCGTCCAGCGGGCGCAACGGGATGAGCGCCTCCACCGGGCATACCGTGGTGCAGGCGCCGCACGCCACGCATCCCTCGCCGTCAAGCTCCAACACGTTGTTGGCCGCGAACACCGAGCCCGTCGGACAGGCGTCCGCGCATTTCGCGCACGACGCATGGCGGTTGCGCACCACCACGCAGCGATCGCTCGCCAGGTACACGGCCTTCGACTCCAGCGCCTCGGCCACTTCCACGATGTCTACCAGGTTCGGCATGCCAATTCCTCGTCTCGTCTTCCGCTACTTCTCGAGAAACGTCTCCTCGATGGCGCGTAGCTCCTCGGGCGTGTTCGCGTTGATGAAGCAGCCGCCCATGGGCTCGGCCTCCAGCACGCGCTCCTGCGGGAACTCGCACACCTCTACGTCCGCGAAGAACCCTTGGGCGCGCTTCTCGCCGCGGTCGAGCGCGGCGCTCACGGCCGGCAGGCAGCCCGCGCGGCGGTACATCGCATGGAACGGCTCGAACCCGTGCTTGTTCACCGGCACCACCACGTCGGCGCCCGTCTCGTTCATGGCCAGCGCCTCGGCCACCACGAGCGACGGGGAAGCGAACACCATGTCGCAGGCAACCACGGCCACATACGGGTTGCGCGCAGCCTCCAGCGCCGTGTACAGACCCGGCAGCGCCCCGCGCACGTTGAACGCGTCGCGCACCAGCTGGATGCGATACTGCGGGAACTCAGCGTGCAGGAAGTCCAGGCGCTCCGGCTCGTTCGTGGTGATCACGAGGTCGTCGGCAACCGGGCCCAGACGCTCCACCAGCCGGCAGATCAGCGGCCGGCCCGCGAACGGCACGGTCGCCTTGCTCTGCCCCATGCGCCTGCTCTCGCCGCCCGCCTGGATGACCATGGTCACGCGCGGCCGCACGAAACGCTGCTCCACGAAGTCGGCGAGGCCGGCAATGTCGTCGAGCGCGAACGCCGCGACCGTGGTACAGCTCGCGGCATGGCGCGCCTCCTCGATGTCGGTGACGACGGCCACCGTGTCCGACGTCGGCAGCTTGTTCGATATGTCGGCGTAGTCGGGATGCTGCGTCTTGAAATGGTCTCCTGAAGCCCTCTCGACCCGCTGCGCGGCACGGCTCAGCTCCTCGCGCGCCGCATCGTCGTCGGCCGGAGGCACGGTGCCGCGGGTGAACTGGGTGAAGTCGGTTCCCAGCGGCCAGCCGCAACGCGCTCCCTCGGCGAACACGTCGGCCACCCGCGCGTCGGCGTCGTTGCCCGAGCGCATGATCTCGATGGTGGGCAGCCCGCTTTTGCGGTACCCCTCCACCACCACGATGTCGTGGCCGGGCATGCTGCGCACGATGTCCGAGCACTCGATCTCGCCTTCCACGGACTTGATGCGGGCGATCTGCCCGGGCGCGGCGATCACCGTCTCGCGCGCGCCAGCGGCGCGGTGGCGGTACGAATCCTTCCCGGGATAGTCGATGTCGAACCCACGTGGCTGTGATGCTTCACGCTGCCCACGTCGCGCCCGCGTCGCACCAGCTCGGCGATGAGCTGCTCGATGAGCGTCGTCTTGCCTGAATTATGCCGCCCGACGATAGCCAGGGCGGGGCTCGGTATGTTGACCATGCGCTCCCCCGTTCGTTCGGCGCACAGTATAGCACGAAGCGCCGCCCGCACCGGGAAGGCAGAGCCGGGGGCGCGCTCCCCCGGCACGCCGGAGCCGCGCCAAAGGCGACGGCTTCCGCAGGGCAGGGAGGGTCAGTGGCGAGGTTGAAGGAGCGTACGCGGTTGCGGCGTGCTTGCCGGCCACGCGGCCGCTGGTCATAGCGTTGCCCATGTTGTTGCCGGCCGAGGGGCAGTTGTAGGCGTTGCCGTAGCGCTCGCCCATCGTGTTGCCCACGGCGTACAGACCCTTGATCACCTCGTTCTTCGAAGCGGTCAGCACCTGGTAATCGCCGTTCACGCACAAGCCCGCCAGGGTGTTCAGGCCGGGGCCGTACAGCTTGTTCGTGCCCTGCGTGGCAACGAAGAACGGACCTTCGTCGATGGGGATCAGCAGGTTCTCCGGCTTGCCGAAGTCGGTGTCCTTGCCTGCGGCGCACAGCTCGTTGTAGCGCTCGACGCTGGCCTTGGCGTTCTCGAGCGCCTCGCCTTCGAGACCGGCGTTCTTCAGCGCGTCTTCGAGCGTGGCTCCCACGAATATCTCGTTCACGAACGGGCTCGTGCGGTTCGCGATCTCCAAACCGCGCACTTCCACCGTGCCGGCAGCGGGATCCGCCGCCGCCATCTGCGCCTGGAACTCCTCAATGCCCTCGGGGAAGCCCCAGTTGGGAGCGCCGTGATCGAGGCCGCCCGCCTGGATGTAGCTCATGTACTTGCTGTCCATGATGGCGAAGTTGCCCACCATCTTGGCCTCCGGGTTGATAGGCTGGCGGCACGACTGCGCCAGCACGAGGCCCGCGAACGATTCGTTCATGAAGCGCTGGCCGTTGCAGTTCATCCACAGACACGGCGTGGAGCCCCAAGGGCCGAACGAGATGGAGGGCGCGTCGCCCGCAACCGGGCGGGGATGGCTCTCGATGGCGCCGCCCGCCCAGCACCCGATCTTATGGCCGGATCCGTCGCAGTCGGTCATGCCCATGAGCTCGGCGCGGTCCACGCCGTGGCGCTCGGCGTTCTCGGCGCATTCGGAGCACAGCTCCCACACCATGTCGGTGTTGCCACCGAAGTCGCCCGTGGCCAGGATGACGCCCTTGGCCGCCTCGAACTTCACGTAGTTACCGTCGGCGTCCTCGGCGATGATGCCCTTAACAGCGCCGTCGGCATCCTGCACGCAGCGCGCCGCGGCCTGCCCGCAGAACCATTCGGCGCCCAGATCCTCGGCCGCGTCGCGGCAGTATTCCTCGATTTCGGACAGGCGCGAGATGCCCGTCTTCTGCTTCTTGCCCACGGGCTGCTCGTTCTTCGTGCCCACCGTCTGCACCGTGGACGCCCACATCTTGTAGCCCGAAACCTCCACGGGGTAATCGGCACCGCTGGGCTTGTCGTAGGCGATCTGCACGATGCACTGGCCGCCCTCGTAGTCGAACACGTCCGACGTGTCGGGGATCAGCGAGGCCAGGTTGTCCATCATCTCGCCGGAGTTGTACACGAACGAGCGGATGACTTCGGTGTTGCAGCGGCCGTTGGCGCGGCGCACGTACTCGTTGACGATCTCGTCGAGGTCGTACGGGCCGAAGCCCCACGCCTCCAGCATCTTGGAGTTGTACGAGCAGATGTCGTCGCCGCGGTAAACGATCTCGCCGTCGTTGTGCTTCTCGATGACGGCGACCTTCGCGCCCTCCTGCGCCGCCGCAAGCGCCGCCTGCGTGCCGGCATGGCCGCCGCCCACCACCACGACGTCGAAGCTCTTCGTCTCTTTGATGTCGGCGTCGGCGATCTCGGGCGCGCTTCCCAGCCAATCCTCGTCGCACATGTAATAGGTCGGACGCGCGACCGCCGCGTCGGCGGACGACGCGTCGCCGTTCTTAGCCGACGCGGACGACGCCTGCGGCGCGCATCCGGTCAGCCCGGCCATCGCGCCGAGGACGCCGGCGCTGGCGGCGCCCACCAAGAAGTTCCTGCGAGAAAGTTCCATGTTCCCCATCTCCTTTGCGTTGTGCTTCGTACCCTGCGACCCCATCTTTGCCCGAACCGACGCACGCTTCCATCCGAAAAAACGTTGATTTGCGTTTCCGCAGATGGCGAATGCTTCTCAACGATTTTACGTAGACGCCTCAACGTCGATTGTTTACGCAGGTGAGACGCGCGAATGCTATAATGCGACGCACGGCGAGGGAAGGAGGCGGCTATCGAGACGCAACGCGAAACAACGGGGCAAGCTCGAACGCGGGCGGGCGGGCGAAGGGCTTTCCCTACCCGCTATGACAGCGCTCATCGTGGGCGTCGCCTGCCTGTTCTCCACGCTGCTCATCTATTCGGGAACGGTCATCTCGTTTCTGCGCTTCGAGCATACGTTGCTGTTCGTGGGCACCTTCGCCGAAACCACCCTGTTGGCGGCCACGCTGTTCGGCGCGCTGTTCCTCGGCTTGTCGCTGGCGGGAAAGCGCCTGCCGTCCATGCTGCTGGGCGCCGGGGGCGGCATGCTGTGCCTGTGCTGCGCGCTCGCGTTCGCGTACTTCTCCTGGTTCGGCAGCTTGGGTACGGCGCTGCTCATCGCGCTTGCCGTGGCCGCCGCCTCGGCGACGTGTGCTTGGCGCTCACGTGGGGGCGCATATGCGCGCGTTTCAAAATCAAGCGCGCGCTCGTCGCCGTTTCCCTTGCCAGCATGCTATCGGCCGGGATCTGCTTTCTGTACGCCGTGCTGCCCCTGCCAGGCGTGACGGTGCTGTTCGTGCTCAGCTCCATCGCGGCCGTCATCGTCCCTCTCGCGTTCTCGGGAACGGCGGACGGCACCGTGCAGACCACCCCCGAACGAGCCGAGGGCCGCACGACGGGCGCCACCCTGGCCTCGCTGGCCGACGTGATCGTCGCGCCCGGGCTGGGGCTGCTCGTGTTCGCGTTCGCGATGGCCGTCATGCGCACCGCGTTCAACGAGAGCCAGGACGCCTACCTGGCCGCGCTCGCGCTCGATGCCGCGGCGCTGCTGGCGTACACGACCCTGCGCAAAAAGCGCTCGCGCTGCGAGGCGGCATGCACCAGACGTTCCTGCCGCTCATGCCATGGTGCTGCTGGCGGCCACCAGCATCTCGGCATCGGTGGGCAGCGGTTCGGGGCTCGTGTCGTTTCTGACCTACGCGCTGTACGCGCTGGCGGCTATCCTCACGCTGGCCACGCTATGCGCCATCGCGAACGCGGGCGAGTTCTCGGCCGACCTCGTGTTCTCCACCGCCGTGCTGCTGTTCTGCGCAGCCTCCTTCGCCGGCCAGAGCTTCGCAAGCGCGCTCGACGACGACCTCGTCCATGTGGCGGTGACGGTCACCACCACGCTGTACGCGTTCGTCATGGTGCTCTCGTCGTACGTGCGCCGCACCCGCGATGCGCACGACGAACAACGCGCCGCCGAGCACGCCGAGGACGAGGCGACGCCCGCAAGCTCGCCCGACCGCTGCGCCCAGCTGGCGGACGCGCACAACCTCACGGCGCGCGAGCAGGAAATCCTCGCCTACCTCGCCGAAGGCCACAGCGGCGCCTACATCTCCGACGTGCTGTTCATCTCGCCGAACACGGTGCGCACCCACATCCACAACATCTATCGCAAGCTCGACGTCTCCTCGCGCGAGGACATCCTGCGTCTGACGAAAGGTTGATCTCGGTCGCACCGAGCCGAATACGAACTCGTCGGCATCGTCGCCCCAGCTCAGCTCCCCGCTCGTTGTTCGCCGAAAATATATGTTGTGATTTCGTGAAGAGGGGTGGTATAATAATCCGTGCATTTACAGAGGCTTTGATGCTTCGGTAAAGATAAGGTTCTGTTTTTTGGAGGGGGCAGAACCCTTTGTCTTTCTTTTGGGACGTCGCGTCCCATTTTTTATGCCTGCGTTCCGTCGCTATGCGGCATCGTCCAGCACGTCTTCCAGGAACGCTTGATCCGTTTCAAGCACCCCTAACACGATGTCGGCCAACGCCCGATAGAATCCCGTGCGTGCAACGCGTTGCACGTCGTCGGCGAAATCGGGAACCCAGTTCAGCAGATGCTCCTCGAGAAACGCACGGCGAGCCTCCAAAAGGTTCGCGCACGATCCATCGTCCCCCGCTTCCAGCGCCTCGGCGGCGCGCTCTCCCAACAGCTGCATGAACTCCAACTCGAACGCCAGATGATCCTCGGGCTCGCACGCTTCGTCCACCAACACCACCTTTGCCGCACGGTACGCCGCCAGCACTTCGTCGCGCGCATCCTGCATCAGCAGATGCTCAGGCGAGGTGTATACCGACTCGTACGGAAAAGCCACCTGCTCTCGATCCTGCGTCACGCCGATGAACGTATGCAGGAAGTCCACGGCCAAATCGCCGCGCTGGCGCTCTCCGCCTGCGTTCAGATAAGCGCACAACCCTCGATAGCCCGCATCGAGATGATCGTTGCCGCTCGCGGCAGGAAACCTCATCGCGCGCAGCCTCCCGAGAGCCTCGTCATCCACCTCGGTGCGCAACAAACGCGCCACGAACCCGTACGCCGCACTCTGCTGCCGGAGCGCCTCGGCCAAGGCGCGCATTCCCTCGTCAATCATCATGCCTCCTTCGCGGCAACGCCGCTTTCGTCGTCTTCTCCATCGCGCAGCGCTTCCAGCAAGTCGAGACCGCGCTCCGTGACATGCCAGGCATCGGCCCACTCCATTGCATCTATGCGCTCCAGCTCGCCCAGGAAATATCCGGCGAACAAGCGCGGATTCTGCACGAGCGGATGAGGGTCGATCACCGCGTCGATGGCGCTTTTGTCGCGCGGGCATTCGGCGGCGAACTCCAGCAAGGCGCGATACACCGGCAGGTAGACCGCGTCCTTGGCCAGCAGCGCCTGCGCCTTCGCGCCGATAGGATCGGAATCGAGATACGCAACGCCGGCTTCGGTGATCGCCCATACGCCCTCGGCCGGCGCAGTCGTCACGAAGTTGCCGTCCTCGTCCACGGCAAGTTCGGGTTCCTCTCCCGTTTCAAGGGCAGCTTGCGCCGCTTGCTCTTCCTCGCTGGGTTCGTACGCCAGCGCGCCGTAGCGCTCCAGCAGCGCGCGCAGCTCCGCCGGACGATAGACCGAACGGTTGCACCGGAGCACCTCGTCCATGATCGAGTCCAGTTCGCTGGGCGTGCGCGGCGTACGGCACGCTTTCAACGCGGTCATCAGCACCTTCTGGCATCCCGGTGCGGCCTTGAACACCTCTTCGACATTCATTGCTCCTCCTTCGTATCGCGCTCGGCCGCAGAAGGCTCGAGCAGGGTTTTCTTGGACAGGAATGGAAACGTGATGGCGTGCACGGGACACGCGTCGGCGCACTCGCGGCACTTCACGCACTCGTTGAGCGGAGCGGAAGCCGCCCGATCATGCAAGTCGATGCCTTCCGGGCACGCGTCGGCGCACCGATGGCAGCGCTCGCCGTGAGCCGCATGCAAGCACGTCCCGACGTTCGCCTGCGGCCGGAACGTGCGGTTGCCGCGCGACACCAACGACAGCAGCGCTCCCAGCGGACAGAACCGATGGCACCATTTCCGCAGCACTGCCAACTCCAGCACGAGCATGGCTGGAAACACCAGAAGCGACCAGGTGACCTCGTTGAACTGGAACACCCTCCACACCACGACGAGCGTTCCGAACGTCAAACCGACCGGGCACACAAGGCAGAACACCGGGAACCCGAACGCAGCCGTCGAGAGGATGGCCCCGCCCAGCACCCAGTTGCGCGAATCGCGCAAGCCCCCGCGCTCGGACGCCGGGACATCGAGAGGCCCGGAATCCGGTGAAGAAGCATCGCGCTTCGAGGCCTTCTTTCCTCGAAACACCCGTCTCAACAACGGGACGGGACAGCCCCAGGCGCAGAAGGCCCGGCCCAACAGCAGCGTCAGCGCTACGACCACCGCCAGCCCGATGAGCAGGGGCGGGACAACCGTTCTCGAAGCAATGGCCGCCTCGACACCGCCGAGCGGGCAGAGCGCCGCAATGTCCGCGATGCCGAACGAGCTGGGCGTGCCGGTGCCGGTGTGCAACGCCAGCCCCAAGCACACGAGAGCCGCCACGCCGAGCGCGCTCAGCACGCGCAACGTCGACGCCCTCACGCGCCGCTTCCCTTCCCGTTTCATACGATCATCTCGCTCTCGCCCTCAACCGTCGTCCTCCCCAAACGCTCGTAGCGCTCGGGCGCCACCACGACAACGCCCCGCCGAGACCCGCCCGCGAACGAACGGTACACGAGCGCGGGGCACACGTTCTCGCACACGCCGCAACCGTTGCACTTCGCTGCATCGATCACCGGATGCCCGACATCGTCCAACGCGATCGCCTCGTACGGGCACGCCTTCTCGCATTCGACGCATCCTTCGAAGTACGCGATGCAGCGGTCCTTCTGCACCACCGCCACGCCCAGCTTGTCGCGCTGGGGATCGAACGACCCCAACGCCCCGGTCGGGCAGGCCGTCTGGCACTTTCCGCAGAAATCGCAGTACCCTTTGTGGAAGTCGAGCACGGGGGTTGCGAGCTTGCAGCAGCCCATCCTCCACATGGCGCTACCCCCACCACGTTCGTCGGGCATGCCGAGCGACAGCGGTCGCACTTCACGCATGCAGCCACCAACGCGCCTTCGTCCTGGCCGCCCGGCGGTCGCAGCAGCCCGCCCTCGCCCGCGAAGGCGATCGCCGAGGCGCCCACGCCCGCGAGCGCGGCCGTGGCGGCGGTGAATCCCAGAAAGGCTCGCCTTGTGTAGTCAGCCATACTCTCGCCTTGCTTTCATCCTCGAACCCGGGCGCCGCGCGATACGGCGCTCGGGGGATCTCCGGTTACAACGCGAACCCGAAGTAGTTCGCCACTGCCGTGCCTACCAGCCACATCACCGCGCGAACGGCGACGGAGCCCACCAGGGCGCCCGCCAGCGCCACCACGCCCAACGAAAGCGCGCCGCCGGATTTACGCGCGACCAGCACGCCGCAAACCGCCGGCGCCGCAGAACCGCACAGCACCACGGCCACCCAGAAGAGCGCGGCCTGATCGCCGAAGGCGGTACCGCTGACAAGGCCGAACGCCACCGTCAACACCAGCGACAGCGCACCGCCCGCCGCCGCGTACACGCCGGCTTTCTTCACGTCGCCCTCGTCAACCTTGAGCGCCGCACACAGCACCAGGTACAACGCCGCACCTGTCGCCAGCGCCGTTCCCAAGTAGGCCAACGGAAGCGCGACGGTGTTCCAGACCGGGCGCGACGTCATCATGTACGACACGCCGCAGGCGAACGCGAACGCCACGGCCAGCACGATACCCGTCGCGGCGAGCGCCTTGCGGGCTCCGGATGATGCCTCGCGCTTCACCAGCAGCGCGTATACCGCGATGCAAACCGCCAGCAGGCCCAGCAGCAAAGCTTCCAGGAAGATGCCCGCCGTAGGATGAGCCAGCACCGCCATCATGCGATCGACGTGCGACAGGTGCGTAGCCGACGCGATGCCGCCCACCACCAGCAGCGCCACCGCCACCGCGCATGCCGGCAAGCGCACCTTCGACGCCGCGCCTCCGCGAAATTCATCGAGGGCCGTGCAGGCGAACAGTCCGGCACCGCATCCCGACAGCACCGTGAACAGAACCAAAGACCACTGGATCGTCATGGCTACTCACCTTCCTTCCAAGCGGCGCGTTTCGGCGACAGAATGTAGTGCGTCGCCGGATGGTTCCCCACATCTTGCAGGGTGTGGATGCTGGCGGGATCGGCCGCGGCAAGAGCCTTCGACGCATCGGACGAGGGGTCGTCGATATCGCCGTAGAACCGGGCGCCGGCCGAGCACGTGCGCACGCACATGGGAAGCTCGCCGTTCTTGGACAAATGCGCGCACAGCGTGCACTTCTCCACCACACTCTCGGCCGCGTTCCATGAACGCACGCCGTACGGGCAGGCCATCATGCAGTATTTGCAGCCGATGCACTTCTCCTTGTCCACCAGCACCATGCCGTCGGCGTCGCGATAGCTGGCCCCGGTGGGACACACGTTCACGCAGGGCGCATCCTGGCACTGCTGGCACATGGTGGGCAGGAAATACATCTCCAAATCGGGATATTCGCCGAAAGGCCCGCGTTCCACCACCTTGTTCCAGTACTCGCCCAATGCGATATTGTTCTCGTTCTTGCAGGCGATCTCGCAGCCGTGGCAGCCGATGCAGCGGTCGAGATCGACGACGATAGCGTAATGAGCCATTATTTGAACACCACCTCAGTGGATTCGCTGAATTCAGGCATCCACGGTTCGAAATCGGTCGGGTTGATCCATGCGCCTTCAGGCGCGCCTTCGGGAGCCGGGTACACCTTCACCGTGAAGCCGCGCAGCGTGTACGTGCCGTGCTCGGGGCTGTAACGCCCGTCGGTCTTGGTGAGGATGTTCACGTTCATCTCAGTCCAGGCCTTGCTCGGCGTGTCGGTGTCCAGGTACTCGGGATTCCAGAAGCGTTCCATGTGCACGGCGTCTTTTGCGATGCCCGCTGTCACATGCGCCTTCCCGCGCACCTTGCCGCGACGGCTTTCCACCCACACCCACTGCTCGTCCTCCACGCCGTACTTCTCGGCGGTCTCGGGATGGATGCTGACCAGCGGCACCGGATACAGCTCGCGCAGATACGGAATGTTGCGCAACGTGCCGTGATGGTAGTGCGGAATGCGTCCCTGGGTCAGCATGATGGGATATTCCGTATCGGTGAGGTTCGTCTCCTCGGGCTCCAGATAGTAGATCAAAGGATCGTAATCTTCGTCGGCCGGCGGCATGACGTAGGATTTGCCCTCGGCGCTCGCCCACGGCTCGCCCGTGCGGCCTAGCATGAGCGTGCCTTCCGAATACGGCTCGACCTTCTTGGACGGCGTGTTCCAGCCCTTCTCCTTGCCCGTCTTCGGATCGATGGTCTTGTAGGTGTAATACGTCAGGTAGTCTTCCTTGGAGATCCACTCGTACGTGCCCATCTCGGCCAGTTCGTCCCAGCTCATAGGCAGCGAGCCCATATGGAAGTCCATCATTTCCTGCTGGCCGCGCCAGTACACCAGATCGGTGCCCAGCGTTGCCAGGTATTCCTTGTCGAAGGCCTTCTGAGCGAACGGATTGCCCAGCTCGGCGCAACGATGCGCGATCTCCGACCAGATGACGCCCTCGTTCACCGTTTCGTACAAGTGCACCACCGGCTGGCGGATGATGATCTTGTTCGCGTGGGCGATGGTGAAATAGCTCTCCAGCCACTCCTGCGTGGGCAGAACGTAATCGGCCGCTTCGATGGTGAAGGCCGTGGGGTACATGTACAGATGGCAGATCATCTCCATCTTGTCGATGATCTCGGACAGCTGCCCCGCGTTGCCGATCATCGCATGCTTGTTGCCAGAGCGTTCCATCCAGTTGCGCGGCTGGTACGGCTCGCCTGTGGTGATGGCCTTGAACACCGTGGGGATGTGCGCATGCGACCAGATGCCCAGGCCCTTGTGCTCGCGATACCCTAGGCGCTTCTCCAGCATATCGCTGTGACCAGCGTGTTCATAGTGCCGAGATCCACCTTGTTCGGCGGGTCGGGGAAACGCTGCAGCAGCGCGCCCGGCTTCTCCACGTTGCCCAGCAAGAACTCCAGGATGCAGGCGCCTTCCGTACCCTGGGCCGACTGAGGGCTCATGTCGGTGGCCACGCCCAGAACCAGGCCGGACGGCGCGTTCTCCGCGTAGATGCGGATGGCCTTCTCCACCTGGTCCTTCTCAAGGCAGCATACCTCGCAGCCCTTTTCGAGCGTCCATTCGTCCACGCGCTCCTGCAGCAGCGTGAACGCCGTGGGGTATTCGACGCCGTCGATCTCGTACGTGCCGAAGAACGCGGGGTCCAGCGCTTCGTCGTACGGCCATGGCAGCGCCTTCGCGGAGTTCGTCTTCTGATCCCACACCACGAACGTCTTTTCCGCATCTTCCGCATCGGCTTCGCCCAGGCCCACTTCGTAGGCGCGCAGCATCTTCTTCGTATCGGTGTCGATGAGGTACGGCAGGTTCGTCCAACGCTTGCAGAAATCTTCGTCGTACAGCTTGTTCTCGATGATGTAGCGGATCCACGTCATCATAAGCGCCACGTCGGTTCCGGGACGAATGGGCAGCCACACGTCGGCCATAGCCGCATCGGGCGTGAAGCGAGGGTCCACCACTACCATGTTGAGCCCCTGCTCGCGTGCGCGCAGCTCGGCAATGGCG
>ENA-OQCZ01000377-OQCZ01000377.1-human-gut-metagenome-genome-assembly--contig:-NODE-377-length-12250-cov-2.433886_pt1 | contig 12250 bp, 13 predicted proteins | sample MGYA00242505_ERZ504594 | MGnify/ENA primary metagenome ERZ504594 (study PRJEB26092, sample SAMD00036329) | human gut metagenome | host: Homo sapiens | study: EMG produced TPA metagenomics assembly of... | reverse complement strand
CGCGCAGCATGTCGTCTTCGGAACGACCACCGAACGGAATAAACCCTGGCAACAACCGGGCAGGCATGCGTCAGTGTGCCGGTCTTGTCAAATACAATGGTATCTGCCTGCGCGACAGCCTCGAGGAACTTGCCGCCCTTGACCGTGATATGATACATGCTTGCCTCGACGCATGGCGGACAGAACCGCCAGCGGCATAGCCAGCTTGAGCGCACAGGAGAAATCAACCATCAGCACGGACAGTGCACGGGTGACATTGCGGGTCAGTGCGTAGCTGAGCGCACTGCCGACCAGCGTATACGGCACCAGCTTTGTCCGCCAGATTGGCGGCATGGCTTTCAGCAGCACTCTTAAGCTGCTCGGACTGCTCGATCATGGAAACGATCTTGTCATAGCGGCTCTCGCCGGAGGACTGGGTGACCTCGATCACGCAGTCGCCCTCCTCGATGACCGTGCCGGCGTAAACCTGCGTACCCGGACGCTTTGCAACCGGCATGGATTCTCCGGTAAGCGACGCCTGATTAACCATGACTTCGCCTTCAACAACCTCACCGTCCAGCGGGATGACGCTGCCCATGCGAACCAGAATACGATCACCGACAGCGATGTTGGACAGCGGTACAAGTACCTCTGCGTCATCGGTCTTGAGCCATACTCGTTTTACGTTGAGCGACATGCAGCGTGCCAGATCGTCAACCGACTTTTTGTGCGTCCACTCCTCGAGCAGTTCACCTATATCGAGCAGGAACATAACCGAGCCTGCCGTGGAGAAGTCCCGGCGTACCATCGAAACACCGATGGACAGCGCGTCGAGCAGCTCAACCTTCAGCTCTCTGTGAATCAGGCGCTTGAGACCGCGGCCGAGGAACGGCAGCGACAGCCAGATCGTGCGTGCAATCTGCAGCGGCGTTGGCAGGAACAGCGTGCAGGCAAACTTCGTAATAACCTTGCCAACCAGCTTTTCTGATACTCACGGTTGAGCGCACGGCCGCTGTGGGTCGGCGTCAGCGCCGTAACAGACGGTGCAGTATAGTTAAACTGAGCGATCGCGCGGATGATATTCTCGCGGTCACCGATGTAGCGGATGACAGCACAGCAGGTGCGCTCGTGCACGGTTGCGCTGAGTACACCCGGCTGATTCTGCAGATACGCCTCCAGCAGATCAGCCTGCTCCAGCGTCATGCGGTACTGCTTCATGCGCTACGCGAAAGCCGTCCGCGGCTTTCGTGTTCAATGAATGCTTTCATAGTAAAATTACCTCCAGCTTACTTCCGGTAGATAGGAAAGGAGGGCCTCTTGCCCTCATTTGATATTCGTCCTGCGCGCCGCAGACGCGCATGAAACATGGATTGCATGTGCAATCCATAAAACCGTGGACATGTGCCTTGGTTTTTATTCCCTAAGAGGGAGAAAGTTTCCGAGCGGGAACTTTCGACGACTTTGGAACGGCTTACAGCACGTTCCTCCTGTCGGCCAAACCGTGGTTTGGCGACAGGTTCTTATGCCTCAACCGGAGCAGCTGTCGGATCCTCATCGGTCAGCTCAACTTCAATGTCTGCATCCTCAACAGCAGCAGCCTCTGCCTCAGCAGCGCGCTTCTCGTTGATCTCCTCTGCAGAAGCGAGGATGTCGCCGGCGTTCTCCTTAACGCAGTCAACGGTGTTCATAACAGTATCCTTCATGCGAAGAACTGCTGCGGCAGCATGGGTATATACGTTCTTAGCGTCCTTGCTGCTCAGCAGCTTGATACCTGCGGAACCGAACAGAGTGCCGCCAACAAATACGGCGATGTCCTTGTAAATCTTCTTCATAATATGTTCCTCCTATCAATCTCACTTGCGCTTACAGCCGGTAACCATCGTCATTACCATGCAGAACAACGCGGCCCATGCCCAAAAACGATGCTGCTTCATACAGTACACCTCCAAACATGGTGTGTTTTTTATTTGCGATTATCATATCACAAATTTTCCTGCTTGTCGCACAGCTTTAGACATGAAACGCACGGAATCGGACATTTTTGCAGTTTGTTGCCGCTAATCTTTAGTCTTATTATCAAAATAGTTGCATTTCGCTAACTTTTTCGAGCTTGTCGGCGATATTGTGAGGGCGTCAGCTGATAGCGGCGCTTGAACGCCACGCCGAACTGACTGGCGCTGTTATAGCCGACCGCCGCCGCAATATCCACGATGGAGAGTGGACTCCGATGCAGCAGTTCAGCAGCATGCTGCACCCGCTTTTCGAGCAGATACTGGTGGATCGGCCGACCGTAGGTCTGCCGAAATATATCCTTCAGGGCGGTCGGCGAAATGCGGAACCGTGCGGACAGCTGGTCGATCGTGAGCGGGTCGGACAGGTGCGATACCATATACTCCTGCACCTGCCGCACCGTATCGGTCAGATAGTGATCGCGGGAGACGGATTCCGGCGGCATCGTCAGCAGCGGACTGTCTGTACTGATAAGGTACAGCAGCTCAATGGCTTTGATTGCACTGTAGGCGGCTCTGTCCCGCTCCGGAACGGACTGCAGTGCCGCAGCCAGATTATCAATCCACACCGCGCTGCGCAGCACTACGCAGCCCAAATGCGGAGTGACGCGTGCTTTGATTCGTGCTGCGTTGACCGTCAGACGGCACGGTGCCGCAGCGCTCTGCTCGATGAGCACCAGTTCACCACTGAACAATCCGTCCGCGACCGAAAGGCTCTTCACACTTGCGCCGAGCAACAGCAGTACCTCGTGCTCCTGCAGGAACACTTGCCGCCCATCGGTCATGGTCAGCCGCAGACCGCCCTGCCGGCAGAACAGCACCTCGCACGGCACCTCGGATGGCTCTGCAGGCAAGGCCGGCGGCACAGTCAGCGCGCAGTCAAAATCGCACACGCGCACGCCATCCATTGGCTGGGTCCAGCGTACGCAGCCGGACAGCGATGCGCCGGTATTCGGTTTGAGCAGAGTTTCCAGCACTGTAATTTCCTCCGTTGGTATATATCGGTTTATCAGGTTAGATTTTGCTAACCTGTGTTGAAAAGTAAAGCCGCTGCAAAGCGGCCTTACTCTGCTCATTTATGCAGAAAGGAGAACAGTCCCTTTTTCTCATATGGCTCCTTGGAGAAGGACGTAACGGTGTAGCCGGTAGCGTTTACCGCATCGCGGACAGCCTGCTCATCGAGGTCCTGCTCGGTGAGGATAACCGTCTGCCCCTTGCCGTGAGAGGAAGTGACCTTCTTCACGGGAAATGCCTTGCGAACTGCGTCGTTGACATGGCTTTCGCACATGCCGCACATCATGCCGTCAACGCCGAGAGTAATTTTCAACATGGGTGTAATGCTCCTTTTGTACCTGAGCCGGTTAGCTTCTACTAACTAACAATATATCATGAAATAGCGCAGATTGCAAGGGGGAAAATCCTTAGTTTTTTGCGTAGGAGTTTGCTCATGCAGGATTCGCCGCACCCGCGGCAGGGGCAAGAGGGTAGACACCTGCGGTTTTCTACCCTCTTAACTCCCGTTTCCCTTTGTTTCTTAGTCTGGCGCAGACCAGAGACCGGCGACCGCTTCGAAAATAGGGAACGGCAGAGGTTTTTTCTACCGTAGGGGAGCACAGTGTGCTCCCCTGGCGAAACCTATACGCAGTGCCGGATACCGTTCTGCTACACATACGGGCTACTCTACGCAGGCGCGGCATGACAGTGCCGCGCAATTCGTTAGCGCGTTATGATAGACAGCACCTACGAGGATAAATTTTATCCAAATGCTTAATCCGCAGGTGCCGTGCGTTACAACGTGCCAAAAAGTTGCGCGGCACTGCTATGCCGCGCCTGCGTAAATGAAATCACCTGTGTAGCAGTAATGTATCTGACACTGCGAACAGGTTGAGAAAGATACGGTAGAAAAAATCCTCTGCCGTTCCCCATATTTTGGAGCGGTCACATATCGGTAATCTGCGCCATACTATCCAAGGGAAAGGGGTGATTCTCAAGAGGGTGGAAACCGCAGGTGTCTACCCTCTTGTGCGCCCGCGCGGCGTCAGCGCAGATTCCGCTCGCTTCGCAAGCGCCCCACTCCCAATGAGCACCATCATCAAGATTGACAAATACCCGCAAAAAGGGTATACTAATCTCACCCGCGGGTATGGCGGAATTGGCAGACGCGCCAGATTTAGGTTCTGGTGTCCTCGACGTGCAGGTTCAAGTCCTGTTACCCGCACCAGCAAAAAAAGCGCTGTGGAATCTCTCCACAGCGTTTTTCTTTTGCCTATTTTTACTTGGACAGCTTGCTCTGTGCCTTCTGCTCAAAGCGCTCCTTGGCTACGATGACGCGCTGGTGCGTGCCCTCACCGATCAGACCTGCCTCATCGTATGCGGCAACCTTGAAGGTAAGCATCTTGCCGTTCGGCGCGATCTCGGTCAGCTCGGTCTCGATGCGGACTTCCATGCCCTCCGGCGTAGCGGCAACGTGGCTTACGTTTACCAGCGTGCCGACCGTGGTCTTGCCCTCTTCCAGCTCACCGGCTACACTGCCTGCAGCGGTGTTCTCGATGGCTGCGATCATCATCGGAGTGGCAAACACGGATACCAGACCGCTGCCGACATTGCATGCCAGCTGATCCTTGGTTACGGTGAACTTCTTCTCGCCCTTAATACCAACCTGCATTGGAATCTCTCCTTTTTTCTATAGTAAGGTAAATTACTTTCTGCGGATCTCAGTCATGCCGCCCATATACGGCTGCAGCGGCTTCGGGATTGCAACCGAGCCGTCCTCACGCAGGTTGTTCTCGAGGAATGCGATCAGCATACGCGGAGGTGCAACAACGGTGTTGTTCAGCGTGTGTGCGAAGTACAGCTCCTTCGGATTCTCCTTGCTGCGGACACGGATGCCCAGACGGCGAGCCTGTGCGTCGCCAAGGTTGGAGCAGGAGCCTACCTCGAAGTACTTCTTCTGGCGCGGCGACCATGCCTCTACGTCGCAGGACTTAACCTTCAGGTCAGCCAGGTCGCCGGAGCAGCACTCGAGGGTGCGTACCGGAATATCCATCGTGCGGAAGAAGTCAACCGTGTTCTGCCACAGTTTGTCATACCACATCTTGCTCTCTTCCGGCTTGCAGACAACAACCATTTCCTGCTTCTCAAACTGGTGAATACGGTATACGCCGCGCTCCTCGATGCCGTGTGCGCCGACTTCCTTACGGAAGCACGGAGAGTAGCTGGTCAGGGTCTGCGGAAGGGTTTCCTCATCGTTGATGGTGTCGATGAACTTGCCGATCATGGAGTGCTCGGAGGTACCGATCAGGTACAGGTCCTCGCCCTCGATCTTGTACATCATGTTCTCCATTTCCTTAAAGGACATAACGCCCTTAACGACATCACCGTGGATCATGAACGGCGGAATGTAGTAGGTGAAGCCGCGGTCGATCATGAAGTCGCGTGCGTAGGACAGGATGGAGGAATGCAGACGGGCAATATCACCCTTCAGGTAGTAGAAACCGTTGCCGGAGGTGCGGCGTGCAGCATCGAGGTCGATGCCGTCGAAGGACTCCATAATATCAACGTGATACGGAACCTCGAAATCCGGAACAACCGGATCGCCAAACTTCTCAATCTCAACGTTCTCGGAGTCGTCCTTGCCGATCGGAACGGACGGGTCAATGATGTTCGGGATGACCATCATACGGTTCTTGACTTCCTCAGCGAAGGTCTTTTCGTCCTCCTCGAGCTTGGTCATCTCGTCGGCCATAGCCTTTACCTCGGCCTTGATCTTCTCAGCCTCTTCCTTCTGACCCTTGGCCATCAGACCGCCGATCTCCTTGGACTTCTTGTTGCGCTGTGCACGCAGCTCGTCACAGCGGGTCTTGGCTGCACGGTACTTCGCGTCAAACTCGATGACCTCGTCAACCATCGGGATCTTCTCGTCCTGGAACTTCTTCTTGATGTTTTCCTTTACCGCATCCGGATTGGTGCGGACAAATTTGATATCCAGCATTGTGTCTATATCTCCTTTTACATTATATACGTGTTATTCTTCCGTGTCGTTCGGCTCTGCATCCTGCGCTTGCTCAGCCTGCTCCAGTGCAGCTTTGACCGACTGGAATAGTTTGCTGATGTTCTCATCAAAGCCATCCTCGCTGCTGCCCATCAAACGCTCCTCGCTGTATTTCGTCAGCATTTCGTCGCAGGTCTTGCGGGCATCTGCGGTCTGCTTTGTCGCCAGGGAAACGCCGATCTGCGCAAGGTACTGATACACCTCACGCTCCTCCATACGCTGCTCGGTCGCACCGACTACATCGGTTGCCGCCTGCTCGCTGTCCAGCGTCTTGCGGACCTTATCCAGTGCAGTGTTCTGTATGTCATACTGCTTCTGCAAATCTTCCACTTTCTGGGTTGCGCCCTGTGCCACGGTCTGCTGCTGTGTCAGCTGTGAGCTTAGATTTTCGACCTGCTTGTCCGCACGCGACTGCGCCACATAGCTGATCAGGATCAGCGCAATCGCTACAGAAAACAGTCCGACGATATAAAAGGTCAGCGTGGTGCGGCTGAGCTTTTTCTCCGGCTTGTTCTGTTCCGGCTGCTTATTCTGCTCGTCCATTGCTTGCCTCCTTTATACACGCAGGTTTCGGAGTGCTTCACTGAGCCGCTCCAAATCTTCTGCGCCGTAATATTCCAGCGTCAGCTGGCCGCTGTGCTTGCCCTGCTGGATGCTGATCTTGCGTCCGAGGGCACCCTCCAGCTCCTTCTCCAACTCGGCAATATAGTCCACGGAAACCTCGGGCGACTGCTCAGGCTTCTCGACCGGTTTTTTTGTTCATGCGCTTGGCCAGCGCCTCCGACTGACGGACCGACAGGCCGACCATCTGTCTGGCTGCCTCTACGCGCTTATCCGCTTCGTTTACTGCAAGAACTGCCCGCGCGTGACCGCCGGAGATTTCGCCTTCGCTGACCATCGTACGCACCTCGGTCGGCAAAGCCAGCAGACGCAGTGCGTTCGCTACCGCCGAACGGGACTTGACCACGCGCTTGGCCACCTGCTCCTGCGTCAGTCCGAACTGCTTCATCAGACGCTCATAACCTTCGGCTTCTTCGATCGGGTTCAGGTCCTGCCGCTGCAGATTTTCGATCAGTGCCAGCTCCATGACCTCGTCTTCTTCAGCCTCAAGCACCATCGCAGGAATGTCTTCCAAACCTGCCTGACGTGCTGCACGCCAGCGGCGCTCACCTGCAATGATCTGGTAGTAACCGTCCTTCTCGCCCTTGCGCACCGTGATTGGTGTGATGACACCGTGCAGGCGAATGCTCTCTGCCAGCTCATCCAGAGATACCTGATCAAAGACCTTCCTCGGCTGATCGGGATTCGGCTCGATTTTTGCCAAAGGCAGGTTTTTTGTGCCGTTATCCAGACTTTCTTCCATTAAATCGCTGGTATCACTGCCGAAAGGTTGGACAAGCCGCCGCCCAGACCCATTTTTGCGCCTGCCATCAGCTTCTCCCCTTTCGGTCATTTTTCTTCAGAATCTCGTCCGCGAGAGCCAGATAAGCCTCTGCGCCGCGGCACATTCTGTCGTATGCCGTTATGGGCTTGCCGTGGCTCGGCGCTTCACTCAGACGCACGTTGCGCGGCACAACAGCCGAAAACACCTCGCCCGGGAAGTGCTTTTTCACTTCCTCAACCACCTGAATCGACAGATTGGTGCGTCCGTCAAACATGGTCAGCAGCACGCCTTCCATCACCAGCTTGCGGTTGAGCGCCTTCTTTACCATGCGCACAGTCGTCATCAACTGACTCAGACCTTCGAGCGCGTAATACTCGCACTGCAGCGGCACCAGAAAGCTGTCGGCCGCACACAGGCAGTTGAGCGTCAGCAGACCGAGTGACGGCGGACAGTCGATAAATACATAGTCGTAATCGTCCTTCACCTGATCGAGTACGTTTTTCAGACGGTACTCGCGGTCGGACATTCCAATCAAATCCAACTCAGCACCCGCCAAATTGACGTTCGCGCCCAGCAGATCAACCCACTTGGTCGATACGATTGCGCTCTTGACATCCGGCTGATCGGCTACAATCAGGTCGTAAATCGAGGTTTCCAGTGAGCGCGGATCTACGCCAAAACCGGAGGTTGCATTGCCCTGCGGATCGAAATCACACAGCAGAACGCGCTTTTCGCGCTCCGACAACGCTGCCGCGAGGTTGATGGCGGTTGTAGTTTTTCCCACGCCGCCCTTTTGATTGGCAAACGCGATAATCTTCCCCATAGTCATTTCCTCTCGTCCATGGTTTTTTCTACGGATTTCATTATATCACATTGCACTTTTAATTGCAAAGCAATCGCAGTATTTTTACAGCTGTTCACGTGAAACATCAAGTATTTTGCCGTTTTACAGGATACAACTGGTAAATTCATTGACTTTTGTTTCACGTGAAACAAAAAGAGAGCCGTTCGGCTCTCTTACCTTATTATATATACAACCTTACACGCTCTCCAATCTGCTCCCGCCCTACCCAGAATTGCCGTGCATCATACACACAGTAAAACCGTTGGTCGGCACTGTTATGCCGACCCTGCGTAGAGTAGCCAACATGTGTAGCAGTACGTTATCTGTGAACTGCGAATCGTTTTCGAAAGCCACGCAAGAGTAACCCGACTGCCGTTCTCCTTTTCGCAGCAGTCGCCGCTCTCCGATTTTCTCCGTGCTTCCTAAAGGGAAAGGGGTGAAAATCAGAGGGTGGTACTCATTTAATCCGCGCACGGCGCGGAAAAAAGGTTTAGTGGCCTACGGGCAAACCTTGGTGTCTACCCTCTTGTGCGCCCGCGCGACGTCAGCGCAGATTCTGTTTGCTTCGCAAGCAACTATCCCATGTTTCACGTGAAACAAAATCCGCCCTCCTTTGGAACAAAAGTGTTTCACGTGAAACATCAGCTCTTTGCGTGCGGAATATTGATTGTCAGCGTAATCCCATCCTCGTTTTCCTGCCGGTCTACGGTTGCACCGATTCCGGCGTCCACCATCACGCCAACCGCCCGATTGAGCGTATTCAGGAAAAAACGCACATCCTTAATAAGCCGCACAACATTATCCTTATGCGGCGGCTCCGCTAACTCCGGATGCTTTTTCTGCTCCAGCAGATTCTCGATGTACTCCTCCGATCGGCTGACGTTTAATTCGTTCTCGATAATATAGTGTGTGGCGTTCATCCGTTCCTCGTCATCACGCAGACGCAGCAGACAGCGCGCGTGCCGCTCTGTAAGGTTCGCACTGCGAATCAATTCCATATTTTGCGGAGAAAGCCGCAGCAAACGCAGTTTATTTGCCACCGCAGACTGTGTTTTCCCCACTTTGCGCGCGGCTTCCTCCTGCGTCAGTCCGTACTGATCAATCAGACGCTTGAAGCCATAGGCTTCCTCGAAAAAGTCCAGATCACGCCTTTGCAGGTTCTCCACGAGCGCAATCGCCGAGGAATCCTCGTTATCCGCCGCAATCAGCAGACACGGTACATCGTTAAGCCCCGCAACACGCGCAGCGCGCAGCCTTCTCTCCCCTGCCACAAGCTCGTAACCGCCTCCGGGCGCACGCCGTACGGTCAGCGGATTGAGTACGCCATACTGCCGGATGCTCTCTGCCAGCTGCGCGATTGCCTCCGGATCAAAGTATTTCCTCGGCTGATTGGGATTGCGCGCAATCTCACTCACACGAATACGCCGCAGCGTGCGATCCTCTTTGCCGGAAACCAGTGTTAATACAGACATCATGGTTAACCACTCTCCAATTCGTCTTATTCGTTCATTTTATTCGCGCTTATCTCTGCCGCACCACCAGCAGAATGTCGCCCTCGGTAATAGATTACCATATAATTACATATTGACAAGTAAAATCGACCGCGTAATCTGCAAAATTCAACGAAAATATGACAAATTATATCTGATATCTATAATTTTTCTCTATTTGGGGACAAAAAATACCCTCTGTAATTTTCCGTACAGAGGGGTACTTTCCGTATATTTCTCGCCTGATTTACAGCGGCGAAGTCTGTATTTTCTTGAAGCGGCGCGGATACTTTTCCGGTGTTTCCTGCGTTTTCTGCAGGCGCACGATGACGCGGGAAACCTCATCGAACGGCACAGTGTAGTGCAGCACTTCGGCGTCCGGCGCACCGAGAATCGTGCGGGCGTTTGCCGCTGCTTCGACTTCCCCTGTGCAGTCCTCGGCCTTCATGGCGAGGAACGCACCGCCGATCTTGACCATCGGCAGCGCCAGTTCACTCAGCACGCGCAGATCGGCTACCGCACGCGACACCGCCAGATCAAACGTGCCGCGGTTGTCCCTGGCGTAATCCTCCGCACGGGCATGCACCGCCGTAACGTTGGTCAGGCCCAGTTCAGCGATGACCTCATTTAGAAAATCAATGCGCTTGCGCAGTGCATCGAGCAGCACAAACTCGGTCTGCGGGCACAGAATCGCCAGCGGCATGCCCGGAAAACCGGCTCCCGTTCCCACATCGAGCACGCGTCCATCCTGCGGCATATACGATGCAAGTGCCGCGCAATCGAGGAAATGCCGGGTCACGATTTCGGTCGGATCGGTAATGGCAGTCAGATTCATAACCTTGTTTTTCTCGCGCAGAATCTCGGAATAACGCAGCAAGTTGTCCGCTGCAGACGGACACTCTGCGACGCCCAGCTCGCGCAGACCGGCGGTCAAAAGCTCGCGTTCGGTCATGCCTTTTCCTCCTTTTTATGGGTCTCGATGTAGATCATCAGCGCCGTGATATCCGCCGGTGAAACGCCCGAAATACGGGCCGCCTGACCGAAATTCAGCGGCTTGACGGCGTTCAGTTTCTGGCGTGCCTCCAGTCGCAGCGAGTCCACCTCGTTGTAGTCCAGATCGAGCGGCAGCGGGCGGCTCTGCAGCTTACGGTACTGCTCCACATCACGCATCTGGCGCTCGATATAGCCCGCGTATTTGACGCGGATTTCCACCTGCTCACGGATAACAGCGGGCAGCTCCGGACGCTCAGGATCGAACATTGCAAGGTCCGCATAGCTGAGTTCCGGGCGGCGCAGCAGGTCGATCAGCTTGCAGCCCGCCTTGAGCGGTGTAGAGTTTTTACCCGCAAGAAAGCCGTTCAATTTATCGCTCGGCGCCACGCCGATCGAGGCTGTGCGGTCGATCTCTGCCTGCACTGCTTCGTACTTTTTACGCACCTTTTCGCCGCGTTCCGGCGGATTCAAGCCAACTCGAACACCGATCGGCACCAGACGTTCATCTGCGTTATCCTGCCGCAGAAGCAGGCGGTATTCCGAGCGTGAGGTCATCATGCGGTAGGGTTCGCTCGTGCCGCGCGTCACCAGATCGTCGATCAGCGTACCGATGTAGCCGTCCGCACGGTCGAGTACAAGCGGCTCCTCCCCCTTGATTTTGAGCGCAGCATTGATGCCCGCAACCAGTCCCTGCGCGGCCGCCTCCTCATAGCCGGACGAGCCGCAGAACTGGCCTGCGCCGTACAGTCCGGGCACCTTTTTAGTCTCGAGCGTCGGCCGCAGCTCCAGCGGGTCGATGCAGTCATACTCGATGGCGTACGCCGGCCGCATAATCTCCGCGTTCTCCAATCCCTTGACCGAGCGCAGCATCTCGCGCTGCACGTCGAACGGCATGGACGACGAGAAACCCTGCACATAGACCTCCTCGGTGTCCAGACCCATCGGCTCAAGGAACAGCTGATGGCGCGGCTTATCCGCAAAGCGCACCACTTTGTCCTCGATAGACGGACAATAGCGCGGTCCTACGCCCTCAATCTGACCGCCGTACAGCGGCGAACGGCTCAGATTCGCGCGGATGATTTCATGTGTTTTCGCGGTCGTGTAGGTCAGATAACACACCGCGCGGTTGTCCGGCGGGTGGTCGGTCTCGAACGAAAACGGGATGATCTCATCCTCACCGGCCTGCTCCGCCAGATCGGTATAATTGATTGAACGGCGATTGATGCGCGGCGGCGTACCTGTCTTAAACCGCTGCAGCCGCAGTCCCAGATTGCGCAGCGACTCGGTAAGCGGCTTGGCTGCCGCCATGCCGTCCGGACCAGATTCACGGGTGTACTCGCCGATGATCACACGTCCGCCGAGGAATGTGCCGGTGAAGTCCTCCTTCCAACCCACGAGCGAATCGTCGGTACCGCGGAACGCCACAACCAGCATGCCGGACGGCAGGCGATAGGTCACGGCGGCGAACTGCGTCTGCTCATCGCCGTCGAACTGCTCGAG
>ENA-OQCZ01000376-OQCZ01000376.1-human-gut-metagenome-genome-assembly--contig:-NODE-376-length-12258-cov-9.534169_pt1 | contig 12258 bp, 9 predicted proteins | sample MGYA00242505_ERZ504594 | MGnify/ENA primary metagenome ERZ504594 (study PRJEB26092, sample SAMD00036329) | human gut metagenome | host: Homo sapiens | study: EMG produced TPA metagenomics assembly of... | reverse complement strand
AACCAAGATTGCGATTGCGCCGCTTTGCACTCTGACCGCCCAGACAATGGTGGTACGGGCATTCGCCCGGCACTGCCATGAGAGGAGCGGCCGTGAACAAGAGCAAGCGCATCGCCATCAGTCTGGTAAACTTAAGGTACAAAAACTTCATCATAAAATAGACAATATCCGTACGGATTACATCAATAAGACAATCGCAGAGATCGTAAAAACCAAACCATCTTATATAACGATTGAAGACTTAAACGTATCGGGAATGATGAAGAACAAACATCTTTCAAGAGCAGTTGCTTCGCAGAAGTTTTACGAATTCAGAATAAAGCTTAAGGCGAAAAGCAGGGAAAATGGTATTGAGCTTCGGGTTGCAGACAGATGGTATCCATCATCAAAAATCTGCCATTGTTGTGGAATGATCAAGAAAGATTTAAAACTTTCAGATAGAATATTTCGATGTCATTGTGGCTATGTCGAAGACAGGGATTTCAATGCGGCACTGAATCTGAGAGGTGTAAAAACTTACAAGATTGCATAAGGACGCAAATGTAAGTATGTACCGAAGGCTATTTCGGGAATTAACGACTGTGGAGTGTACATGGATCTACGAGTAGATATGATTTCGGTCAATCAAAAGTATACACAAGGAAGCAGTAAGTAAGATTCGTGAGAACTTACATTATCTCGATGTGATAAGTATATTTAATCACATTTTGAGTGGCAGGACATGACAGAAGATGAATGATATGAAGCGTCTGCTCTCGTATGCAGGTCCCTACAAGCGGGATATGATTTTCGGAGCAGTGCTGGTATTGGTAGAAACGTGTTTTGAACTTTTTATTCCGATTCTGATTTCCAATCTGATTGACATCGGCGTTGCGAACGGCGATATCCCTTACATTTACCGCAAGGGAATCCAGATGGGAGTCTGCGCGCTCTGTGCGCTTGTGACCGGAATTTTATACGCGCACTTTGCGGCGCGGGCGACGTACGGCTGGGGAGCTGAGATCCGGAAGGCGGAGTATGAGAAAATGCAGCAGTATGCATTTTCCAACCTCGACCACTTTGCGGTATCATCCCTGATCACCCGTATGACGACGGATGTTACCGTCATCCAGAATATGGTAAGCGCCGGCTTCCGCCCGATCACGCGCGGACCGTCGCTTCTGATTATGGGAATCGGCCTTTCATTCTATATGAATCCGCGGCTGGCATTTGTATTCCTTGTATGTACCCCGCTTCTTGGCTTTATTCTCTCCCTGATTGTGCGGAGAGTTGCCCCGATGTACACAAAACTGCAGTCCATGGTGGACCGCCTGAACAACGTTGTCCAGGAGGGGCTGACCGCGATCCGTGCCGTCAAAGCTTTCGTGCGGGATGAGTACGAGGAAGACAAATTCAACGAGGTCAACACCGACCTGACCGCAGCGAGCGAGCAGACGTTCCACTACGCCGTGCTGAATCTGCCGGCATTTCAGGGCGTCATGTATACCGCGATCGTGCTGATTCTGTGGTTCGGCGGAAATATGATTCTGAAAAAACAGCTTGCCGTCGGAAACCTGACCGGATTTCTAAGCTACGTCATGCAGGTCATGAACTCGATGATGATGATTGCAAACGTCTTCCTGCTTCTGACCCGTTCCATGGCGAGCGCACACCGGATTGTCGAGGTGCTCGATGAGAAAATCGTGCTCACCTCGCCGGAAAATGGTGTAACAGAAGTGACAGAGGGCAGCGTGGAGTTTGACAACGTATCGTTTAAATACAAAGAAGAAGCAAAAGAGTACGCACTCTCCGATGTTACGCTGAAGATCAAAGCTGGTCAGACGGTAGGAATCCTCGGAGGAACAGGTTCTTCGAAAACGACGCTGGTGCAGCTCATTCCGCGTCTGTATGATACCAGCCGCGGCACCGTCCGCGTCGGCGGAAAGGATGTGCGCGCGTACGATCTTGCCGCTCTCCGCGATGCAGTCAATATCATTCTGCAGAAAAACGTGCTGTTCTCCGGAACCGTGCGTGAAAACCTGAAATGGGGCAATGTGGATGCATCCGATGAGGAGATCTGGGAAGCATGCCGCGCGGCGTGTGCGGATGAATTTTTGAACCGCATGCCGGACGGCCTCGACACCGTGCTCGAGCAGGGCGCAAGCAACCTCTCCGGAGGCCAGAAGCAGCGTCTCTGCATCGCGCGTGCGCTGATCGGAAAGGCAAAAATCCTGATCTTCGATGATTCGACAAGTGCGGTCGACACGGCAACGGAGAAAAAGATCCGCGAGGCACTGGCGGCGCGGAAGAATGTCACAAAAATTATCATTGCGCAGAGAGTAACATCCGTCATGAATACGGATCAGATCATCATTCTTGATGACGGAAAAGTACACCGGATCGGCACGCACGCTGAACTGCTGGCGGATGACCCGATTTATCAGGAAATTTACGCCTCACAGATGAAAGGAGGAGACGAAAATGGCAGCGAGAGCTTATAGCGGAAAGAAACCAAAGAACCTGAAACACACGCTGCGCGTCTTCCTGTCTTATCTGGGACGGCACAAAAAAATGCTCGCAGTCGTAGCGGTACTGGTAACAATCAGCGCGGGAGCCAACCTCTTTGGAACGTATATGATCCGCCCGGTTGTCAACGGACTGGCGGACGGAGATGTGCACACACTGCTGCGCGGCGTGCTGATTACGGCACTCATTTTCGGGTGCGGCGCACTCGCAGCATACGGCTACACGCAGACCATGGTAAAAGCAGCACAGCAGGTTGTATTTGATATCCGCCGCGATCTGTTCGAACACGTCCAGACACTGCCGCTGCAGTTCTTCGACAGCAGACGCCACGGCGATATCATGAGTCTTTTCACGAACGATATCGACACGATGGCAGATGCCCTGAACAACAGTTTTGCGATGGTTATCCAGAGCTTCATCCAGATTGTGGGAACACTGACCTTGCTGTATATCCTAAACTGGCGGCTCTCGCTGATTGTAACGGTGTGCTACGGTATCATGTTCTGGTATATCAAGTTCAGCGGAAAGCGCAGCAAGGGTTATTATACGAAGCAGCAGAACAGCCTCGGAGAACTGAACGGCTATATTGAGGAGCTGATCACCGGACAGAAAGTCGTCAAGGTGTTCCACCACGAAGAAGAGAGCTTTACGGAATTCTGCAAAAAGAATGAGGAGCTCCGGAAAGCGGGAACCGGCGCGCAGGGGTATGCGGCGACGATGGTTCCTGTCGTTGTCAGCATTTCGTATGTCAATTATGCGATTGTGGCAGTGCTCGGCGGCCTTCTCGCCCTGCACGGAAAAGCCGATATCGGAAGCCTGGCAAGCTACCTTGTCTTTGTCCGCCAGGCGGCGCTTCCGATCAACCAGTTCACCCAGCAGAGCAACTTCCTTCTCTCAGCGCTCGCCGGTGCGGAGCGTGTCTTCGACGTGATGAGCCTGGAGCCGGAAATCGATGAGGGAAAAGTGGAACTGGTCAACGTAAAAGAAGAGAACGGCGCACTTGCCGTCTGCGAAGAGACAACAGGCCGCTGGGCATGGAAGCGCCCGGACGGAACGATGACGGAATTAAAGGGCGATGTGCGTTTTGAAAACGTGGATTTCGGCTACACGGCAGACCGTCTGATCTTAAAGAACATCAGCCTGTATGCCAAACCAGGCCAGAAAATTGCTTTTGTCGGTTCCACAGGAGCCGGAAAAACGACGATCACGAACCTGATCAACCGTTTCTACGACGTCCAGGGCGGCGCGGTTGTCTACGACGGCATTGACGTAAAAGATATCGAAAAAGACGCTCTGCGCCACTCCCTCGGTATCGTTCTGCAGGATACCCATCTGTTCACGGGAACCGTAGCAGAAAACATCCGTTTTGGAAAACTCGATGCCACGCAGGAAGAAATTGAACATGCGGCCAAAATTGCGAATGCGGATTCCTTCATCCGCCGTCTGCCGAACGGCTACGACACGATGCTGACCTCCGACGGAGCCAACCTCTCCCAGGGCCAGCGCCAGCTTCTCGCGATTGCCCGTGCCGCCGTTGCCGATCCGCCGGTGCTGATTCTTGACGAGGCAACATCTTCCGTTGACACCAGAACCGAGGCGCTGATCGAAAAAGGAATGGACCAGCTCATGGAGGGCAGAACCGTATTTGTCATCGCCCACCGCTTAAGCACCGTGCGAAACGCCAATGCGATCATGGTGCTGGAGCAGGGAAATATCGTAGAGCGCGGCGACCACGACGCACTTCTGGCACAGAAAGGAAAATATTATCAGCTCTATCATGGAATGTTTGAGCTGAGTTAAAAAGAAAGGAGTAAAGAGTATGAGAAAATATAACCGTATTTTTCTGATCGTCCTGGATTCTCTCGGAATCGGGGCGATGGCGGATTCGGAGAAGTTTGGGGATGTCGGTGTCAATACCTTCGGCCACATCTGGGAGAGTCAGGGAGGCCTTGAAATCCCGAACCTGCGCCGCCTCGGCATGGGAAATCTCTGCGGTGTGACAGAGGATGAGGCAAAGAGTTACGCCAGAAGACTGAACGAGGCGAGCAACGGAAAAGACACCATGACCGGCCACTGGGAGATGATGGGAATTTACACGACAAAGCCGTTCGTTACGTTCACCGACCACGGATTTCCGAAAGAACTGATCGACGAGCTGGAAAAACGAACCGGCAGAAAGATCATCGGCAATAAGGCGGCGAGCGGAACGGAGATCCTCGATGAGCTGGCAGAGCGCGAGATCGAAAACGGAGAACTGATTGTCTATACCTCGGCGGATTCCGTACTGCAGATCTGCGGCAACGAGGAGACGATGGGACTGGAGACGCTGTATCATTACTGCGAGATTGCCCGTGAGCTGACCATGAAAGACGAGTGGAAAGTCGGCCGTGTCATTGCAAGACCGTACGTCGGAAAGAAAAAAGGAGAGTTCGTCCGCACCGCAAACCGTCACGACTACGCTGTCAAACCGACGGGAAAAACCGTGCTCAACGCGATGCAGGAGGCAGGATATGATGTCATCAGTATCGGAAAAATCAACGATATTTTCTGCGGCGAGGGCATCACGGAGAGTCTGAAATCCAAGAGCAGCGTCCACGGCATGGAGCAGACGATTGAGACGGCAGGAAAAGAGTTTACCGGACTGTGCTTTGTCAACCTCGTCGATTTCGATGCACTCTGGGGCCACAGAAGAAACCCGGAAGGCTACGGAAAAGAGATTGAAAAATTCGATGTGAACCTTGGAAAGCTGCTGGAGCAGTTAAAAGACGACGATCTGCTCCTGATCACGGCAGACCACGGCAACGACCCGACTTATACCGGAACGGACCACACCAGAGAACAGGCGCCGCTCCTTGCGTACTCACCGTCTATGAAGGAGAGCGGCCTTCAGGAGACGAAGGACACCTTCGCTGTGATCGGCGCATCCGTTGCAGAGAACTTCGGCGTAAAAATGCCGGAGGGAACGATCGGAACATCGATCCTGGAATCGTGGAAATAAGGAAGCGATGGCGTTTTCAGCTGAGGCGGTAAGAACCTTTCGAAAGTTTCACAAGCTGTCCTTCTTCGAGCAGCTTCTTTAAAACCCGCTGGAGCTGGCGGCGGCTGCAGTGGAGCTGCATGGCCATCTTTTCCACGCCGGAAAACGTCTGATCCGGACAGCGCTCTGAGAGATAAGAGAGGAAGGATTCCTCGAGCGTGGAAAAATTCGACTGGGAGCTGGAATAAAGCATCAGCTTTTCGGTGACAGAGTTTAAAAGATATCGTAAAAAGCGGTTGTCGTTCAGCAGAAGCTCTTTCGTGGAAGCGAGCGGCAGAACAATACAAAGCGCGGTGGTGCGTGCCTCGATCTGGTGCGTATCATCGCGTTTTCCGCAGAATTCCATATCGCCGATGCAGGTAAAGCCGTCGAGATAGCCGATCGGGTAGCTCGTGCCGTCGGCGCGGTTGGCGCTGATCTCGATGGAACCGTCCACGAGGAACGAGAGGTATTCCTCCGGATTCAGCGTGTCGAGCCGTTCGCCCTTTTCAAACTGATACAGAGAAAATGCGAGATCCGGGGTATCGAAAAGAGATGGGATCTCATGTTTCTGAAGATAAAAGTCCAGCAGAGCCGGATCAAAAATTCGTTTCATAGGAAAATCCTTTCACAGAAAAATTTTTGGAAAACTTTTTCTTTATTGTGACATATGACACAAGAAAAAGCAAGAAAGTCTGCTAAGATAAACCAGAATGAAAAATGTTACAGTTTGCTGGGTACCAGTGAACTGTAACCGAAAAAGAGGAAAGGGGAGTTTTCAAAATGGAAAACGAATTATTTGAGAAAACAAAAGTGTCCAAAGCATATATGACGCTCGCACTTCCGGTCGTGCTCGGCATGGTCGTGTCGCTGATCTATAATATGGTAGATACTTTTTTCATCGCGCGGACCGGAAACACGGCACTGATTGCCGGCGTATCGCTCGGCACACCGATTTTCACGCTGATGATTGCACTCGGTGACATCTTCGGCGTCGGCGGCAGTTCCGTCATTTCGCGCCTCTTCGGTAAAAAAGAGTACGAGGACGGAAGACGGATCAGCGTATTCTGCTTTTACGCAGCGATTGCTGTCGGCATTGCGGTCAGCATCATCCTGCTTGCCGCCAAACAGCCGATCCTTGGCCTGCTTGGCTGTGATGAGACGACGTGGCAGTATGCGGGGGACTATTACCAGTGGATTGCACTCGGCGCACCGTTTATCATCCTGCAGCTGACGCCGAACAATCTTCTTCGGACCGAGGGCTTCGCAAAAGCCTCGATGATCGGAACAATGCTGGGAGCCGTCGTCAACATCATTCTTGACCCGATCTTTATTTACACGCTCGGCATGGGAGCAGCCGGAGCAGCGATTGCAACGGTGATCGGCAACATCTGCGGTGATATTTTCTATGTTATCTTTATGATAAAGAAATGCCGCTATCTCTCCGTCGATTTCCGAAAACTGAAAATGACCGGAGCAGAGGTGCTCGCCGTTCTTGCCATCGGCATTCCGGCATCCGTCACAAACTTCATGCAGAGCATCGGCGTGACGCTGACGAACCGATTTTTGCAGCCGTATGGAACGGACAAAGTTGCAGCGATGGGAATTGCTTTGAAAATTATTATGATTTCTGTTCTTGTGATGGTCGGTTTCGCTTTTGGCGGACAGCCGCTGGTCGGATACAATTATGGAGCGAAAAATAAAAAACGTCTCAGTGAGACGATCCGCTTTGCCTTCCTCCTGGAAGTGCTGACCGGTGCCGGAATGGCGGTTGTGCTCGGTGCGGCGGCTCCGCTTCTCGTGGGACTGTTCTTAAAAGAGGCGGATGTCATTGCAGTGGCCCAGCAGATCCTCCGCGTCCAGCTCATTGGTATGCCGTTTGTTGGTATCGTACTCGCATCGACCTGTATTTTCCAGGCGATCGGAAACGGGGCAGGAGCAATGATTCTTTCAGCAGGACGTCAGGGCGTGATTTTTGCCATTGTAATTTTCTGCGCTTCAAAACTTGCCGGTTTTTCCGGTGTTATTGCCTCCCAGCCGGTTTCTGATTTTCTGACCGCATTGGTGGCTGTGATGATTCTGCTTCAGTGGAAAAAGAAAGAATTTGCAAAATAAGAAAGAACAGCAAAGCGGCTGCGGCACAGCGTTCCGGAACGGGAACCTGCCGCAGCCGCTTTTGGCGTGCGCAAAAAAAACAGAATTCCTGCACAGGCGGCCGCCATGTCAAAAACACGTAAAAAGTGATGAAAAAAACGTCTCTTAATTCGGCAGTATTACGGGATTGCATTCTGAGAAAACAAGATATAAAATGGCATGAGATTCGACAAAAAGGGGAAGCAAAAACATACGACAATAGGGAGGACATCACATGGCAACAAAGAAAAGTGCAGTAAAAGATCTGACAAACGGCAGCCCGGTAAAACTGATTCTGGGGTTTGCACTGCCGCTGCTGCTCGGCATGCTGTTCCAGCAGTTTTACAGCATGGTCGATACGATTATTGTAGGAAAATTCTTAGGCGCGAAAGCGCTCGCGGCTGTTGGCAGTACAGGTTCGATCAACTTCATGATCGTGGGATTCTGTATGGGAGTCTGCAGCGGATTTGCAATTCCGGTTGCGCAGATGTTCGGGGCAGGAGACCGGAAAGCGCTGTGCCGGTATGTAGGAAATGGAGCCGTCCTGGCCGGTATTCTTTCCGTGGTGATGACCGTTCTTGTCTGCATCTGGTGCCGCGACATTCTGATTCTGATGAAAACCCCGTCCGATATTCTGGACGGTGCATACGCTTACATCTTTGTTATTTTCCTCGGAATTCCGCTTATGGTGCTCTATAACCAGACATCAGCAATCATGCGGAGCCTCGGCGACAGCCGCTCCCCACTGATTTTCCTCGGTATCTCTTCAATACTGAATATCGTGCTAGATCTTGCGCTGGTCCGCCCGATGGGAGTAGCGGGAACCGCGTGGGCGACGATTATCGCGCAGGGAGTCTCTGGATTCCTGTGTCTCTTTTATATGAAGAAAAAATTCACCATCCTTGCTTTTACGAGAGAGGACTGGAAGCTGCACAAGCATTATGTGCTTAATCTGTGCAATATGGGAATCCCGATGGGATTGCAGTATTCAATCACCGCGATCGGAAGTGTTATTTTGCAGACCGCTGTCAACGGCCTTGGTTCCACTGCGGTTGCATCTGTTACGGCTGCCGGTAAAATTTCCATGTTCTGCTGCTGCCCGTTCGACGCGCTCGGCTCCACTATGGCGACGTATGCCGGACAGAACGTCGGTGCGAAGAAGATGGATCGTGTCAACACCGGTATTTTGACAAGTTCCATTATTGGAAGCGTGTATTCCGTGGTCATTTTAGGAGTTATGTTTCTGTGGTCCCGCCAGATTTCGCTTCTCTTTGTAGATGCATCCGAGACGGTCATCCTCGACCAGGCGCGTCAGATGCTGCTGATCAACATGGTATTTTACATTCCGCTGACCCTTGTCAATGTCGTACGCTTTACCGTGCAGGGCATGGGCTTCAGCAAATTTGCAATCCTTGCCGGCGTCTGCGAGATGATCGGCCGTTCGGTGGTAGCCTTTTTCCTGGTTCCGTATTTTGGTTACACCGCAGTCTGCTTCGCAAGCCCGGTGGCATGGATTCTCGCCGATCTGTTTCTCGTTCCGGCGTACCTGTACTGCGCAAAAACGCTTCGTTCTCTTTTTGAGAAAAATGCGCAGATGATGTAAGCCGTGCCGCAAGATGGACAAGCTGTTTCAATTCTGGTATAATGGAGCCTGGATTTTAGGAAAGCTGAAAAAGAATCCCATAGAAGAGAGGAAGATATCCTATGAAACAGTCGGTATTAGAATATAAGAAACTTCTGGAGCAGAAAGGCCTTCTGGTGGAATTTGCAGAGCCGGAAGGAAAAGAAGGAGAGGACAGACCCGTTACCCTCGTAACGTATTTTTCGGGCGGAGCGGATCAGGGAACGCTGTTTCTCTGCAAAGGAGCTGCATTCAAAGAGGCATACTTAAAAGACGCCGTAAACCGCGGTGCTGTTGCCTATGTAAGTGAAAAAGAATACGAAGCGGGAAAAGAAATTCCGGCGCTCATCGTCAACGATGCCAGAAAAGCACAGTTTGTGCTGGGTGAGGCGTTTTACGATTATCCGGCAAAGTCGCTGCATGTCACGGCGCTGACCGGAACAAAAGGAAAGACAACGACAGCCTACTACCTGCAGTCGATGCTCGATGCCTGCCTGAAAAAACAGGGCGGAAACGGATGTGCACTATTAAGTTCGATTGAATATTACGACGGAAAGACGAGAGAAGCATCAACGCTCACCACGCCGGAATCCCTGGAGCTGTGCCGCCATATGCGCAATGCCGTAGATGCAGGCCTTTCCCATATGGTGATGGAAGTATCCTCCCAGGCGCTCAAATACGAGAGAGTCGGAAACACGCATTTTGATACCGCCATTTTCCTGAACATCTCCAAGGACCACATCAGCCCGACGGAGCACAAGGATTTTGATGATTATTTCCAGTCGAAATTAAAGATCTTCGACCGCTGCACCTGCGCCTGCGTGAACCTGGACAGCGACCATATCGGGGAAATCCTGAAAGCTGCGGCAAAATGTGAGCGCGTCGTTACGTTTGGATCAAAAGAAAATGCTGTAATCCGCGTGAGTGATATCAAGCCGGGCAGAGGAAAATTCTATTTCCATGTGGCAGGACCGGATTTCTCGGAAGATTTTACCCTGCCGGTGCACGGAGCCTTCAATGTGGAGAATGCCGTAGCTGCCATTGCGGCTGCCTGGTCGATGGGAATCCCGGTTTCGCTGATCAAGGAAAGCCTCCTTGGCGTCACCGTTCCGGGAAGGATGGAGACGTATGAGAGCAGCGCGGGCGAGGTCACGGCGATCGTGGATTTCGCGCACAATGGCCTGAGTTTTGAAAAAATGTTTGATACCGTAGCACTCGAATACCCGGGGAGCCGCGTAAGCGTTGTGTTCGGAACCCCGGGCGGAAAAGCATTCAACCGCAGAAAAGATATGGGTGAGATTTCCGGAAAACGGGCGGACCGGATTTTCCTCGTACCGGATGATCCGGGAAACGAAGATCCGCAGGCGATCTGTGAGGAGATCGGCGGGTACATAGCAAAGGAAGGTGCATCCTTCCAGATCCGCATGGACCGCGGAGCAGCAATCCGGGAGGCGATTCTTGGCGCCGTACCGGGAGAGGTTGTTCTGATCCTTGGAAAAGGCGCGGACGTGACGATGCACGTCGGAAACAGAAATGTGCCGTACCGGTCAGATGCCGTCTATGCAAAAGAGGCGCTTGCCGAATATGGAAATGCATTTGCCGAAGCGGCAACGGCTCGTGAAACAGAAGAATAGAAGCAAAAACAGAAAAAACAGAGCAAAAAAGACACGGAACAGAAAAATCCGTGTCTTTTTTGCGTCTGGCGGCAGCAGAAATGAAAATCAGTCCTGTGCTGCTTTCAACCTTAACTGTTTTTGGGCTCTTGCGCCGGTGGTTTATCACCGCTTGCTGCTACCGGCATTATCGGTGCGAATCTGTGCGCAGAGTTTGGCCTGACAGGTATTGAAAATGATTTTCTTATGAATGGCATTCTTTCCTTTACTATTTATGCTGTTATTGTCTACATTTTATTGAGTGGTTATAAGCTGCGTTCTGCTGCTGTGGGGCAGAAAAAAGAAGTTCCCTGCTTTAACAAAAAAGCAGCTGACGACTATTGCCGGTATTGTAGTGATGGTGCTTATGGTTATGCTTTTGCGAATTAACGTAGGACTGGTCAGCTTTGCTGTTGCAGCCGTATTATCCTTTTTGCGTGTTTCAGATGAGACGAAGGCGATTAAACATATTCCTTGGAATACGCTGCTGTTGATTACCGGTGTGGGTGTTTTGATGCAGCTGATTATAGATCTCGGCGGTATTAAGGTGCTTTCTGATATACTTGTTTCTCTGATGAGCGCTAAAAGTGCTGCAGCTGTTATGGGCCTTACCTCCGGCATTATGAGCTGGTTCAGCTCCAGCAGCGGTGTTGTTATGCCTACGCTGCTGCCGACAGTACCGCATGTTGCTCAGCAGCTTGGCGGTGTGAATGAGGTGGAGCTGGCCTCCTCGATTACAACCATTTCGCATGTCGCTGCCATCAGCCCGCTTTCTACAGGTGGTGCGTTGGCGCTGGCAGCATATGCTTCGGCCGCTAATGCTAATCAGAAGCAGCAGCAGAATCTGTTTATGAAAATGTTCGGCGTTTCTGCGCTGGGCGTTTCCGTGTTGTGTGTTTTCTCTTATTTCGGCATGTTCCATTGGCTACTGTGAGGTAAAAATTTTATAATAATCTTTTGGTCTTCGTGCATATTTAGATATGTGCGAAGACTTTTTTGTTGCAGCGTGCATTTCTTTACATACGTAATATTACGTAGTATAATAAATTAAAGGAGGTTGCGTTTATGCCACTAACCCCCTAAAGAAATGATCAGATTGCTTTTACAAAATGGTTTTGTTTATGTTAAGAGCAATAATGGTTCTCATCAAAAATATTTTAATCCACAGCGGAATATAACTGTTGCTGTACCTTTGCATACTAAAGAATTAAAGAAAGGCTTAGAACAGGCTATTTTAAAGCAGGCTTGATTAAACGATAAGGAGAAGAAAGGAGCGCATCATGTCTAAAAAATATTTTTAATCCCGTAATTTTTGAACCTGAGGAAGTAGG
>ENA-OQCZ01000374-OQCZ01000374.1-human-gut-metagenome-genome-assembly--contig:-NODE-374-length-12309-cov-12.312592_pt1 | contig 12309 bp, 10 predicted proteins | sample MGYA00242505_ERZ504594 | MGnify/ENA primary metagenome ERZ504594 (study PRJEB26092, sample SAMD00036329) | human gut metagenome | host: Homo sapiens | study: EMG produced TPA metagenomics assembly of... | reverse complement strand
GAGGTGAGCCAGAAAAAGGATTTACTTCAGCTCGTTGAGCACGCGCAGAGCGGTGTTGACGTAGAAGTTGACGAAGGTGGGAATGGATTCGTCGAGACCCACGAAATGCGGGCTATGCCAGTCGGCGCAACCTTCCTGGCCGTTGACCCGACGAACGCGAACACCGGCAACGTCACCTTGGCGAATTCGCAGAAGTCCTCCCCCGCCATCGACTGACGTATCGGTTCGAGCTGCGCGTAGTCGTTGACATCCGCCGCCACGGCCTTGGCGAGACCTGGATCGGAGACCAGCGGGTCTTGAAAGTCATCCCAGACCACGTCGGCGCTGATGCCGTATGCCTCGGCGGTGTGTTCCACCACTTCCTTGAATCGGCGGCCGACCAGATTGCCATCCGACTTGTGGAAATAGCGCACAGTCCCTTGGAATCCGGCTTCGGCGGGCACCACGTTCCACACATGGCCGCCGTGCACTTCGGTAACGGACAGCACCAGCGGGTGGAAGGGCGTGACGTTGCGGCTCACGATGGTCTGCAGGCTCAGAATAATACTGGCGAGCGCTTCGATGGGCCCGGTGCCCTTGTACGGGTAACCGGCGTGGGTGCCTTGGGCGTGGAGGGTCACGCGGAATTTCACGCAGCCGGCCATCATCGGCTCAACGCCGATGGCCAGCTGGCCGGGCGCATAGTTGGGGTTGTTGTGCGTGCCGATAATGGCTTCGACGTCATCCACGAGTCCGGCGTCGATCATGGCGCGAGCGCCTTGGCCGGTCTCCTCACTCGGCTGGAACAGAATCTTGATCGAGCCGGCGAACTTGTCACGGTGCTCGGCGAGCCAGAAGGCGGCACCGAGCAGACCGGTCATGTGCAGGTCGTGGCCGCAACCGTGCATCACGCCTTCATTGACGGAGCTGAACTCCAGTCCGGAGTCTTCCACGATGGGCAGGCCGTCGATGTCAGCGCGCAGCCCGATACGCGGCCCGGGACCGGCCTCGCCCTGAATGAGCCCCACAACACCAGTCTCCAGCGGGTTGTGCAGGATCTCGATGCCGTGCGCCTTGAGCTGGTCGGTCAGATAGATGCTGGTGCCGAATTCACGGAAACTACGCTCCGGATGGGCGTGCAGGTAGTGGCGGATAGTGATGAGTTCGTGGTCGATGTCGATATGTTCACTCATGGTTCCCGATTCTAGTAGCGCGAAGAATATATTGCGGCCCTCGCTCCATATTGGCGAGGGCCGCGATCTATGGGGTCAGTATGCCTTGTTATTGCTGGCGTTTGAGCAGTCGTTTGGCGATGGCGTTGGCGATGCCCTGCACCACCTGGACCAGTACGATCATGATGATCACGTCCGTCCAGGTGACGGTCTGGTCGAACTTCTGGTAGCCGTAGGCGATGGCGAAGTTACCGAGACCGCCACCGCCGATGTAGCCGGCCATGGCAGACATGTCGAGCACGCCAATGAACAGGAAGGCGTAGGCCAGGATCAGCGGTGCCAGGGCTTCGGGGATGAGCACGGTGCGGATGATGGTGAGCTTGCCGGCACCCATCGAACGCGCGGCCTCGATTACTCCCGGGTCGACCGGCACGAGATTCTGTTCGACCAGACGCGAGGTGGCGAAGGTGCACATCACCACCATCGGGAAGATGGCGGCCACGGTGCCGATGGACGTGCCGACCACGACGATGGTGAGCGGCTGCATGGCTGCCAGGAAGATGATGAACGGAATCGGGCGCACGATGTTGACGATGATGTCAAGGATGCGGTAGACGACCGCGTTCTCGAACAGGTTGCCGGGGCGGGTGCCATAGAGCACCACGCCGAGGATCAGGCCGAGGAATCCGCCGATGACGAGGGTGACGAGCACCATGGTCAGGGTCTGGCCAATGGATTCGAACAGTAGTGGACGCAGTACGTTCCAGTCGCTACGCGGGTTGGCGAGGATGATCATGCGTTGGCTCCTTCATGTGCGGCGGCGGACGCGGCGGGCGCGGTGGCAGTATCGGCCGCCAGTGGGTCATGGGCGCGGTCTTCGGCGTAGGAGGCATGTCCGGCGACTGCGTCGGCGTAGGCCACAGGCTTTGCGGCGGTGCCGAAGTCGATGACGTCGCTATTGGCGGCGAGCTCGCGCAGGAATTCGTCCACATGCCAGCCGGGCCCGTTGAATTCGTAGGTGATGGCACCGATGGCGGTCCCCTTGACCGTGTCGATGCCGCCGTAGAGCAGGCTGGATTCGACGCCGTATTTGGCGATGAGTTCGGAGATATTCTGTCCGGATGCCTTGAGTTCATGGCCTTGGGTGCCGGAAACGTCCTTTTGGCGGATAAGCACGGTGACAATGCGGCCCGACCATTCGTGATGCAATCGCTCGACCCGGTCTTCCTCGGGCAGGCCAGACAATGCGGTGGCAATGAATCGCTTGGTCACCGGCTGCTGGGGTGCAGCGAACACATCGTATACGTCGCCGGATTCGACCACGCGTCCGGCGCTCATTACGGCCACGCGGCCGGCAATCTGCTGGACCACGTTCATCTGATGGGTGATAAGCACAATGGTGATGCCGAATTCCTCGTTCACACGCTTGAGCAAGGCCAGCACTTCGGTGGTGGTTTCCGGGTCGAGCGCGCTGGTGGCTTCGTCGGCGAGCAGAATCTCCGGATTAGTGGCCAGTGCGCGGGCGATGCCGACGCGCTGCTTCTGGCCGCCGGACAGCTGCGAAGGGTATTTGTTTGCGTGCTCACTGAGGCCCACAAATTCAAGGAGTTCGTTGACACGACGATCCTGATAGTCCTTGCGCCAGTGATCGAGTTGCAGTGGGTAGGCGATGTTCTGGGCCACGGTTTTGGTGGAGAACAGGTTGAACTGCTGGAAAATCATGCCGATTTTCTGGCGGATGGGCCGCAGCTTGGTCTCACTCAGAGAGGTGATATCAGTACCAAGCACGGTCACAGTGCCGGAGGTGGGTCGTTCGAGCGCGTTGATAAGCCGGACCAGTGTGGATTTGCCTGCACCGGAATAGCCGATGATGCCGAAGATGTCACCGCGATCGATGGTCAGGCTGACGTCATCCACGGCTCGTGCGATGTTCGCGCCGCGTCCGCGTGTTTTGAATTCCTTCACGACATGGTCGAAGGTGATGATGGGGTCGCTCATAGTGCTCCCTGATGCTGGTTGTTGGTGTCCGGTCACGGAAGCGGAGCGAATCCCGATTGTTGGCTCGGGTACTCGCTCCGCTTGGTGGTAATGGCTATGGACAGGCTAGTCGTGCGCTCGTATCAGCCGCGGCTCACTGCTGGGCCTTGGCATCCTTCTCAATGTCGGACAGGAAGCCTTGCAGCTCGCTGGCGCTGAACTTGTCGGCGAACACCGCGGTACCGCCGGAGTTCTCCTGCAGGGCGTCGAGCACATCCTTCTGCTGGTAGATGGAAACGAGCTTCTTGTAGGTCTCGTTGTTCACGTCCGCCTTGCGGGCCACCCACACGTTGATGTAGGGGCGAGCCTCTTCGGATTCGGCGTCATCCTGGTAGATGGCGTCCTTCGGGTCGAGACCGGCATCGGCCACGTAGTCGTTGTTGATCACACCAGCGGCGATGGTCGGGTCCTTCAGGGTGGTGGCCACCTGTTCGGCCTTGAGCGGGGTGACCTTGACCTTGCTCTTGGCTTCGTCGATGTAGGCCGGGGTGGAGAAGGCGGTCCAGTCGCCCTTGAGCGTCACGAGACCGGCGGCCTTGAGCACGCCGATAGCGCGGGCCTGGTTGGTTTCGTCGTTCGGAATGGTGACGGTGTCGCCCTGCTTCAGGTCCTTGATGTCCTTGACCTTGGTGGAGTACACGCCGAGCGGGTAGATGGCGGTGCCGCCGATGGGCTGCAGGTCCTTCTTGTTGCTCACGTTGTAGTTGGCCAAGTAGAGCAGGTGCTGGAATTCGTTGAGGTCCAGCTCGCCGGAGTCAAGGGCCGGGTTTTCGGAGGTGTAGTCCTGGAAGTCGACGATGTCGACGTAGATGCCGGCCTTCTCGGCGTCCTGCTTGAACTTGACCCATTCGGGGTTGGTAGCGCCGACCACGCCGATCTTGACCGGGTTGCCCTTGCTGCCCTTGGCGGACGACTCGTTGGCACCGGCAAACGCGCGGTAGCCGAAGAACGCGGCCACGGCGATAATCGCCACGACCACGATGGTGATGATGACGTTGCGGGCGGTGTGGTTCACACGCACCGGCTCGTTATTGTTAGGAGCGGCCGGGGTTGCCGGCTGGGTTGCTGCTGTCATTGGATTTCCTCTCTCCAAAATTGATGTCGGGTAACACCATAACGCGCTTGAACCGCGAAAGTGACGGAAAATGGCCGATTGCCATATAGGTGTCTTTTATGGCGCGCATGCAATGTCCGGGATTCGTGCGTTTGATAACCCGCTATAGGCGTGCCGAACACGCCGGAAAGCACGTCGAGAGGGGCTTTGACAATGGAAGCTATGACTACCGATACTGCCAATGCCGATATCCGAGCCGTATTCTTCGATATCGATGGCACGCTCACCAGTTTCACGACCCATACGGTGCCGGATTCCACAATCGAGGCGATTCACCGGCTGCAGGCCGCAGGCGTCAAGGTGCTGATTTGCACGGGCCGCGCGCCTTCACAGATGCACGTGGTGCTGGATACCATGCCGGTGACGTTCGATGGCGTGGTGGCGTTCAATGGGCAGTATTGTTTTGATGACACCGGCTTCTTTGCCTCGCAGGCCTTGGATACTGCTGATATTGAGGTGATTCTCGACTGGCTGGACCGTCACCCCGATGTGGTGTGCAATTTCGGCGAGAAGGATTACGTGTACTTCAACCAGTCCAATGATCTGCTTCGCGCCACGTGGAGCAAACTGGGCAAAACCGCACCGACCCGGTATTTCGAGGACCCGCGCACCCGCGCGCTGGATCATGAGACTTTCCAGATCAGTCCCTTTGTCGGGCCCGAGCTGGAGGCCGAACTGGTGGGACTGTGCAGCAATGTGCGCGGGGTGCGTTGGCATCCGGATTTCACGGATCTGATTCCGGCCGATGGCGGCAAGCCGCGCGGCATCCAGCGGTTCATGGCGCATTACGGCATCACGCGCGAGCAGACCATGGCCTTCGGCGATGGCGGCAATGACACGGATATGCTCGCCTACGCCGGCATCGGGGTCGCGATGGGCAATGCGACCGCCGAGCCCAAGGCCGCCGCCGACTACATCACTGACGATGTGGACCACGACGGTGTGCGCAATGCCCTGCTGCATTTCAGGGTGCTACGCGATTAAAACATCACAACAGTTCGCTTTGTTCTGCCCCGCCGTGACAGGGCTTATGAATAAGCAAAGGGCTCGGGACGAATCCCGAGCCCTTTGGTGTTAGCGAACTAACAACACCGTGGAGGTGTTATCACTCGTTGTCGCCAGCGGTAGCGGCGGTAGCGGTGACGGCACCCTTCTTGTCGGTGTTCACGCCGGAGTACACCCAGTCGGTGTAGTCCGGGTGGTCGTAGCCGTTGTCGACGGCGAACTGGAAGGCCTCATCACGGAACTTCTCGAGCTCGTCGATCTTGTCGGCGTACTTGTCGGCGTCGATCATGCGCAGAGCCTCAGCGGTCAGCTCGTAGCGGTCGATGCGGTTGACACGAACCATGTCGTACGGGGTGGTGGTGGAGCCCTCCTCCTCGTAGCCGTGGACGTTGAAGTTGTCGTGGTTCGGACGGTCGTAGATCAGGCCACGCACGTCGTGAGCGTAGGAGTGGTACGCGAACAGCACCGGCTTGTCGGCGGTGAAGATGTCGGCGAACTCCTCGTCGGTCAGAGCCTCGTCGTTCTCCTTGGCGGACTGCAGGGAGAGCAGGTCGGCAACGTTCACAACCTTGAACTTGACGCCCAGTTCCTTCAGCTTGTCGGAAGCAGCCATGATCTCCTGAGTCGGGACATCGCCGGCGGCGGCAAGCACGACCTCGGCCTCATCGTTGTTCTTGGCGGTGGAAGCCCAATCCCAAGCGGCGGCACCCTTCTCGAGCTCGGCACGAGCCTCGTCCAGGGTCAGCCAGGTGGCAGCAGGCTGCTTACCAGCGATGATGGCGTTGATCTTGTTGGTGGACTTGTAGCACTTCTCGGCGATGGCCAGCAGCATGTTCGCATCGGTGGCGAAGTAGATGCCGATGACGTGGTCGTTGTGGAAGCACTTGTTCAGCAGGACGGAGGTGACACCCGGATCCTGGTGGGAGAAGCCGTTGTGGTCCTGACGCCAAACATGGGAGGAGACCAGCAGGTTCATGGAGGCGATCGGCTTGCGCCACGGAATCTCGCGGACGGTAGCCTCAAGCCACTTGGCGTGCTGGTTCAGCATGGAGTCGATCACGTGGACGAAGGACTCGTAGGAGCTCCAGATGCCGTGACGACCGGTCAGCAGGTAGGCCTCGAGGAAGCCTTCCATCTGGTGCTCGGACAGCTGCTCAACGACCTGGCCGGAGACGTGCATGTGCTCGTCGACCTCGTCGGAGATGTAGCCGGCATCCCACTGCTTGTTGGTGACTTCGTAGGAAGCCTGCAGACGGTTGGAAGCGGTCTCATCCGGTCCGAAGATGCGGAAGTCGCGCGGGTTGTTCTTGATGATGTCGCGAGTGTAGGCACCCAGGGTACGGGTGGCCTCGAGCTGGCCCCAGCCGTGGCCGTACTCAGCCACTTCCTTGACCTCGTAGTCCTCGAGGTTCGGCAGCTTCAGGTCGTTGCGGATCACACCACCGTTGGCGTTCGGGTTGGCACCGATACGCAGCTCGCCCTTCGGCATGAAGGCAAGGACGTCGTCCTTGACAGCACCGTTGGCGTCGAACAGCTCTTCCGGCTTGTAGGACTCGAGCCAGTTCTTGAGAACCTCGAAGTGGGCCTCGGTGTCGCGGGCGGAAGCCAGCGGCACCTGGTGGGAACGCCAGGAGCCCTCGGTCTTCTTGCCGTCGATGTACTTCGGGCAGGTCCAGCCCTTCGGGGTGCGGAAGATCAGCATCGGGTAGAACGGACGGTGCACGTTGTCGGTCTGAGCGGTGGCCTTGATGTCGCAGATCTCGTCCCAGATGGTCTCCCACAGCTCGGCGAAGCGACGGTGGATGGACATGTGGTCCTCATCATCGAAGCCAGCGACGAACTCGTAGGGCTCGTAACCCATGCCGTGGAAGAACTCGTGGAGCTCTTCGTCGGAGATGCGGGACAGGATGGTCGGGTTGGCGATCTTGTAGCCGTTGAGGTGCAGGATCGGCAGCACGATACCGTCGGTGCGCGGGTTCACGAGCTTGTTGGACTGCCAGCCGGTAGCCAGCGGGCCGGTCTCAGCCTCGCCGTCGCCGACGATGGCCGGGACAAACAGGCTCGGGTTGTCCATGATGGCGCCGTAAGCGTGGGACAGAGCGTAACCCAGCTCACCACCCTCGTGGATGGAGCCCGGGGTCTCCGGAGCGAAGTGGGACGGAATGCCGCCCGGGTAAGAGAACTGACGGAAGAACTTCTGCAGACCAGCTTCGTCCTTGGTGATCTTCGGGAAGGTCTCGGTGTAGGTGCCGTCCAGGTAGGACTGGGAGGTACCGGCCGGGCCACCGTGGCCCGGGCCCATGATGATCACGGTGTTCTGGCCGTGGTCAGCAATGAAACGGTTGATGTGGCCGATGAGGAAGTTCAGGCCAGGGGTAGTGCCCCAGTGGCCCACCAGACGGTGCTTCACATCTTCGCGGGTGAAGGGCTCCTTCATCAGCGGGTTGGAACGCAGATAAATCTGGCCGATGGAAAGGTAGTTGGCAACGCGCCAGTACTTGTCAACGCCTTCGAGGGCTTCCTCGGAAACCGGAGCGTTGAGCTTCTTCCAAGGGGTGCCAATAACAGGACTCGTCATGTGTACTCCTGTACTCCTGCACGTGATCGTGCGATTGATTATTTCTGTTCGGTCACGGTCCCTGACCCTTGCGGTGCCAAGGTTTTCCGTTCCCAATCAATCGTCATGGTACGAGGACAACGCGACTTTTGAACGATTTCTTGCGGGTGTGTTCGAAATTGTTGCGGATATTTCAGTATTTGTGCGGTTCGACTGACCGTTTGTCAACATTAGTTTTTTCAACATACTTTTTCAAAACAGCGGAAGCATGCGGAAATCCAGCATTTGGCTAGAACAGCGCACGTTCGATTTCCCATGTTCGAAATCGGCGTGTTGTCCGTCTACAGGCATGTAGTTTGTTCGATTTGCGCACATAGTCTCTGCGTGTCGGCCTTGTCGCCTTGACCAGTGATAATCAGGGGTGTTCAGCCCACGTAAAATTCCAATGAACGTTAGGGGAATATCAATGGCAAACGGTCCTGTGCTTGTCGTCGACTTCGGCGCCCAGTACGCCCAGCTCATCGCCCGCCGCGTGCGCGAAGCAGGCGTGTACTCCGAGCTGGTCCCTCATTCCATGCCGGTCGACGAGATCCTGGCCAAGGATCCGAAGGCGATTATTCTGTCTGGCGGCCCGGCCTCCGTGTTCGAGCCCGGCGCGCCGACCATAGACACCAAGGTATTCGAATCCGGTGTTCCGGTGCTTGGTATCTGCTACGGCTTCCAGGTCATGGCCTATGAGCTCGGCGGCAAGGTGGATAAGGCCGCGCTCGGCGAATACGGCAAGACCTCAGCCACCATCGACGACGCCGCCGGCATCCTCGCCGACTCCCCCGCCGAGCAGACCACGTGGATGAGCCACGGTGTGGCGGTCGAACAGGCCCCGGCCGGCTTCGAAGTGCTGGCCCACACCGAAGGCGCGCCCGTAGCCGCCATGGCGGACGAATCCCGCAAGCTCTATGGTGTGCAGTGGCACCCGGAAGTCAAGCACTCCCCGCTTGGCCAGAAGCTTATCGAAAACTTCCTGCACCGTTGCGCCGCGCTGCCCAACGACTGGGATGCCTCCTCGATTATCGAGGATCAAGTCAAGAAGATCCGCGAGCAGGTCGGCGACGCCGAGGTGATCTGCGGCCTGTCCGGCGGCGTTGATTCCGCCGTGGCCGCCGCTCTGGTACACAAGGCCATCGGCGACCAGCTCACCTGCGTGTTCGTGGACCACGGCCTGCTGCGCAAGGGCGAAGTCGAGCAGGTCAAGCACGACTTCGTCGCCGCGACCGGCATCCGCCTCATCACCGTCGACGCCGCCGACGACTTCCTCGACGCCCTCGCAGGCGTCTCCGAGCCGGAGCGCAAGCGCAAGATCATCGGCGAGAAGTTCATCCGCACCTTCGAGAAGGCCCAGCGCCAGGTCCTCGAAGAGGCCGGCGCCCGCGGCAAGGAGGTCAAGTTCCTCGTGCAGGGCACGCTCTACCCCGACGTCGTCGAATCCGGCGGCGGCGACGGCGCGGCCAACATCAAGAGCCACCACAACGTCGGCGGCCTGCCCGAGGACATCAAGTTCCAGCTCATCGAACCGCTGCGCACTCTGTTCAAGGATGAGGTGCGCGCCATCGGCACCGAGCTCGGTCTGCCCGACGAAATCGTCTGGCGTCAGCCCTTCCCGGGCCCGGGTCTGGGCATCCGCATCATCGGCGAGATCACCAAGGAGCGCCTCGACCTGCTGCGCGAGGCCGACGCCATCGCCCGCGAGGAACTCTCCAAGGCCGGTCTCGACCGCGACATCTGGCAGTGCCCGGTCGTGCTTCTGGCTGACGTTCACTCTGTCGGCGTCCAAGGCGACGAGCGCACCTACGGCTCGCCGATCGTCCTGCGCCCGGTCAGCTCGGAAGACGCCATGACCGCCGACTGGTCCCGTGTCCCCTACGATGTGCTCGCCACGATCTCCACGCGCATCACCAACGAATGCCGCCAGATCAACCGCGTCGTCCTCGATTGCACCTCCAAGCCGCCGGCGACCATCGAATGGGAGTAAGCCGATAGGGCTTTGACCTGCTCTTTTGAGTGCCGTGGTGTACCGCTGAGTTTCGTTTCGTACGAGAGTCATGGCAAACCGCCAGCGACGGCAGTGAGTAAAAACGATTTCCTAGCCTCCGTTCCCTCGTTGGAACGGAGGCTTTTCTTGCCGTTTTACTCCCTTTCACCTGCGATTTCGCATTTACTCCCCGTGTTTCAAGTCAACAAGGCACGGGGCAGGTTATTCGAGGGAATGGGAGTAAGGATTTATCCCAAGTGAGTTGACGCGCGGTTTTTGTCCCCGAGGGCGAAACGGGGCCGTTTCGGGGCCCGTGAAACTCAAATCGAACTCAACGGGCATTTTTTGCTGGGCGTTCCAATGTTCCCGTTCCGTGGGATACCCTGATTCTCTCTGTGGTACTGTTTGTGGTGTTTCCTCTGGCTGGCGGTATGCTGACCCGTTCGGCTGTCATCAAGCGGAAGGGGCAGTGTACTTTGAGGAGACTTTCATCCATATGTTTGACAGTGTAACTACCATTGGCTTATTGCTGACGCTGGTGATGATTTTCTCGTTCCAAGGCAATACCATTCTGGAAAAACCTCTGCACATTGTTTTGATTGCGGTACCGCTGATTTTACAGACCTTCCTGATTTTTGCGATTGCGTATATCGCTTGCCGGGTTTTGAAGCTGCCCTACAAGATTGCTGCTCCCGCCGGAATGATTTGTGCTTCCAACTTCTTTGAACTGGCTGTTGCTGTTGCAATCGCCTTGTTTGGAACGACTTCCCCTGCGGCACTGGCAACGACTGTGGGTGTGCTGACAGAAGTTCCCGTGATGCTGTTCCTTGTAAAAAAACGCAAATAAAACGAAAGACTGGTTCAAATATGAGTAAGAAAAAGGTGGCATTTATCTGCGTCCATAATTCCTGCCGCAGTCAGATTGCCGAGGCCTTGGGAAAGCACTTGGCTTCCGATGTGTTTGAAAGCTATTCCGCAGGAACGGAAACAAAACCGCAAATCAATCAGGATGCTGTCCGCATTATGAAAGAACTGTACGGGATTGACATGGAGAAAACCCAGTATTCCAAACTGATCTCGGATATTCCTGCCCCTGATATTGCAATCTCCATGGGGTGCAATGTGGGCTGTCCTTTCATTGGTAGAGCATTTGACGATAACTGGGGATTAGAAGATCCGACCGGAAGCGAAGATCAAGTCTTTGTCGAGATCATTCGAGAGATTGAAAAACGGATTCTACAGTTGAAGCAGTCCCTTATTTGATTGAAATAGCACTCTGCTTGTGGTATAATACAGATGATCCAAACCATTGCTTTTCTGCTGATAACATTGGGCTTGATAATCTTTTGATAACAGGAGTCCGACAACGCCGTATAAGTTGGATAATTGGTATCAAATTGAGCAACTAAGAGTCAAATCCCCTAAACAGTATTGTTTAGAACCAGTTTTACTTTGGCGAGTGGGAGTAAACTGGAGCGGATTTTGCGCAATCGAAATTCCGTCCGTAGAGTGTCGCAGTGTGCCGCCACGTACGAAAAAGCGTAAAGCCACCTGTGATTTGGGGTGAGTAAAAACTATTGAGACCCTCTGGAAACAACGTTTTCAGGGGGTCTCTTTATGCCTTTTGACCTGCAGTTTCAGTCATTTTTACTCTAAAAGCGCGTACACCACGGACATGGCGACACGCAGCGGACGAAGAGTAAAGGATTTTTTTCGAAGAGTGAACTGTCCCAGTAGTTTGTCCCACCACCCCAAAAACGCCCCTGAAACTCAATAGGAGCGCAAGGGCGTCATCGTGCGAGCACCGCAGCCTGAGCCGCCGATACCAGGCTCGTTTGCGACGCCGTCGCTGCTTGCCTGGATCGTCAACGGCAAGTACGTCATGTCGCTGCCGCTCTACCGCATAGAGGCAGACCTCAAGGCGTGCGGCGCGACGATATCGCGCCAGGACATGGCGAACTGGATGATGAACGTGCACGCGCGCTGGCTGGCGAAGGTCCATGAGAGAATGAAGGTCGAGCTGCTGTCGCATGTCAGGATTCATGCCGATGAGACCACGGTTCAGGTCCTGAAAGAGCCGAACCGCGAGGCGAAGAAGAAATCGAGGATGTGGCTGTTCTGCTCGGCGCGCTGCGACGTGCCCGTGTATGTATTCGAATACCACGAGACCCGCAGGAAGGGCGTTGCCCAGGAGTTTCTTGCGGGCTGGTCCGGCACGCTTACCACCGACGGCTACAAACCCTACTTCAATCTCGGCAACCCCAACATCGCCAACACGGCGTGCCTCGTTGTATTTCGTCAAGTCGGTGTTTCGTGTTTAGTCATGTATTTTTTTCGGGTTTAGGCAGTTGCATGCATTTTCCTTATTTTTCCGGTTGCGCGGAGGTGTTCCTGCCGAACATGAGGGCCTCACTGA
>ENA-OQCZ01000372-OQCZ01000372.1-human-gut-metagenome-genome-assembly--contig:-NODE-372-length-12337-cov-3.171171_pt1 | contig 12337 bp, 9 predicted proteins | sample MGYA00242505_ERZ504594 | MGnify/ENA primary metagenome ERZ504594 (study PRJEB26092, sample SAMD00036329) | human gut metagenome | host: Homo sapiens | study: EMG produced TPA metagenomics assembly of... | reverse complement strand
CGGTTCGATAGGCACGTTCGTACGCTCCGAGAAGCCCACTTTGTTCTCGTAAGCCTCTACCTTCTCCAAAAGACCGGCGTTACGCAAGTCTTCCTCGATTTGCTTGCGGACATCAAAACGATCCATGCCCACGTACAGGCCAGCGGCCTCGCTCAGCGTACCGTTATCGTTGAATATATCGATAGAAGGCAAATTATATTTCTCGCCCAACATATAGTCGTTTACATCGTGTGCCGGGGTCACTTTCAAACAGCCCGTACCGAACTCTATATCTACGTAATCATCCTCGATCACCGGAATCTCACGGCCTACCAGCGGAACGATCACTTTCTTTCCTCTCAGATGTTGGTTCTTCGGGTCGTTCGGGTTGATACACATCGCCGTATCTCCCATAATCGTCTCCGGACGGGTAGTGGCGACAATGGCGTATCCCTCCTCGCCTACGATCTTATAGCGAAGATAGTACAACTTACTATGCTCTTCCTTATAGATAACCTCCTCATCGGACAGGGCCGTCAACGCCTTCGGGTCCCAATTCACCATACGGACACCCCGGTAGATCAAACCTTTCTTATATAGATCGACAAAAACCTTGATAACGCTCTCCGAACGTTTCTCGTCCATCGTGAACGCCGTACGATCCCAATCGCAGGAAGCACCCAATTTACGAAGTTGCTTCAAGATAATGCCGCCATGCTCTTCTTTCCATTCCCAAGCATGCCGCAAAAACTCGTCGCGAGTCAGATCGGTCTTCTTGATTCCTTGCCCGGCCAAACGATTCACCACTTTCGCCTCCGTAGCGATCGAAGCATGGTCCGTACCCGGTACCCAACAAGCGTTCTTACCCATCATACGGGCACGGCGAACCAAGATATCTTGGATCGTATTGTTAAGCATATGTCCCATGTGCAATACGCCGGTGACGTTAGGGGGCGGGATTACAATCGTATACGGCTCACGGCCGTCTGGCTTTGACTTAAAGAAGCCGTTATCCAACCAATACTGATACCACTTCCCCTCTACTTCAGCGGGATTGTACTTACTAGCGAATTTCCATATTTTTATAACTAATTAGTCTTTACACATTTCTCGATCCGCGAAAGTACAAAAAATATAGACAAAAAACGCTGAGCATCGGGAAATATAGTCGGCCGAGACAATAGCCATTCCCTGTCGGACACGCCACTATTCTACAAACCACGACGTGGTCTGTACAGATCAAGACGTGGAATATACAAATCACGACGTGGTCTATATATTCCACGGTGATAATTTGGAAATAGATCAAGTAGTTAGTATATTTGTATATAGTAAGAAGAATGGTTTTTAACTTGAAGATACGAACAATTATACCTAGTAGCAGTTATGGCAGAATATATCAAGCAAGAGATGTGCGACCTGAACGGGACGGGGGAAAAGCCGGTGTATTATCGGATGAAGATACAACGGAACATGGACATGGAGGATTTCGTGGAACGGATCACCTACCCCGGATCGGGCTTGAGCAGGGGTAGCGTAATACAGGTGATGACGACAGTAGCGGAACATCTGGCCTATTGCATGGCGGAAGGGCAGTCGGTCACGTTGGATGGCATCGGTACGTTCACGCCCCGCCTAGGCGTAGCGAAGGACAAGGAGATCGACTCGCTGGATGGTGACGAACCGAAGCGTAACGCACGGAGCATCGAGGTGAATGGTATCAACTACCGGGCCGACAAGGAACTGATACGGGAGACTAACCTGCGTTGCGATTTAAGACGGGGAGGTATCAGCCGTGTCCGGAAATCGCCCTTCACCGAAGAGGAACGCCGGACACGGGCATTGGATTACCTGGATGAACACCCATTCTTGCGCATACAAGACTACATGGCTGTCACCGGACTAAAACGTAGTAGCGCAAACCGTGAGCTACTACGCCTCAGTAGCGACCCGACGAGTGGAATCACCCTATCGGGTTATGGAAGCCACCGGGTGTATGTCCGCAGGAAAACAGAGGGCGATCACTAATCCACTTGATGGTGTCCCGGGGCGAGAAGCTTGCGAGTGCCGTTCGGTCTTATCAGTTCGGCGGAGGTGCCTTCCGGGATTTGGAGATCGAACTTCAATCGCTTGCCTTTCTTCTTGATACTTACTTGGATGGTTCCATAATGAGTCTCTAGGCTGGCAGAGGCTTCCGATAAGGAACCCAATTGAGGCGAGATCTTAAAGGTACGGAAGCCGGGAGAGGTTGGCTCGATACCGCAGACCTTCTGGCTCAATAAGGTAAGCGGGCCACCGCTCCAAGCGTGATTGATCGTGCCGCCACCGAAGCCCTCGGCTCCGATGCCCCATCCCTCGAACAAGGTCGTGTATTCGGCATAATCCAGCATACGGGTGTAACGTTGCTTCATCCGTTCCAAGGCAAACGCCGGCTCGCCCATCTGGAAAAGGGCCTCTAGGACATACTTCTCCATATAAGGGCTGGCGTGATACTCCTTTTTAAGTACCTTCGTCAGCGCCGGATACTTATCTTTCGAGGCCAGCCCGGAAACAACCGCCATGGCTTGGGAGCGATCGTCCGTCTCCCCCTTATAGCCGGGGGAGCGATAGGCGGAACCCGTCCAGAACTTCGTGTCGAAACAACGTTCTATGCTACGCATCATCCGGGAGATCTCATCGGCATCCTTATCCTTGCCGAGTTGCAGGGCGAAGGCTCGCTCCGCTTTCAAGGCCAGATAATACCAGCAGTTGGTCAATACGCCCATATCGACATGTTCGCCCCAGTCGCCCCAGCTCCAAGCACCTTGACGCTCGATCACCAAGCCACTCTTATCGACTTGCCAAACCTCGTGCAGGTAACGGCGCATCCGGTCGTATATCACCGGAACGAAACTACTGTCGGCACTATAATAATATTGCGTATAAAAACCGTACCAACCGATAGACGCCAACATCTGTAAAGGAAGCTCCTTATCCCAATTACCCGCCGGAACCGGAGCGTAGAGCGTTCCGTCCTCCCGCTGCCAATTCATTAATTCATGGATGCCTTTTACGGCTAGTTTCTGCCCGGACGGAGAAAGGGCGTAGAAAGCCTCGCCTAGCTCATTCACCTCGTCGCCCCACCATTGGGCACGTTCACGATCCGGACAGTCCATATAATTATCACGCATCGTTATGTATAAGGTGCGGGCAGAACGTTGCCAAAGCTCGTCGTAGAACGGGTCGTCACAATGGAAAGAGCCGGCGAGGTCCGTGTTGTAACCGGTCTCACGGTATTTCACATCCAGCACCTTCACGCCCTCAGGGATGATGTAATAGACCTCATGGCCGTTCATCCAGCCATAGCTTTCGTATTCCTGCTCACCCTCACGGGTGATATATTCGGCACGTACGTTGCGCTCGCTTCCTCCCTCGTAATTATCCATCCGTATGTGGATAGTCTTCCCGGCCTCCGCCTCTACTTTCAGATACGGAGTGATCTGGGCATTATAGGGCAAACGACAGAACAAGGTATCGCCTTTCAAGGATTCCCGGACGGATACATAGGATAACAGGCCGCTGTTTTTCCACTGGGGTATCGGACGTTCCACCAGATCCCCGAAAGGAGCTTTCCCCGCCTTACCGACGCAGACCGCCCCCGGAAGGGAACCTTCGAAACTCGTACGGTTCCAGTTTGTTATCGCTTGACGGGCATCGAAGCGAATATTACTCTCCGGCATACGGTAATTCGGGAAAGGGGCCTCGGTATTTTGATAAGCCTCATACAAGGCGCACTGCCAGCTCGCGTCGGAGACGATCTCCAGTCCCGGAGCGATCGCCTCGAATAACAAAGCTGCTTTTCCCACTGTTGATATGACTGAAACCGTCTTTTCCGAAATGCCAGAGCAAGATAGCGATGGTGTTCGAGCCCTTTGTCAGGTAAGGGGCGATATCTACCGGATCGTAATAAGTCCCGGAAGGAGAAGGTCCTCTTTTTCAAGCCACCCTCGAAGACAACCAGTTGGTCGTTGATCCAAAGCCAATACTTGGAATCGGCGGCGATACGGGCGATGAGTTGATTCGGGACATCCGTCACGCCGAATGATTTACGGTAGATCAACCAAGTATTCGTAGCGCTTTGGCAACGCTCGGTATTGATCCATTGGGCTTTCCAAGGGAAGGATTCGGGATGAGATGAAGCTGTCGCCTTTATCCAGCCGAAAGGCAAGAGGAACAAAAAGAAGGCAATGAGTAGCTTATTCATAAATTTAATCTTTAAAGTTCAACAGTTTATAATTATCTGGTTGTAGAGACGGGGCGTGCCCCGTCTCATCCCCCCAAAAGGTAACTTAAAGATACTATTAGCCGGTGGGAGACGGGGCACGCCCCGTCTCTACAACTAAGTATATTAAGCGGGATATGTAAATGTATGCGTACCGGCGGATACGGTCTCGGTCTGATCGCCTACCACGATATCGGCGGAGCAATCAGCCGGAATCGTCACGGTAAGCATAACCTTATCCCCTTCCCGTTTCCATTCGCTGGCGATACGGCCGCGTACGGAATGGTACTCACCTTTCGCCCAATCCAGTTCTTTCACGAAATGAGGCGTGATACGGATATGACGGAAGCCCGGAGCCGAGTCGTCATGATTGATACCGGCCAGCTGGTTCATCATCCAAGCGGAGACATCTCCCATAAAGACGTGGTTCAAGGAAGCGTCGGCAAACTTCGGACTAAGTGTCCACGTCTCCGGCAATGTGGAATAACCCATCGTCTCTACCCAATATCCCCAAGAAGGTGCCTCGGTCTTCGTGATCATCTTCATGGCATCCTCGATATAGCCATATTTCGTAAGCATGGCCGGAACGGTCTTACTGCCTAATAGACCAAAATCCAAGAAATAGTTATTTCCCGCTACCACCTCACGCAGCTTATCCGCCACAAGTTGTTCCTTTCCTTCCGGTACAAGTCCCAGATACAAGGCCAAGGCTTGCGCCGTTTGGGTTCCTTCGGCATACACACCGGTCTCGGCGTTGAAGAACTTCTGGTTGATCAAGGATTTGAGCGTATTCGCTTTCTCTTGATAAGGAGCGGCGTCCTTGCCCAGCAAAGAGGCGAAGCGAGCCATCAACTTATAATCCAGATAATAGTAGGCGGTAGAGGTATATTCATTATTCGTCGTAGCTTTCCAATACACCCAGTCACCCAAGCCAAACGGCAAGTAACCGTCTTTCTCTTTCGTCTTCAAATAATCCAGATATCGCAGCATCGTAGGATATAAGCGTTCTATACTGCGAGACTCGCCATAATAATCATACAAGGCGTTCGGTATGATGAACATGACAGCGTCCCAAACCGGACCCGGCCACTCGCCATATCCCCAACCGCTGGAAGGAATGATACCGGAAATCTCACCCGCCTCACGCTGGTTATCGATAATATCATCCATCCATTTCTCATAAAGCGTGATACCATCGAAGCCCAGCAAACCGAGGTCGATCGCGATATGTGCGTCGGCTGTCCAGCCATTCTTCTCCCGTTGCGGACAATCGGTCGGGATACTGTGCAGGTTACTGCGGTAAGCCTGCATCGTAGCCTCCCATATCTTATTCAATAGAGGATTCGAACAAGCGAAGGAACCGGACGGACGGACATCGGTATGCATAAACAAGCCGGTCAAGTTCTCTTCCGTTAAAGTAACGGGACGGCTACTCTCCACCTCCACGTATTGGAAACCGTGATAAGAGAAGGAAGGCATGAAGATCTCCTCCTCTCCCGTACCTTTCAAGGTAAAGACATCCATCTGGAATACCTCGTCCGGTTTGACCGGATGATAATATACATTGATATTGCCTTGCTCCAAGCGACCGTCTTTCTTCAACAACTCACCATGTTTTAACGTGATACGGGTTCCCGCCTCGCCTTTCACCTTTAAGCGGCAAAGGCCGGACATGTTCTTCGGGAAAGAATATACGTATAATTGATCGGAGAAACGTTTCATAGACACGGGTCTCACCTCTTCCGTGATACGGATTCCCGGCATTTGCTGGGCTACCAACAGAGGTGCCGGAGCCTGCGCCGGAAGTGCCGCTTCCCATTTACTATCGTCGAAATGAGCGGTTTTCCATCCGGCCTCTTCCAGCCGGGCATCGAATTTATCGCCGCTGTATATATTATTATAGGTATAGGCCCCCGGTGGAAGTCTTCCAAGTCTCGTCCGAGCCAATCACCTCCGTCGTACCATCCGTATAGGTAATACGTAACTCACATAGCAGGCGGGGACGATCCCGCCAGCGTGCCTCATGGAAATTCCAGACCGCCACGGACTGCTCATTGTACCAGCCGTTTCCCAGAACAGCGGCCACGGCGTTGTCGCCTTGCTTCAGCAAAGAGGTAACATCATGCGTCACGTACAAGATACGTTTATCGAAATGCGTATACCCCGGGTCCAGATAATTCGTTCCGACCCGCTCGCCATTGATGAATAGCTCATGATACCCGGCGGATGCTACGTACACACGGGCATCCTTCACTTCCTTGCCTACCGGGAAAGACTTGCGGAACAGAGGGGCAGGCTCGAACTCCTTATCCTTATGATCGGTAATCCAAGAGGCGGACCAATCCGAGGGATCGAACTTAGCGGTCTCGAAAGAAGCCGTCTCCGAGGTAGCGCACGGACGCCCTTCACCATCCCATACCGTAACATTCCAGTAATAACGGGTATGAGGTTTCAGGGCCATTCCCCTCCGCATAGGGCCGCAAGTCGTCCGGACTCGTACCGATCCGTACCTCATAGCGGGAAGCCTTAAAGCCCTCCTCATTTCCGGAGTATTCCCATGTAAAGCGAGGAGACGAAGTATCCAAGCCGATAGGCTCCGTAAGGTATTCCGTACGGAGATTCGTAGGTATCGTTAATTCATTATTGCTTTTGCAACCGCCTAATAAGAGGGCGGCGAAAGCGTAGATATAAATAGACTGTTTTATTCGCATAGTAGCATCGTTTATTTTATTATTCATATTTGGTTTTAATCCATACAAACACGGATTTCTTCAGGAGCGTTGATATAGCTTATCACCTTACCGTCCGCACCTTTCTCATGTCGGATCTCGATCACCCCGTAAGGCGTGGGAAACGTACCTTCCACCCATTCGAGATCTCCCAGATGTGGGATGATACGTACCGTACGGCAACCCGGTTCCACCACTTGTACGCCCAATACGTACTCGCTTAACCACGATGTGGGGCCCGAAGCCCATCCATGGCACAAGCTATGGCGGAAACCTTGATAGCAATACGCCCCATAATCCCCATGAATGTCTTTCTTTCCGGCGGGGACCAGCTCATCAATACGCCCTGCGTCAGGAAGCCATTCCATATTGAAATCCTCCCAAAACGTCGTAGCGCCTACATCCAGCATAGCTCCCCAATACGTACGGATCACATCTAACGCACCTTGGTAATTACCAGCCAACGCCATCGCCCGTAGCATATAATACCCGTAAAACGTAGAGAAGCCTTTCGCCCCGTCCACTGCCAAGCAACGCTCGTTCGCCTCTTTAGCATCCATGATACCCGCCAGAGCCATCAAGGCGGCGGCCTGTTTATCCCCGGGCGTAATCCGATCTTTCTCCGAAGGGAACCGGGATTTCTTCCGAAGGGAAAACTCAATAGCTTTGGAAGCTACCGCACGGCACTCCGAGGCCAACGCATCCTCGCCTAAAACGGTACATAACTCCTCTCCCGCACGCATGGCTTGTATCATCAGCGATTGAAGGCCGGCATCGATAGCGGGTGTATTCTCACTGGAAGGCCAATCCAAGAAACGGTTCCCATCCAGTCTCTCTTGTCCGCTTGGGTCAACCTTCGATATCAAGTGACGCAGCAAAGCAGTCATATAAGAGCGTTGCTCTTGTAGATACGCAAGATTCCCTTGGTAATAATACCAATCCCGCTGAATCAACAACCACCAGATCGAGTACGAACTGATACCGTTCATCCAACTAGGCAGCGGCGTAATATCCCGAATCAAATCCAAGCTCTTAGGAACCACCTCATTATAACCGAAGACGGTACTGACCGTCATTACCTCCGGATGTAAATCCCCCACCCAGACCAGACGATCCCGTTTTACGCCGTCCCATAGATATTCCTGCATATTCAAGTGGACCGTGTACGCACCTGTCTTCCAGATCCGGTTCAACCGCTCGTCATTACAACGAAAAGAGCCCAGATAAGGAATATCCCGGAACGTGGAGATCGCACGGACCTCTTTTAATTGCAACTCCGTAGAATCACCCAATACATCAATACGCACGAAACGGAAACCGGAATTACCGATCTCCTGCACGCCCAGCCAAGGGAGCGATACCACGAAATCCCGCATCGCATGATCGTTGCTCGCCCCGTTCGCGCCATCTATCTCGCACATAGCCTCACTAACGGACTCGCCGAAACGAACCCGCACGGAAACCGGATCGTGAGACGGCGGCATACCGGTCACCAGCTGAAGGCCGCCTTGCAACTCCTTCCCGAAATCAAGCAGCAAAGCGGGATGTTCGGTTGGCGTACTTTTCAACACACACAACCGATTATTCGCCAAATCCGACTGTCCGTTGCCCGGAACAAGCAAATGGTTCGCTCCCGTAATTCGCGAACTATCTTGCTGCCAGACAATACGGACCGGAGCGATATACTCCCGTGTCCGATGGTCTCGCTGCTGGGCGAACAACGTGAACGAACCGATCCCTATGAATAGAATGATTAATTTCTTTCGCATACGCTAGAGTCCAAAAGCCGGAACCAAGTCATCCAATTGCTGATCCGTCATACCTTCCGGCTCGTAACCGGTCATGCGGGCACTGAAATAGATCTGGGCGGATTTACTCAACGTATCAATCGCATCGAAGCACTCGATCAGGTCCTCACCGACGGCAAGGATACCGTGCTTCTCCCAGAACACCACGTCGTGCTCCTCTAACTGACGGATCGTAGCGTGCGCCAACGCCAAAGTGCCCGGTATCTCGTAAGGAACAATACCGACCCCTTTCGGCACGATAATCCGACATTCCGGAATCATACTCCATAACGTGCGGGTAATCTTGTCCGAATCCAAGAATGGCTTGCAATGCGTCATGCCGATAATATCCGTCGGATGCGTATGCAATACCACCCGGTTATCCCGTCCCTTCGCACGCAAGAAATTGTGCATCAACAAATGGGAAGGCAACTCGGAAGTCGGTTGGATCGGTTGCTCCGCTAGGATATCATACGATTTCCCATCGGCGGCGATACGGATCAAAGAGCCGTTGGCGAAAGGATCTTTCGCCACGTAACGCATCCGTTTTCCGGTACCCGTCACATAAAAGACGTGCCCGCATAAGGCCGTCATCGCCTCTTGCAAGGGAATCGAGGAAACCAAAGCCGGCAACGCCTTCTCCTCCTCGCTCAATAAAGTAGTCAGGTTCACCGATATATTCCCGCCGTTTCGCTCAGCCCAACCCTTGGTCCACAAATAGCCGGCGACCTCGGCGATACGATCTATTTCCGCCATCAGGCGTTCATTGTTTCTTAGTATTATCATGTCTATTTTAATTAAACTATATTCGGATATAATAAGGAAAGGATCAAGATACACATGCCGGTAATCAATACCACGATCGTCCGGCGATCCACGCCCTTCCATTCTTTTAATAAGATGCCCCAGACATTACTGAAAATAACATTCAACGACATCAGGATACTCCACGAGAAAGCCAGCATAACCGGGGAATCCGAGAAATAGCTCTTTCCCATCCCCAGCCCGAAGAACTGCGAGTACCAAAGCACGCCTGCCAAAGCGCAAAATAAGACATTATTCAGCAATGTACCTCCCGATACCGAGAAATAATCCTTGCCCGTCCCGTTTTTCACGTTCTGGAAAATACAATACACAGCGTTCGTACAAAAGCCGCCCAAAGTAACCAACAGTATCACGGGGTTCAAGGCGAACAGATCGCTAGCTCCCGCCTCTTTCGCTTTCGCCAGCACCTCGTTTCCCGATTCCAAACCCAAATTGAAGCAGGCGCTCATCACGCCGGCAAGCAAGGCTACCGCCAAGCCCTTGGTCAAGGCAAAATCCTTCACCGCCGCTTTCTTCTCCTCCTCACTCATATTCCGGGCCCGCAGGCTTCCGGCGTAACCGATCACGGCGATACCTGCCAAGGTAATGCAAACACCGGTCAACAGGATCAATCCGGTTCCCTCAAACAGGTTCGTTCCACCAAACAAAGCCGGGAAGAGCGTACCGAAACCGGCGCATGTACCCAAGGCGATGCTCTGTCCCAAAGCTACGCCCAGATAACGCATACTCAACCCGAAAGTCAACCCGCCGACACCCCAGAGCATGCCATAGATAACCGCTCCCAAGCTACCCGGCGAACACCATAGCTCCAGCAAGGTACTCCCTTCCGGTACCGCCAACATCGCCCCGAGATAAGGGAAAACCAACCAAGCGAAGATACCTTGCACCAACCAAAAGCTTTCCCAACTCCAATCCCGGATCTTATTGATCGGCACGTACGAGCTACTCTGCCCGAAACTGCCGATCGCGATGATCAACAACCCGATCCCGATCTCTATCATTGCCGTCTTGAGGTAACGTCGGACTCATATTTCTCGATCTCAGCGATATAAGACTCTCCTACGGGGACCCCACTTTGTAGACAATACATATCCCAAACCGCCCCCCAAGGCAGACTCTTCGCTTCCTCCTGCAAGGCAAGACGCTGGAAATACTTACCCTCATCCTCGTATCTGGCGAAGCAAGGCGATCGGCTCCAGCAAAGCGAGCATAAAGGCTTTTTGCGTAGCACGGCTACCATGACATAAGCACCGATACGATTGATGGTAGCGTCGAAATAATCCAAACCGATATGTACCCGGTCCAAGGCGTCGCAACGCACGATCTCACGGGCTAAATCCTGCACATCGTCATTCAAGATCACGACATGATCGCTATCCCAACGGATCGGACGACTTACGTGCAACATGATCTCAGGCGTAAACAGCAATAAACGAGGAAACCTGTCGGCGATACTTTCCGTCAGATGGAAATGGCCCGTGTCGAGCGTCACAATCTTATTCTTCTTCGCACCGTAGCCCAAGTAAAAATCATAGGAACCGACCGTATAACTTTCCAGACCGATGCCGAACAGTTTTGCCTCAATACAATCCTTCATGTTCTTATATTCAGTTGCAAAAATTCTCGTCGAGCGACTGTTCCAGTATCTGACGATATTTGAGACGGCTGGCGGGAACTTCTTTACTGCCGTCGTGAATCCACAGGTTCATAATACAGGGGATCGTCCTGGTATTTGCCCATCTCCTCGCTGATCCAGCGGCAGCGTTTCGTATGTTCGATCCAGAAATTGCGGATCGCATCGTCGGGATTTCGCCAACGTCAGGTCGCCGCTCTTCGGATGCGAAAAAGAAGTGCTGTTGAAATCCAGTTTCATCCCGTTCTCTTTCGCCCACTGCATCCAGCTCTCAAAATGAGCAGGTTCCACTTCGTCACGGTCGACCTTCTTGCCTTGGAAGTCGCCATATATTTCATGCAGGTTCAAGCGGTGTTTACCGGCGATCAGAGAAGCTGCTTTCAGGACATCGGCCCGCACTTCGTCGATCGTGCGGGCACGTCCCGGGTAGTTACCCGTCACCTGGATTCCGCCCGTCAGCGAACCTCCCTGGTTCTCGAAACCGCTCACATCGTCCGCCTGCCAGCAATGCATCGAAAGAGATATCTTCTGCAATTTGTCCATTGCCTCCCTTGCATCCACACCGACAGCTGCATAGCGTTCAGCAGCTGCCTCATACGCTTGTCTGATAATGTTTTCTTTTGTCATGGTCTTATTTTTTGAGGTTACAGATTTATATTTCCTAAAAGCCTCTTCCCACTCGCCGCTACCTTCCGGCAGAAAGACAGCCGGCGAAAGGAAAGAGTTGATCAAACGGCGCATCTCCCAGCGGTCGGCCACCAATCCTGCCGCCCTCGCCTGCACCATGCAGTTGCCGATTGCCGTCGCCTCCGAAGGCCCTGCCACAACCGGCATGTTTATTACATTTGCCGTAAATTGATTGAGAAGATTATTCATCGAGCCTCCCCCGATCACATGCAATTTGCGGATCGGGAAAGGAGCCATTTCGGATAATAATGCCAGCACCTCCTTATACCGGAATGCCAGACTTTCAAAAATACAGCGGATAAACTCGTCGTCCTCGACCGGTTCGGGCTGCCCCGTCTCGCGGCAATAAGCCTTGATTGCCTCCGTCATGCTCGGCGGATTGGCAAAACACGGATCGTCGGGATTCACAAAACGACGGAAAGGCGTCGCCCGTTCC